>Ga0067045_1031547_pt1 | contig 12015 bp, 5 predicted proteins | sample TerdegcTABiofilm_FD_59184 | JGI IMG/M metagenome (GOLD analysis project Ga0067045, IMG submission 59184) | Combined Assembly of (Gp0054472, Gp0054536) Wastewater bioreactor microbial communities from Singapore -Terephthalate degrading...
GCCGACCTTGTCGTCGAAACCGGCAGCGAATCTCAGGTCGCCCGCCAGACTCTGCATGCCAAGCTCGAAGGTGACCGGATCGCCCACCTCCACGAGCTTCGCCGCGGCTTTCTTCCCACAAACGCCGAGATCGATGTACAGGTCGGTAAGCTCAATCTTGCCCCCGCGCTCTTCGGGCTTCATGACGTGAACCGGCTTGCGGCCGATGATTCCTGGCACTGGACCGTGTTCGCTGTGGACGATGACGCGCTGTCCCGCGAGCACAGTAGGGTCCACACCGCCGATCTGGGCGAACTTGAGATACCCTTCGTCGGTGATGTGCTGAACCATCAGCCCGATCTGGTCACAATGCCCTGCCAGCATCACCCGCGGTGTCCCCGAGGGATTCTTGACGGCAATTACATTGCCGTGCAGATCCGTGCGGACCTCATCAGCGAGTTTCGCTGCCTCGTCGCGCACGATCCTTTGTACAGGCTGTTCGAACCCTGAAGGAGACGGCGTGTTCATCAGCCGTTCGAGAAACACAAGAGAAGCTTTCTTCACGAGTGTACCTCCTGTGAGTTAGTGCAGCATTGACGGTTCACCAAAGTGTCGGGCGGAACCTTCCGGGACCTTCCCATAGGGAAATTACAGATTGGCGTGAAGGGTGCGCTAGCCTGCGCATGGGTCCAGCACTGGCTGCTCAATGCCATGAGATACTCTTGATCGAAAATTGACTGATATTTTCGCGACCAAGGATTGATTCATGATAGGCTTTTGCATAGGATACTAATGCACTAAGGGACACATGGACCCTCAGCCATGGAACCTTAGGACAATAGCCGGATAACTGAATACCAGTACGGCCCATAGTACAACTCTGGTGGCTCCGATTAAGGCCCCCCCCGGCCAGGTGTTGAAACAAAAGGGCATCCCAAGGCAGCGCATGTTTTCGACCTTGCCTGCCGACGGGCCTCAATCGGTTACCCTCCAGACAGCTATTCCAAAGACTATAGTCGAATATACACCTTGGTCATCGCGCGCCATGCGGATGCCAGGGGGGCAATCACCAGGCATCTGCTTTCAGAATGCCACCAGGAGGAGAGGTCATGTTGAGCAAGTCCCGATTGGGTCTCATCGCCGCACTGGCGCTGGCGCTGGTCACCGGCCTGTGTGGAACGGGCTGGTCACTGCTCGTTAGCAACCCTCCCGTCAGCAAGATCAGCGGGTATGTGTTCACCGACGGATCGGGATCAGGCGCATACGATCTCACAAATGGCATGTGGGACGCTGGCGAACAAGGCTTCGCAGGTGTGACCATGGGCCTCAGGTGGCACTATACCGACCAGAACGGTGTCTCTCACTCAGGCGACGTGCCTGTGAACGGCAGCGTCGCTGAAGCCAAGACAGACGCCAATGGCTACTACGAGTTCAACGGGCTGAGCACGGCGGCGCAGTGGGCGGAGAAGTCTCCGCCCAAGCTTAACCTGCGCTACGAGGTCTACATCAAGTCATGGCCAGAAGTGGACTACGGTCCGCTATCAGCTCTCACCTGCACCACCGGGCATGATGACCCCGTTGGCCTGATCCTCAGCAAGCATGGGCCCGAGGCGCAGAAGGAATCTTATGGCAATATCGTTCTGGCCTACCCGCAGGTGCCAGGGCCGGTGTTCAACTGGCCCGCGGATGCTTTCCCCGGCTACCGCAACTTCATGACCAAGAACGCCGCGGTATGGCCCGAGCCACCTTCCGACTGGTCCGCTTCCGAGAAGACTGAGTACCTCCAGGTTCCCAGCAGTCTCACCGGAGGCTTTCTCGGCGACCACCGAAAACATGTGGACTTTGGGTATACCATCGACACACCCAACCTCCCACCGGCGTCCATTGGTGACTTCGTCTGGCTGGACAAGGACAAAGACAACGTTCAGGACCCCGACGAACCCGGCGTCGCGGGCGCCATCGTCACCCTGTACGACGACAATAATGAGGTTGTAGGCACGCAGACCACAGGCGCCGATGGCAAGTACCTGTTCCAGGGGCTCAACCCCGGCAGCTACTATGTCTCATTCCAGCCGCCGGCCGGATATGGTTTCGTCACCCCGAATGTTGGCGGGGATCTGGCACTCGACTCCGACGCGGCTGAGGAACTCAGCAGCTCGAGCGTCCGCCGCGCGGTGGATACCTCTCTCGCGCCCAATGAGCAGGACCTGACCTGGGACTGCGGCCTGTTCCTGCTTCCCGCGGCCATCGGGGACCGGGTCTGGTTCGACACCAACCGAGACGGTGTGCAGGACGAAGGAGAGCTTCCGGCGCCTGGCATCAAGGTTCTCCTCTGCGATGGCGACGGTAACCCGCTGGGCCCGACGGACACCACCGATGAGAACGGCCTGTACCTCTTCGAGGGTCTGGAGCCTGGCGATTACTCGATCACCTTCGTCAATACCAACGCGTCCTTCGGGTTCACCCGGCGGGATGCAGGCGATGATGCCGAGGACTCCGATGCCGACGTGGATGGGAAGACGGTATCGACTACGCTGGACCCGGGCGAGACCGATCTCACGTGGGATGCCGGGCTGGTTGTGCTTCCCGCGGCCATCGGCGACTATGTCTGGCTTGACACGAACGAAAATGGCATCCAGGACATGGGCGAAGAGGGTGTCTCCGGCGTGCTGGTCAAGCTCCTGGACGCCAATGGCGCCGAACTGGACACCATGCTGACCGATGAGGACGGGTACTACCTGTTCGACGAACTGGATCCCGGTGCATACTCGGTGAGCTTCGAGCTGCCCTCCGGCTATGTCTTCACCACCCAGGACGTGGGCGACAACGCAGCGGATTCCGACGCCGCACCCGATGGCACCACTGCGGGGACCATCCTCTTCCCCGGTATCACGGATCGCACCTGGGACGCCGGCCTGGTTCGCGAAGACGAGGATGAGATCACCGTCGAGAAGACCGGCGGCAAGATGGTGGGCGAGTGCCACACCATCGGCTTCTGGAAGAACAACGCCCAGAAGATCCGAGACTGCAAGAGCGGCACACAGGTCACCCGGACCCAGTACATTACGTGGCTGAACCTGGTGCGCGAGTTCTACCTGGACAACCCGTACAAGAACCTGATCCCTGCCGCGATCCCTGGCGACAGGACCTCCGAGAACGCTGCTCTGACCGCGGCATTCAACATTATGTCCAGCAACAGCAATGACTGGACCTCCAAGACCCTGAAGCAGCTGCTCGCCTGCGAGCTCAACTACGTGTCCGGCGTCTTCGCCATGGCCGATGGCGCTGCACACTCCGCCTTCCTGCGGATGGCCGAAGAAGCCCTGAACACTCCGGGGGCCGATCTCGAGACCATTCACAACATGGCGGACACCATCAATAACTTGGGGAACGTGAGCGATAATCCGACCCCGGTGATTGGCAGCTACATGGCCTTCACCATCACGGTGCGCGCGGAACTCAGCGCTGCCCGTCAGGTGGAAGTGCGAGACTATCTGGACAGTTGCCTGAGCTTCGTCAGCGCCAGCGTCGGCGGGCAGTTCGTGTCGGCAGGCCGCTACGTCCAGTGGACGGTTCCGTTGCCCGCCGGCGCGAGCGTCACCGACCTGGTCCTGATCGCCAAGATCACCAAGCTCCCGGCCGGCGACGCCGGGGCTCCGAGCGGCACGGAGTGGGTCTTGAGCAACGAGGTGGAGTTCGAGGTCTGGGACCAGCTGAGTGCGTCCGTACCCAACTACCAGCTCATTCCGGCATCGTGGACTGGCAGCAACATGGGTTCCATTTCGTTCGCCTGCCATCCCGGCACGGTCAAACTGACCAACATCGCCTACGCGAAGCTCGGTGGCGAAGTGACGCCGCCCGAGGATCCCGGGGATGATCCCGAGGACCCCGGCGATCCCACCCCGGACGACCCTGGCACCACGCCGGACCCGGTCGTGACGATCACCAAGGCTGTGTCCGACAACGAGGTCATGGTCGGCGACACCATCATCTATGCCCTGAAGGTGACTGTGGAGAACGGGCCTGCAACGGTTACAGTCTGGGACACGCTTCCCTCCGGGCTCAAGCTGGTCCGCGCGACACCCAGTGCGCAGTACATCAGCTCCAAGCGCACAGTGGTCTGGAAGGACGTCACTCTGGAGACCGGCGACCACTACTTCCTGATCAAGGTGAAGGTGGAGGATTGCAAGAAGAGCTGGCGCTGCTCGGTCGACACTGACAGCGAAGCCCGCATCGACTTCACCTGTGGCCGCGGCGGGAGCAACAACAACTGCGGGAAGGAGAAGGTCTGCACCATCTCCAACACCGCTTACGTCGGTCTCGACGGCAAGGTCACCAAGAGCAACACAGTCAAGGTGGATGTGTACCGCGAGAAGAGCTGCAAGCGGAATCGCGACCGGCATCGCTGGGGTTGCTGATGGTTGCTCGCCTTGTCCCCGGGCTCCCGTTACCGCTTTCAAGGCGGTCGAACGGTCCTTCCTCTGAGGGAGCCCCCGGGGGGGGGCCTGGGACCGAAATGCGCGAAGTGAGGTCGAACGGCAGAACTCGCTTACGAACTCGCTGAACGCCGGCCGCCTTGAATATCTTCGCATCCAACTGGCTCCGCCTCGGCGGAGCCAGTTGCCTTCTGGGTCGTGGGTATCCCGGGCAGGTTGAGAGTGGACGGAAGGCGAACTGCTCTGAAATAGCGTCTGGGCTGGAGCATCAGCCTGAGTCCGGCCGCTTGTGTGAATGCTATGGAGTGGTGTCTTTGACCGCCGCCATTCTGCTGTTGTCGTTCGTGCTGTCTTCACTGGTCCTTCCGTCAGTCTCCTTCGCACAGGACGACCACGCCGCCGAAGTGTCCCGCCTGGAAGACGCAGGGGAGCTTGAGGCGGCCTTTCAGACTGCCCGCAAGTGGATGGAAGATGAGCCGGACAACCGTCAGGCTCTGCACGCTTGCGGGCGTCTTGCCACGCGCTGCGGGGCCTTCTCCGCCGCAGCGGACTGTTTCGAGGCTCTGCTTTTCCTCGAGCCCGGTCCCGACGTCAGCGTCCGCCTCGCATCCGCACTCCACGAGATCGGGAGGGTCGACGAAGCGCTCTCCGTCTACCAGGACGCCCTCGCCATGGACCGCGCCAACGTCGCAGCCCACGTGGGCATTGGCCGCATTCTGCTGGATGACCCCGAACGGCGATTCGAGGCCCGGCTTTCGGTGGACTTCGCTCTTGCCGCAGCGCCTGAGATGGCCGACGCACTGACTGCCCGCGCGGAGGTGGATCTCGCGGAGTACGACACATCCGGGGCCCTTCAGCGGCTACTGGATGTGATCGCGAGCCACCCTGATGCTGCCCGCGCCCGGCTTCTGGCCGGAAAGATCCTGGCGCAACGTGGACAGTCAGCGCAGGCGAGGGAGCACTGGCTGGCATTCACCCGCCTTGAGCCCTGCCGGCCCGAAACGTGGGTCCTGCGAAACAGCCTCTATCCGCTATACGAGAGCGCCCTGGAGATCCGTGGCAGTTACTTCCTCTTCTCACCCGACGGAACGCAGATCGCCTACGTCGGCGCCGGCGCCACCGCGAACAAGCAGCTCCTTGTCTGCTCGGCCACGGCTCCCCAGGATGCCCGACCACTGCTCACCGTGGACGGTTACCCGTCCGGTATCGGCTGGTCACCGGACGGAAAGCGCCTGGCACTGCGGTCGTACCACGAGGTGGAAAGGGACGGGAGGAAGAGCTGGGAGTACGAGCTTCGCACCGTCAACGCTGACGGCACCGATGTGCGGCTCGTCCACTCCGGACAATACGTGGGCATCCCGTGCTGGCATCCTGACGGGAAGCGCCTGTGTTTTGACGGGTACGTTCCCCGCAAGGGTCGCGGCATTCTGATCGCCGAAGACGCAGTGAACGCGCCGCAGGAGGTGCTGGTCTCCCCTCCCTCTGGTCACAGCTTCCAGCACATCGCATGGAGCCCAACAGGGGGTGGCTTCGTCACGCTCTCTGTCACCTACACGCCCGAGCGCCTGTGGCGGCTCTCATTCCACCCCGCCGACAAGCCCGACAAGGCCCGGGTGCTCGTGGAGGACCCGGGGATCATCTACTACCCCAGCTTCATGCCGGACGGCCAGTCGATTCTGTTCCTCATGCCCAATGCCCGCAAGACCTACGACGTGTACGCCACGCCGGTTGACGGCTCTCTGCCGCGCCCCGCGTGTGCATTCAAGGGGACGTACTACGCTTCCCCTCCCTCTGCTCGTCCGGATGCCCGGCGCATATTAGTCTATTCAGCCTCCGGGGCGACGCTGGTCACGGTCTCCGGACTGAACTGATCGCGGCTCGTCCGGCCCGGCAGTGCGCAGAGGAATCCCGAGCCGTCCCGTCGAAACGCATCCGGCTCCGACGCAGTGCGGCATCATTCGTGCACCGGAGCCCACTCCAGACCCAACGCGAGGTGCCTCATGTCCGTTCGCGCCTGGCAGAACAAGATCGGCATCCCCACCTACCCTCTTGGCCCTGAGGATCCGAACCCGCCCTTTCAGCGGCAGAACAGCTCCTGGGCGGTCTACCCGTACCCGCTCCAGGATGATGTGCTGGAGGGTCCGCCAACGGTCCGCAAATGGGTGGCGCTGCACCTGGAGAACGAGTTCCTGCACTGCATTGTTCTACCCGAACTGGGCGGGCATCTGTACTCGCTGTACGACAAAGTCTGCAAGCGCGAGGTCTTCTACCGCAACAATGTAATCAAGTACGGTCTCGTGGCCACCCGCGGCGCGTGGATCTCGGGCGGCATCGAGTTCAACTTCCCCATGGGGCACACCTACACCACCGTGGATCCGGTCAGTTGGGAACTGGAACAGACCGACGACGTCGCGCGCCTCCTCATCGGCAACACCTGCCGCGTGAGCCGGATGCAGTGGTCCGTGGAACTCTTCCTTTGGGGGGGCGAACGCGCGTTGCACGAGATCGTCACGCTCCGCAACCCCATGCCCTACAAGCAGCGTCACTGGTTCTGGAACAACGCCGCCGTGCCGGCCAGGGATGACCTGCGGCTGGTGTACCCGGCGCGCAAGGCCCGTGTCTCTTGCGGCATTGTGGATTACCCGGTCATGGCCGATGGCACCGATATCTCTCGCTACACCGCCCACGACCACGCCGACGACATCTTCACTCTCGGCGTTCGCGAGGACTTCTTCGGCTGCCACTACGATGGTATCGACTTCGGCATGGTGCATGTGGCCGACCATCACGACATGCAGGGAAAGAAGTACTTCACCTGGGGCACCGCTGACGATGGCATGATCTGGGTGGACCTGCTCACCGACGAGGATGGCCAGTACGTTGAGATCCAGTCGGGTCGCTACGAGACCCAGAGCATCTGGGAGTTCCTCCAACCCTCCGAGTTCGTGCAACTCGAGAGCACCTGGATGCCGGAACACGGTATGGGCGGCTGGGTCTGGGCTAACGATGAGGGGATACTCAACTTCCAGATCGCTGACGAGGGAATTCGCCTGGGTGCGCTGACGACACGCGAACTGGAGGGTGCGGTCCTGCAGTTGTCTCTGGACGGAGAGCGAGTCTGGAGCTCCGAAATCATGGTGGGCCCCAAAGACCCATACCGTGCTACCGTCCCCCTGCCTTCCGCCGCCGGTCCCGACAGTCGCTACGTGCTCGAGCTCATTGACTCCGAGGACGACTTCACCCTCGTCCGTTACGAGCACCCACCCTGGCACATGCGCCAGCCGAAAGTTGCGGAGACCGGGGAGGACCAGCCCCGGCAGCGTCCGTCCGAGGATCAGGCGACTTGCGAGGAACTGTGCGTCCTCGCAAGTTCAGCCCTCAAGCGCCTGGAGCACTCCCGCGCACGCGATCTCTTCACACGTGCCCTGAGTATGGACCCCGGCTTCTCTCAGGCGCACATTGGACTGGGGCTTCTCGACATCCGTTCCGGTAAGTACGAAGACGCGATAGCCCACCTCGAGGAGGCCACCTTCCGCAACCCCGATTGCGCCGAGGGTTGGCATCTTCTCGGGGTCGCCCGCCGGGGCGCCGGCGACCTTCTCGGCGCCGAGGACGCCATCGCGCAGTCCATGCGCACCGCAGAAGGCCGTGACTACTCGCTTCAGACCTTTCACGACCTGGAGGCCGAACGTAAGGACCCCGGTGACCTCCTCCCCCGCGGGGCGTTACCGGCCCATATCCGGATGGAGATGTCGGGCATGCGACCGCAACTGTACGGTGGGAACCTTTCTGAGGCTCAGGCCCTCAAGGCCTTCATCCATCGCTGCCGGGGTGACGTGGAGCTTTGGCTGGAGGAGGCATTCCCCTGCGGTCTGGCAGTCGCGGTGCGGATCCTGGAACTCGCCCTTGAGCATTGCCCCGGCGCCGCCGACTACCCCATGGTCCACTATGCGATGGCCCGGTGGTACGAGCGGCTTGGTCATCCCGAACTGGCAGAGAAGTCCTTCGCACGCGCCGCGGCCTGCCCGGTGGACTTCTGCTTCCCCAGCCGCCTGGAAGAGCTGCCGATCCTCGCTCGCGCGGTTGAGAACGATCCTTCTGACTGGAAAGCCCGCTATCTCTACGGGAACCTGCTCGCGTCCCTCGACCGCGGCGAGGAGGCCATGGCCCAGTGGCGCGCAGCCCTGGAAATCGATGATTCCTTCGCCGTTCTTCACCGCAACCTGGCCTACGGCTGCCTCGCCTGGGAAGACGACGCGCAGGCGTCGGCGCAGCATTACCGTGACGCCATCGCCCGCAATCCCCAGGACTACCGCTACTATCTGGACCTAATCAGGGTATTAGAGGAGAAACTGGGCGCGAGCAACGGCGAACTCCTGCAAGTGCTGACTGAGACGCCGCCCGAGGTCCGGAGCAAGTGGCAGATCGCTGGGCGCGAGGCCGAGCTTCTCGTCCGCCTGGAACGGTTCGACGAGGCTCTCGCGCTGCTCACCTCCCACCGGTACTTCCCGTGGGAAGGCGCCCATCACATGCGCGGCCTGTGGGTCGACTGCCTCACCGGCCGCGCCGGCAAGCGGGCCGAATCGGGAGACCACAAGGCCGCCCTCACCGATCTCGAACTCGCGCTGACGTATCCGCGCAATCTCGGCGTGGGCAAGCGCTCCCGCGACTCCGACGCCCGTCTCTACTGGCTGGCCGCGGAACAGGCAGGGGCCGTCGGGAATGCAGAACGCCGCTCCCAACTGCTGGAGGCTGCCGTCGCTGAGCCCCGCGGACACAACCGCGACGCCGACTGGTGGCAGCTTCTAGCATTGCGCGAGCTTGGGCGCACTGAGGAGGCATCCACGCTTGAGGCCGAACTGCGCGCCTGGGCCGAAGAGCACAGAGATCACCCCCGCGCGGGCGCGACTGCGAAGATGGTTCTGGATCGGCTGGCGGGGTAATCAGACGTCACAATGATGCCATGCGGAGTCGAGAACGGGAGGCAGCGAGTATGACTGGCAACACCGTGAAGATCGCCCAGGTGGGCTACGGGATGTTCGGCAGCGATGTGGTCGCCGGCTCCATGTGGGACCTGCAACGGAACGGCATCTCGCCGTATCTCGACCGGATCGGCCTGGACGACCGCGCGGTCGATTACCAGGACCTGCGTTTCGAGATGGTCGCCATCGGCACGCGCTCGGAGAAGTCCGCGCGCAAAGGCTGCAGCCTCAACCGGAAGAACGCGGGCATCAAGCCGGCAGCATACCATGGTGACGCTCCGTGGGAGCAGATCATCGCCGACCACCCGGATCTCGATGTCCTCGTAGTGGCCACTCCCGATCACCTGCACACGGAGCCGATTCTGTGCGCGCTTGAGGCCGGGGTCCATGTCATCGCCGAAAAGCCCCTGTGCCTGAGCCTGGATGAGGCCGACCGGATCATCGAACTCGCACGCGCGAAGAGCCTGATCGTCGGCGTGGACATGCACAAGCGCTACGACCCGGACCACCTGAAGATATTCCGGGAACTCGCGCCACAGTTGGGTCTGCCGATCCATGCCCGCGGGGTGCTGGAGGAGCCCCTTGAGGTCTCCACCTCCATCTTCAAGTGGGCCGAGGACAGTGACCCCTTCACCTATGTGGGCATCCACTGGGTCGATCTCTTCTGCCACTATCTCAAGCTCGTGCCCATGAGCCTGTTCGCGTTCGGCGAGAAGCAGCGCCTGCGCAGCGAGTTCGGCAAAGATGCCTTCGACGCGGTGCAGGTCCTCGTGACCCACACTAACGGCATGGCCATCAGCTACGAGAATACCTGGCTCACCCCGAAAGACTTCGAGGGCCCGGTCAACCAGGAGAGCCATTTCATCGGCGGCAACGGGAAGATCGAGTCGGACTCGCAGTACCGCGGCCTGCGTTACTGGATCGAGCGCAAGGGATCGCGCACCAGCAATACCCACTTCTTCCGCTGGGTGCCCCGGCCCGACGGCTCTCTCGGCTGCACAGGCTACGGCAAGGACAGCCTCATCGATTGCATGGAGCGCATCGTCCGCTGTCTCACCGGCCGGGCGACCGCTTCCGAGCTTGAGGGCACCTACCCGGATGCGGGGTCTCAGCGCGTTCCAGTGGCGATTATCCACGCGGCGCGGGAGGTCATGCAGCGCAACAGCGCCTACTTCGACCAGGGCAAGCCGCCGGTGGTAAGCGCGGGCTTCGGCCCGGACGGCATCACCATCTACGACGGGCATGCCGGGAAAAAGCGCATCTACACAAAGCCGGTAGTGTGAGCCTAGATCGGCGGGAGCACACATGTACCAGATCACCGACGATGCGGATGTCCTGATCATTGGCGGCGGAACTGCCGGGCATGTCGCGGCGATTCAGGCCGCGAGACTCGGAGCGCGAACGGCGATCATCGAGGCCGGCCCGCAACTGGGCGGCACCATGACCACCGGCGGCGTCTCGTTTCCGGGTTTGTTCCACGCCTGGGGCAGGCAGGTCATCGCGGGCATCGGCTGGGAGCTTGTGCTGAAGGCGGTTGACCTAGATTCCGGGACGCTGGCGGACTTCAGCGTCGTTCCGCCCCGTCATTCGCAGCATCACGTCAGGATCAATGGCCCCCTGTACGCGGCGCTCGCGGAGGAATCTTGCCTGGAAGCCGGAGTTGCGCTGCATTACTACGAGACCGTGATCGGGGCGGATAGGGAGAATGGCGCCTGGCGCGTGGAGACCGCGGGGCGGGGAGTGCGCCGGTCCGTCACCTGCCGGCAGATCATCGACTGCACCGGCGGCGCGGACATCGTGGGCATGCTGGGTTTCGAGCGCCAACGGGGCGACGTGATCCAGCCGGGAACGCTCATCATGGTGCTCGGGGGCTATGATCCCGACGCCCTGGACGCCGACCTGATCCAGTCCCGCTACCGTGAAGCCCTGGAGACCGGCGAACTGCAGCGCGGGGACTTCGCAAGCCCCGACGGGCAGTTCATCCACTTCCTGAAAGGCCGCGGCATCAACGCCAATCACATCCCCGGCGCGGATTCGTCCACATCAGTCACTTACTCGAAGACGAACGCCGCGGGGCGCGCGTCAATGCTGCGCCTCCTGCGGTTCATTCGCTCGCTTCCCGGTTGCGGAGATGCCCGGGTCATCCAGTGTCAGGCGGAAGTTGGGGTGCGCGAGACGTACCGGATCGTGGGCGAAGGAACCGTCACTGTGGAGGATTACACTTCGGGGCGCAAGTACGAGGACGCCGTCTGCAATGCCTTCTACCCCATCGACGTGCATGATGAACACGGCGTAACGCCCGAACCCCTCAGTCCGGGAACCGTGCCCACCGTCCCGCTGCGCGCTCTCGTTCCGAAGGGCAGCGAGAACCTGCTGGTGGCAGGGAGATCGGTGAGCAGCGACCGCCTGGCCAACTCGGCGCTGCGGGTCCAGGCGACCTGCATGGCCACAGGGCAGGCGGCCGGTGCCTGCGCGGCGCTTGCCTGCCGGGCCGGAGTGACGCCGTTGCAGGCGCCCCATGGCGAGCTTGTCGCAGTACTGCGGGAGCATGGGGCGATCGTGCCGTAGGGGATGGCCTCACCCCCTCGGTCCCCCTCTCCCTCGCGGCGACCGCAGGC
>Ga0067045_1031549_pt1 | contig 12010 bp, 11 predicted proteins | sample TerdegcTABiofilm_FD_59184 | JGI IMG/M metagenome (GOLD analysis project Ga0067045, IMG submission 59184) | Combined Assembly of (Gp0054472, Gp0054536) Wastewater bioreactor microbial communities from Singapore -Terephthalate degrading...
GATCAGACCTTCAGGTCTGCATTAGAAGAAGAGCGGCAGGACTGAGGTCAGTCTGTGTACAAAGGGTAAAAACCGGTAGATCAGACCTTCAGGTCTGCATTAGAAGAAGAGCGGCAGGACTGAGGTCAGTCTGTGTACAAAGGGTAAAAACCGGTAGATCAGACCTTCAGGTCTGCATTAGAAGAAGAGCGGCAGGACTAAAGTCCTGAACTACGGGATCATTTCCGGAAGCGGAATTCATAAACCGAATTCCATAAATTATAAAACTCCATCATGGATTTAAAATAATCCTTTCAGAGGTGGAATATGGAAATACAAAACAGGTATATAGGCAATAATATTAATACACCAAATCTCTCCGCCAAGAAAAAACCTGCGGAGAAGAGCGATATTAATCCCACGGACTCCTTCCAGAAACAGGAAGCCCCTCCCAAGGGCGGAGGGAATCTTCTGACGACATTGTTGGATATAAGAGTCCCCACCACCACCAAAAATATGACCGAGGACAGAAGAAACAAGATATTGAATTCCGTCCAACCCGGCGATATTATCCTGGAAACCAATAACGCCTACCCCGGCTGGCAGATTCTGGAAAAAGCCACCCTCAAATCGGTCTTCACCCATGCGGCAATGTATGAAGGCGACGGCAAATTCCTGGAAGCCACCACGGGATCCCCCGAAGGCGGAGTAATAAGAACCGACCTCAAGGAGTATCTGGAAGGACCCATCAAGATCATGATCCTCCGTCCCGATTATAAAACCCCGGAGGATAAGAAAGCGGCTCTGGATTTTGCCCGATCCCAACTGGGCAAACCCTATGACGGCGATTTCAACATGGAAGACGATAAGAGCATCTACTGTGCCGAACTGGTTCAGAGAGCCTTAAATGCCATGCCCAACAAGATGGAAACCCCTACCGTGAATTTCATGGGCAAAAAAGCAGTGGGACCCGACTCCTTCCAGAAAATCCCCGGAATGAAGGTGGTCTATTCCGACGGCTCCAGCTTTTTGAAAAACATGGCAAGCCACTATCCAATAGTAGCGGCAGGAGTGGCGACAGGTACCGCCGGTGCTCTTCTGGGCGGACCCGTAGGCGGCGTTCTGGGATTTCTGGGCGGACTGATCTTCTCCACCGGTATTACCAACAAAATCCAGACCGGTTCCTTCATAGGCGCATAAACCGGACTGTAGGAGGAATCTCCAGACTCCGATGTTGGAAAACCCCTAATCCGGGCTGTGTCGATATTCAGGATACAGTCCGGTTTTGGGTTTATAGCAATCCCCAAAAACAATTTCCTTTATAAAACCCCGTCATCCTGAACTTGTTTCAGGATCTTCTATTTTTGGGTTTCTCTGCTGAAAATCTCCGCTACCAGTTTTTTATCACAGCCGTGAATCACAAAATTTTCATCCTGCGTCCATAAATGGGCAAATCCCTTCAAAACCCGGTCATATTCAAGGATGTAAAGATCACTTATAATCTTTATTTTTTCTTCCTTATGTTGTGGTTCCAGGTGGATGGAGAAATCCCTCTCTCCCACATGCCCCCAGGATATAAATGGTATATCAAACTTTCTGAGAGTGAAATTCAAATATAAATGGTGGGGATGATGATATTCTCCTTTCTGATTATGGGAGAACACCAGATCATAACGGGAAAAGTCGATACCTTCCATCCAGGAATCATCGAAGAAAAAATCCTTCCCTTCCCTGTAAACCGCCGGATCATCCTCAAAACCCAGACATATCATCCTTTTGGCATTAAAATACCTGTCCAGATTCATAAAACCGGCAATCCTCGGCTTGTTAAAAGGAAAAGTAAGGCAGACGAAATCCACTTCCAGAATATCTTTATATTTTATCAGAGTTCCCCCCATCCAGACCAGTTCATCATCGGGATGGGCATGTAAAACCAATATTTTATACATAAATATACCTTTATACTAACATTTTCTTCTTCAATTCAATAAAATAACTTTTTATATAAATCCTCAGACTCTCGATATCTTCTCTGTTTTGTTCATTGATTTCCTCTATGGTTTTTTTCTTTTCTCCATCCTCATTAAAGGGGAATTCAGGAGAAAAGGAAAAAGAATCAGAACCGTTCAGTCGGACAAAATCCATAAACACCCGATAGGGATTCAGACGGGGACCGAAGTCAAAGACGGAAGGATCGGAGAAGTCATTCATTTTATGAGCATATTCATCCAATAACCCGAATTTATATACAATAGAATCTTTATTATTTACATTCAAAGTCGCTAATTTCTGATTATTAATTATAGTATCTATTATAAAAATATCCCTTATATATTCATTTTCTTCCAGGTCTTTTTTAGAAACTATGGGAGATAAATTCCCCAGCAGAAAATCCTTCTCAAAATATCTCTTCATACAATTAAGATAGGCATATTTATAAAAATCTTTAAAATCGATAGTTATATGACAACTATAATCAACTTTATCGGTTAAATTACCCGATGTGATAAGAGAATTGGTATCCCGGATATTATACATATAAAGCCCAGTATCGGATTCCCTGCGTTCGCCTTTTTTAGGAGGATATTTTCTTATATAACCGTCAATGGTTTCCATATTGGCTATTCTCATCTTATTATGATTATCATAAATATCAAAATCAAAATTTCTTATATACTCATAATTCATCTCTCCTTTTAAATAAAGGGCGATCAGAATCGGAAAGGGCGTCTGTTGAGTATCGGAAAACTCACGACTGGAAAAAATTTCTCCTTTCTTCAAATAGTATTTATCAGTAAATTCGCCGATTCTCCTGAAGTTGGACTCTTTTATGAGATAGGACAGGGGATGTAAAACGCATATAACATCGGCATCCAGTTTACAGAAGGCTCTTAAAAAAGAGATTCCCAGATCCCTGGTTTTAAGGTCGGCATCTATATCCAGTTCCGGTTTCTCTTTTGCATTTTTGCCGATTTTCTTATTTTTGGACGTCCAGTCGTTATAAGGGGGATTCCCCACAATAACCAGATGTTCGCCTTTTTTCTTTTTATATTGTTGTTCTCCTTCTGACCGGGGATTTCCATTATATTCATTATCTCCCTCGATCTCCGATTTTCCTTTATCCTCTTTTTCCGTTAATCCGTATTTACTCCTGTTCACATTTAATAAGGAATTATCTATATCTACGTCCTCAAAACCCATCGATTTCAAATGTTCTACCGCTTCAATATCCATATCTCTGGCTATAATCCTGTAATCCCTGAAATTTTGCAGAAAAGCCCCGCAACCGGCTGCAATATCCATTATAATACTTTCTTTTTTTATATAAGGCAAAACCGTCCCCATCAGTCTCCCGACAATAATTTTAGGTGTATAATACCTTCCGTATCGGGATTTCTCTCTGTCTGGAAGATCCCGGGTGAAATTGTATATAATATCATCTTTGGCTTTGGTTTTCATCCTAATTAAAAGAGATTCACCACCTGAAATAAAAAATACAATCACAACAGCAAAAGAAGGGCTGAAGTCCTTCGCTACATCATAACCGCAATCATGACCGCAACAGCAACAGCAACCGCAATCACAACGGTTGGCGGGGTTTTCCCATCAAAGACAGGGTTACATCTTGACGTTAATCAGATGTTCGATAGAACGCCAGGTTCCCATGCGGGCGGGGGTCTGGACGTATTCGATGCAGACTTTCGCCATGTGTTCCACAACCCAGTGATAGTAGTGTTCTCTTATGGAATCGGGGTGGGAATCGGGGACTAAATTGATAAAGTCGATGGCGTAGGGGATTCCGTCTTTTATGGCGAATTCGCAGGCGTTCATGTCGTAATCGAGAACCTTGCTCAGTTCGATGGAGTAGTCAACGACTTTCCGTCCCAGTTCCGGGGTCAGATGATGATGATCGACCACATATCGCAGGTGGTGGGGTTGTTTGGGTTCATAGTGGATGGGCATGGTATATTTCTTGCCCAGACAGAAACACCGGACATACTGATCGAAGTCGATATATTCCTGGACGGTCATGACTTCCTGTCCCGATTCGTCGTATTTTTCCATAAGTTCCTGCATATTGTTGACGATGCTCACCTTGCGCCAGCCGTAGCCCTGGGAGGGTTTCAGAACGGCGGGAAAACCCACATATTCCATAATGGAATCCCAGTCCAGGGGGTATTTCAGGTTCTGGAGATCTTTGCCTTCCATACCTTTCCGGTTCTCCTTGCTGGGGAGGGCGACGGTTTTGGGAACGGGGATTCCCAGTTCGTCAGCGACGCAGTAGCCGAAGAACTTGTCGCTGAAAAACCGGAAGGGGTTATTGATGATGAAGGCTCCGTTTAACATGGCTCTCTTGCAGAATTCCAGATAATAGGGAACTACGTGGGAAATCCGATCAACTATGACCTTATAGGGGAATCGGGAGCGAAGGCGGATTTCGGGCATCACAACCATTTCTGCCCTTATGCCATCGACATCCATTTCGTTGACTTTTTTAATTAAATCGTAAGGGAAGGGTCCTTCCTGTCCTGCCAGTATTCCGATTTCTGCCATTTAAATTAACCTCCGCGAATATTTTATAATTGCTTTAATTTCTGCTGTGAATGGGATTGGTGGGAACCGCCTTATCCAGCTGCTGATGGAGATAAGAAATCATTCCCAGAAGATTCAGAGCCTGGGCTTCGTCGATATGCCAGCGGGTGGTGGGATCCAGATGTTTCACGTCCCTGAAACCCCGCAGGAGGCCCCGGAGCATATTGGTAAAGGCTTTCTGTTCATATTGTTCCTGGGCGGTCTGGAGGGTATTGACGGCCAGCAGCGGACGCCTGAGACTGAAGGCTTTTCGAGCAATTTCGTCCCAATCGTCGGATATATGAATTTTAACTTTCATCAATATCTTATTTATCAGGGTTCTTGATGCTTCATAGACTATATCGAAATAATCTTTTCCTCCCAACAGTTCGGGCGTACATAAAACGAAAACATCGATGTGGGCACTGCGCTTATTCAGTTCATATCTTAAATTATTAACTTTGGCTTCAGTGGTGGCCGGAGCATCGGTCTGGGGCAAGACCTGAAGTTTGGGCTTGGCTTCCGCCACTTCTATCCGGCTGATGTCTCCCTTGGAGGAGATCATATAGTCGTAATGGGTAAGAATCTGGTTTACTTTTCTCCTTCTCTGGGAAAAGAGATCCAGATCGGTTTTGTAGCGGGCGGGATGGAGAGCTTCCTTGAGGAAGGCGAAGACATAATTTCCGCAATCGTCCTTGGACTGCCGGTCCAGGAGGGATTGAAATATCCGTTTCCACTTGATTTTTTGCGAAAAGTTATCATGAATGTGGAGTTGGGAAAAGATGATGGAAATGTCCGATTCGGAGAGTCCTTCATTCTGGTCTCCCAGAATCTTGCAAAGATCTTCCAGGTGTTCATCGCTGATTAACGGCATTCTCATTATATTTCACCTCTTGAAGGAATGGGTTTGGATCAGGGTCGGGTCTATATATATTATCTACGGAGTTCCTGTTATCCTGTCATTTTGCCCAAAATAAAAAAAACCTGAAAAGTTATTTCTCCATGGGGGGGTCCCGTGCCGGATGCGGTTTCGTCGTTGCCCTGCCTCGAAACATAAGCGTCTGTGGTCGTTTCGCTCCCGGTCACCACATCCTCTTTTTCTTGCGTAAATCCTGACCTCAAAATCCCCTTATAACGAAATAGTTACGCTCAGGCAGGAGGAAACCGCCATGAACGTAACTATTCAGGAGTTACGCCTTTTATTGCCAAAATCCAGATTTTATGCCGATTCCCAAAGATCCTGAAACAAAGCCTGTCCTGAACTGGTTTCAAGATTCAGGATGACGGGTTCATGCCGTTTTCCTCGAATTTGAGCGTAACTCCTGAACTATTGTCAGACGAATTCAAGGAGAGAGTTTCCATTCCGTGGGAACCTGTTCCCAAGGCCGACACCTATAAAAGCCGGGGTAAGGAGACCTCTACCACAGAGCAACTATGGATTCCTTCGCTGACTCTATCCGTTGAATTTTGCAGAAAGGAAGATCTCCGTGTCCTTTTCCCGTTTTTCGGGCAGAACCTTGCATGGGGTGGTAACGTCGCTTTTGGCTTTCTCTATGGCCAGTTCTCCCAGGTGTTCCACCACCCATCGGAAAAACTGGGGCGGGAGAGATTCCTGCCGGCAATAGGGGATGGGATTCAGGAAGTTGACCGCGTAGGGGATGCCGTCTTTCAGGGCAAACTCAATGGAATAGAAATCGAATCCCATTTCGTTGTTGATAGCCAGGGCGGTCTGAGCGATCCATTCGCCGTGCTTGGTTTCCGGCAGTTTGGGATCCACGGAGTATTCCTTGTTCAGGGGGTTGTATTTCAGGGGAAGTATATGATCTTTGCCTACCACATAGATGCGGATAAGGAATTCATAATCGATAAATTCCTGCATTATAAGCACCTGTTTTCCCGTGCCGTCATAGACCTTGATGAGTTCCTTTAGGTTATTGACCTTATATACATCCCGGAAACCGTAGCCGTCATAGGGTTTTAAAATGGCGGGGAATCCCACGTAGTCGCAAATACCGTCCCAGTCCAGGGGGTATTTGAGGTTTCTCAGGTCTTCATCTCCCAGCGCGGCGTGGTATTCGTGGGAGGGGAGCACCACTGTCCGGGGAACCGCCACCTTGATCTTTTTCGCCATGGCGTAGCTGAAAAACCGGTCGTTCATGGAGTTTTTAAAGGGGTTATTGATGATATAGGCTCCCGACATGGCGGAGTTGATGAGATACGTCTTGAAAAAGTCCACATAATAGGAGATTCGATCTATTACCACCCGGTAGGGAGTGGGTTCGAATATCCGGGTTTCGCCGGTAACAATCAACTCGGCTTTTATTTCCGGATCCTTCTTATTGTTGATATATTCCATAACCGCATCGGAGAAAGATTCTCTGGGTGCCAGAATACCTATTTTTCTCAAAATAAACTACCTCCTTCAAATCTGCAATGAGACCGTTACTACCGTCGATATTCCTCCCTTTCCGAAGGACTGCAAATCCGTTTTTTTCCTTTTGGGATCCTACGGCAGCGGTTTTGCAACGGACTCCGACTGTTTTTTTGTTTTGTTCTTCGAGTCTATTTGCTCAGGGTGTCCTGGGATATGCTCATGAGGAATTCCCGGTTGGATCGGTATTTTTTAAGCCTTTCGATGAGGAACTCGGTCATTTCGGGAGTATCCAGCAGATCGATGCCTCTTCTCAGGATCCAGATCTTTCTCAGTTCGTCTTCGGGATAGAGGAGTTCTTCATGGCGGGTTCCCGACTTTTTGACATCGATGGCGGGGAAGATTCGCCGTTCCGCCATGCGCCGGTTCAGATCCAGTTCCAGGTTGCCGGTCCCCTTGAATTCCTCGAAGATCACGTCGTCCATCTTGCTGCCCGTTTCGATGAGGGCTGTGGCGATGATGGTGAGACTGCCTCCGTTCTCGATGTTACGGGCGGAGCCGAAGAAACGCTTGGGCATTCTAAGAGCGGCGGTGTCCAGACCTCCCGACAGGGTTCGTCCGCTGGGAGGCATGACCGCATTGGAGGCTCTTGCCAGACGGGTGATGCTGTCTAAAAGGATTACCACGTCCTTACCGGTTTCCACCAGCCGTTTCCCCTTTTCCAGGACCAGTTCCGCCACTTTTATATGCTGTTCCGGGGGTTCGTCGAAGGTGGAGGAGACCACTTCCCCCTCCACGGATCTCTCCATGTCGGTAACTTCTTCGGGACGTTCGTCAATGAGGAGGGCGATAAGGATCACATCGGGATAATTGTTGGCAATACCCCTGGCGATTTTTTTCAGCAGGATGGTCTTGCCCGCCTTGGGAGGAGCCACTATGAGAGCTCTCTGACCCTTGCCTATGGGAGCCACCAGATCTATCAGACGGGTTGCCATTTCATCGTTGGTGGTTTCCAACACCAGCCGTTCGTTGGGGAAGATGGGGGGCAGAGCGTCAAAAACGGGACGGTCCTTGGCTATATCGGGATCCTGTCCGTTGACCGCCTGAATCTTCACCACGCCCCAGTATTTTTCTCCGTTTTTCGGGGGACGGATCATGCCCGATACGGTGTCTCCCACCCGCAAACCAAATCTTCTTGCCTGGGAAAGAGAAATATATATATCTCCGTCTCCCGGCAGGTAGGTTCGACCCCGGAGGAATCCGTAACCGTCGGGCTGGATTATTTCCAGAACTCCCGACGAGAACATATATCCCTGACGTTGAGCATGGGCTTCCAGGATCCGGTATTTCAGCTCCTGTTTCCTCATTCTCTGGTAGCCGGGGATTTTCAACCCTCTGGCCAACTCCAGCAGTTCCGCCCTGGTAATTTTATCCAATTCCGCAATGTTTTCCATTTGCACACCTCATTTTATATTTTCACACTTTCATTATATTTTTTTGTTAATTATATTTCGTTTATTTGGGGATTTTTTCCCAGTCTTTCATGAATTTGGCGACTCCTATATCGGTCAGGGGGTGTTTTGCCATGGCTTTGATGATATTGTAGGGAACCGTCGCTATATGAGCACCCGCTCTCACCGCTTCCAGTATATGCACGGGGTTTCTTACGGAGGCGGCGATGATCTCCACGGGAAATTCGTAATATTCTATCATTTGAACTATATCGTGGATACACTCCATGCCTTCCCAGCCGGTGTCGTCCACCCTGCCCACGAAGGGACTGATAAACGAAGCCCCCGCGATGGACGCCAGAAGGGCCTGTTGAGTGGAAAAGACCAGGGTTACATTGGTTCTTATCCCTTCTTTACTCAATCGGGATACCGCTTTGAGTCCCTCCTCGGTCATGGGGATCTTGATGATGATATTCTTATGCCATTGGGAGAATTCACGGGCTTCTTTGATCATTCCCTCGGCATCGGGGGAGATGACCTCGGCGCTGATGGGACCGTCCACAATGCTGCAGATTTCTGTAACCACGTCCTTGAAATTTCTGCCTTCCTTGGCCACCAGGGACGGGTTGGTGGTAACTCCCGACAGGATGCCCCAGGAGGCTATCTCCCGGATCTCGTTGATGTTGGCGGTGTCGATAAATATTTTCATACTTGACCTCCGTTGAAATTTATTTAATTTTATATCGATTCTCTTCTATTCAGTATGAACAGGTTGATGATAAACACCATGACGGTCAGTATTATCAGATAGGCAAAGTGGAAGGAGAGGGCCCTGAGAGGAACCCCGGCGAACATGGACTGGAATATGCCCTGATATATGTAATAGGAAGGCAAAAGCCGGGCGAAACTGAGCATACCGGGACTAGCATCGGCAAGAGCCACCGGCAGAAAGAAGAAACTGAACAACAGGGAGCCGAAGGTATTGGAACCGGTCTGCCCGGGAATCAGCAGTCCCACCAGACTCCCCAGGCAGGAGAAAAAGGCGCAACCCGTCAGAACTATCAACAAAAGTCCCGCTATATTGCCTAGGAAGCCCTCATTGAGTCCCAGAATCACCAGAGAACCGCATACCGACAGGATAAATCCCGTTAATCCCTTGCCCAGGAGAATTACTGGCAATCGGCAGGGAGTTACCAGCAAAGCCGAAAGAGTTTTATTATCTTTTTCTTCAATAATTGAGGACGATACTATCATATATCCTCCCATGACGGTAAAAAACAACCAGAAGGGGATGGAAGCGGTTCGGGCTGTGTAATTGTCGCCATAAACCTTTTTCATTACAATCAGGGCGGGGGGAGTCTCTCCCTGGGACAGATAGAGCATCTTGTTCAGGGCGATTTCCAGAATGGATGCCTTGTGGATATTTTCCACATTTATAAACAGTTCCAGTTCGGGACGTTCTCCGGCGTCCATTTTTTTATCCACGTCCTCGGGCAGGATGAGGAGACCGTGAATTTTTTTGTTTTCCACCAGCGTCTTGGCTTTTTGAATGTCGGGTTCCTCTATGACTTCGAAGTATTTGATTTTTTTGACCAACTGCACGATACGGGAATTTCCCCCGCTGGTGATTCCCAGTTTCAGTTTGGGCGATTCCTGGGATTGAAAGACCAGAGAAAAGAGCAGAGAAGTAAATACGGGAAAGGCAATGGAAAAGATAACCGTTCTGTTTTTTACTGCTTCGGTCATTTCTTTTTGTACTATTGCCAGAAGAGTATTTATTAACACTGATCCTCCGGAGAATTTATTTCGTTAAAAGAGACCGGATATGTCTGATGGGATATGACAAATCTTCTGATGGACAACGGCCATATCATCCCTTTAATGAAGACTTACGGTTTATCAATAGGTTATGATCTCCACATCCGAGGTAAGGGTCAGCACCCGGGATTTCAGGTTTTCTGCGTCTTCCCGGTTTCTGATGTTCAGAAAGATAACCTGATAGGCTTTATAGGGGACTTTTTTGAAGTATTTACGGGTATCAAAAGAGACCCTGGTCTGTTTGTAAATATCTTCCGCCACTTCTTTGGCCGAACCTTCATCCTGATAGACGCCTCCTACCCGGATGCTCATATGTTCATCGTCCTGGCCGGGAACTATTTTCGCATCATAGCCCCTGGAACGCAGATATTCGTTTATATATATGGCGTTATCGGATTTGCCCTGTCGGACGAAATCCTGAATAATGATATATCCCATAAACTTTTCGATTTCCCTGGTATCCCGGCTTATGCTGCCGGAAAAGCCTGATTTATCCCCAAGAACCTTTATTTTATCTGCTATGTCTTTCTGGGTGGAATAGGCTCTTAATTTATACATGGCCGGGGGAGTGGTGGCGGAGGTTTCTCTCTGGAGAGAATTATCGTAATAGATTCTCAGGCTTATCACCCAAAGAAGAAAAACCAGGATCATTGCTCCCCGGCGAAAGCCGGTAAGATTCATGTGAGGTATCACTCCGGAATATGAGGTAAAAGTAACCCGTTTAACGGTTCGGTGCTTTCTGGACCATCTAGGTCGGGTCTTTATTTATTGCCTTTGTCGGGACTGTCCTTCTTGGCAGGAGCGGTCTTTTCTTTGGTACCCGCTGATTCATCTCCGGTTTTGTCGGAAGGTGATTGTTTATCTTCAGGTTTCTGAGTACCCTCGACCTGGGGGGTGTCGGTCTTTTCCTGTAAGTTGTATTCCGACCGGGGCAGGATTTCCACTTCTACTTCCTTGGAAATTTGGGAAAGGCTTCCTTTTAGTTCTTCCGCCTGGGCCTCATCGGGGATATTTTCCACTACCAGCTGAGTCGCCTGATAGGGGATTCTGTCGTAATTTTGCCTGACCTGGAGATTCACCGTCTTCTGGGTCTTCTTGGCGACAAAATCCACTGATTTCTGGGCATCTTTCTCGGTTTTGTACACTTTCTTGATACGAATAAAGTACTTACCCGTCTCATCGTCCTGGATTATTTCCGCCGGTATATTTTTGGTTTTCAGAATTTCCAACTGAGAGTCGATCAACTGTTTATCGAAGTCCTGGGATACTTCGAAACCGTTGGCGACCTTCTCATATTTCTCGACGGTTCCCGTGATGCCGTCCAGCCCTTTTTCTTTGACCGCTTTCAAGGCGGATTCTACATCGGCGGGGTTTTTCCCCCATGCGACAAGAACGTAAGTCTCCTGATTATTTTGTGCCATATTGGGTTTGGTGGCGAAATATCCTATCAAGGAACCTACCCATGCTATGAATACCAGGGCAAGCATAACCCGGCGAACAGCGGTTAACATTTAATTTCTCCTTACTCGGCTTATATACTCTCTGAAAAAACTGAAATAAAATCGACAACAAAATCGGAATAAAAAGAGGATAGCGATCATTTCCACCCCATGATCCGAAATCCTCCTTCCCTCTACCGATTTTTTAGCAAAATTTTTAAACTTTTTTTGGGATTTACTATAACCTTACAGGAGTTACGCTCAAATTCGAGGAAACCGGCATGAACCCGTCATCCTGAACTTGTTTCAGGATCTTTGGGAATCGGCATAAAATCTGGATTTTGGCAATAAAAGGCGTAACTCCTGACCTTATATAACCC
>Ga0067045_1031551_pt1 | contig 12008 bp, 12 predicted proteins | sample TerdegcTABiofilm_FD_59184 | JGI IMG/M metagenome (GOLD analysis project Ga0067045, IMG submission 59184) | Combined Assembly of (Gp0054472, Gp0054536) Wastewater bioreactor microbial communities from Singapore -Terephthalate degrading...
TTTATTCACCAAAAAACGCCCTGGGTAGCCAAAGAATCAGATCGGGGAAGACTATGCACAGAATCAAACCCAACCACTGCAGGCAAATGAATGGAACAACACCTTTGTAGATAAGGCCCATCGTCATTTCCGCTGGAGCTATTCCCCTTAAATAAAATAGGGAATAACCAAATGGCGGTGTCAGGAACGCCATCTGAAGGTTCACACATATCAATGTTCCAAACCATAGCGGGTTAAATCCAATTTCTTCGACAACCGGAGCGAACACCGGCACAACTATCAATAGAATGCCAAGCCAGTCAATGAACATGCCCAGGAAAAACACTATTCCCATCATAATGAAAAGAATGGCATACGGGCTCACTTTCATGCCAAGCAATAGATCCGACACCGCGTCGCCACCACCCAACCCCATAAAGATCGATTGGAAGGCGTTTCCACCCAAAAATAATATCATGACCATGCATGTTATCTTTAGGGTGGCTTGAGCCGCGTCGTTTATCGCTCCCCAGGTAAAACGCCTATAACCTAACGCCAAAATCATGGCGCCAAAGGCCCCAAGGCCTGCAGCCTCCGTAGTAGTGGCCACACCTGCCACTATACTGCCCAAAACCATGGCAATTAAGAAAACAGGTGGAAACAGCGAGGTGACTGCCATGACGAATTTTTGTTTGACACTGTATGTGCGTTCTTCCAAGGGAAGCGGGGGACCGAGTTGGGGGTTGATGCCACATCTTATACCGACGTAAAGCATGTACAAGAATGAGAGGAGTAAACCGGGGGCCATGGCCGCAGCAAACAGCTTCCCAACCGAAAGGTTTGTCAGACCACCATAAACAACCAGCATGATGCTGGGAGGTATGAGAATTCCGAGAGTCCCTCCGGCGCAAATACATCCCGCCGTCATAGGTATGTCATAGCCCCTTTTTAGCAAGGCTGGCGCAGCGAGCAATCCGATTGCTACCTCAGTGGCCCCAACCACTCCAGTGGACGCCGCAAAAACAGTGCACACGAAAATTACCGCTATGCCCAAACCACCCCTAATCGGGCCCAATAGCACATGCATCGTGTGGAAAAGCTTTTCAGCGACACCCGATGTGTCAAGCATCTGAGCCATAAATATAAAAAGAGGCACGGCGACAAGCACATACTCATCCATGACACCATACGTCTTGTTTGCGAACATCGCAAACACAACTTCCGGTGAACCGCCCCAGCCAAGCAAACCAAACAATACCGCCACAGCCCCCAAGGAAAATGCCAGCGGATGCCCCAGGAAAAGGACCACAAACAAAGTCCCGAACATCCCGATCGCCACATGTTCAGGGCTCATATCTCTTCCCCTTTCAGCAGATAAATATCCCGAATAAATTTTGAAAGGCCTTGAATAAAAAGAAGTATCAGAGCCACCGGCATCACTGACTTATACAAAAACAAAGGTGGTTTCCAGGCGCTCCAGCTATGTTCCCACACACTCCATGAATGAGCGGCGTATTTTATTGAGGCATAAGTTAATGCCCCCACGAAAGGAACGAATATGAATAAAAACGTCAGTATCGACAGAACTGTCTGAACCTTGTCAGGAAGCTTGCTCGAAAGTATGTCAATCTTGACATGCCGATTGTGCAAGTATGTATAAGCGGCGCCTAGCATGAAATGGGCGCCATAAAGATAAACGGTCATTTCGAAGGCCCATATTGTGGGAGCCCTGAACACCTTCCTCGCTATGACTTCGTAAACTACAACAAAAACCAGGGGAAGCATCAGCAAGGCCACAGCTCTACCAAAATACTCATTAAACGAATCTACGGCGCGAACAAATCGCTTCATGTTGGATTCCCCTCCAGCATGCAAATGGATTTTGGCTCCGAGAACCTTCACGAAAAGCTCCCGGAACCATTACTTCATCTAAACTACTGCTTTAGATTTCCTTGAATAAAGGTTTCATGCGACCACGGAGCAATACCACCCCTAAGCTTTCTCCAAGGCTCAAATTCCTTCTTGAAAAGCTCCTGAGAATCCAACACCTTCTTGACATCCGGGTTCTTTGTCGCCAAATCGTCTAGATATTTCTTGGATTGTTTTGCAAATTCAATAATTGTCGCGTCGTCCATCATGACATACTCAACTTTCTTACCCATTTCCTCAATGGCTTTTATGTTGAGGTTTTCCTGCCATGCGTTCGCCCAAAGCTGGGTCTCTTTTGCGCATATATTTACTATAGCCTTTAGGTCATCCGGTAATTCATCCCATTTCTGCTTGTTAATGAAAAGATCGAACTGGCACGATGGCTGATGGACGCCGGGCATAATAATGTATTTGGTAATGTCATGGAATCCTTGGGGATAGTTAACCGCAGGGCTTGAAAATTCGCAGCCGTCAATAACTCCTCTCTCCAGAGCAAGATAAATTTCAGGCCCTGGAAGCGGAGTCACGTTGGCGCCAAGAGCTGTCAATATGTCCTGATACCAACCCACTGTTCGAACCTTCATACCCTTGAAGTCTTCCATTTTCTGAGCTTTTTTGTTCGAATGGATTCCGAGTTCCTGGCCAACATTACCGCAGAAGAACGCCACCATGTTGTAACGGCCGTAAAGGTCGTTAAGGATTTTGTCCCCGCCTCGCTCGTAATACCAAATGTTATAACCTTCAAAATCCAACCCGAATGGAACTGAAGCGAACGCCACAAACGCCTCATTGCGTCCTTTCCAGTAGCCCGGCCATGAATGACCGCCATCCAGCGTGCCTTTAGAGACTGCGTCGAATATTTCCATGGCAGGAACAATTGCGCCTGTCGGAAATACCTTGATGTCCAATCGACCACCACTAACCGCCCTCACACTGTCAGCGAAGTGAATCAGAATGTCATGGAAAATTAGGCCGCCCCAAGGATCACTCATCCTCCAGGTAAATTTCTTGTCAGAAGTTGCCCACTTCTTGCCCTTCCATTCCTTTGCGCGAGGATCTTCGCCAAACTTCTCTGTCTTCTTGTCAGGCTTCTTTTCCTGAGCAAAGCTGTTAGTGGTAACAAAACAAAAAGACAACGCAATCACTACCGCAAAAAGTGCCAATCCAATCCTCTTCATCAATAAACCTCCTAAATGTTTTGTGTTTACGGACGTTGGCTGACTTGTGGCGAACAAAGATAAACATCCTCTCATGTTAAAATGTCTATCCACCTGAACAGATAAATGACTGATCCAGGACAATCACATCCTGAAAACGTTAAACTGTAGGAACGTAGCCAAAAAAATTAGAATCTCTGGTATCAAGGAGACTTGTCGTGATTAACCGGCGCCCGTTACGTGAACAATACGATTGTCGCTACAACCCCGGTTTCGAATCAATCTAATCCTCGATCCCAACTTTTGGTCACGTATTGAGGAGGAAAATCGTTTTGTCCGTAATGAAGGTCAAATAACAAGCAGGACAATTCCTTGCAAACTTGGAACACAGAATACCCTTTATCAACAAAGAGTATGGTCAGCTTGTCAAAGCTAAAGCAGAGCAGATGAAAGAGCATTTTTGTCCCGTCTTGCAACAGAAGTTATTAGACGTTTTCCCCTAATTTCAATGACTCATTGACAAATTCCGAAATGTGACACACATTCCAGGATTTCTGGTGTTGGCGCTTGCCATACATCAATTGCATCAAGCACCCAGGATTCGAACTGATAACCAATTCAGCCCTCGTCCTGTCTATCGATTCAATCTTCGCCTCTAAGATCTTCATGGAACGCTGTCGATGAGTAATATTATAAATCCCGGCTGAGCCGCAGCATTGTCCTTCATCAGGTAATTCCCGGTAGTCAAGTCCAGGTATCCTCCTAAGCAAATTTCTCTGAGGTATGATCAACTTCTGCGCATGGCGTAAATGGCATGGGTCATGGAAGGAAACCTTTAACGGCCTTGAACCGAATTTAACCGATGAATCAATAGCGCTATCCAAAAATTCAGATATGTCTCTGACCTTCGATGAAAATTCCTCGGCAATATTTGAAATCACCGGATCTTTTCGAAAGATCTCACGGTATGTCTTAAGCTCTGCTCCACATGCCGCGCAGTCTGTAACAATTGCATCGACACTCCTATCCTGGAACAGTCTCATGGTGTTTCGCGCCATCTCCCGGTAGACTTTGCGTTCACCCTCAGCGATGTTAGGCGTTCCGCAGCATTGAACTTCTTTAGGGATGATGACCCGGTAGCCTGCCCTGGTAATGTTATCAATTGACGCCCTACTCACATCCCCAAAAATAAGGTTCATAGCGCATCCCAGAAAAAAGCCCACCCGACCTTTTTCTCTACCTCGAGCAGGTATCTCTTCAGGTATTTGATCTGATAGGGGCCTGGAGGGTAGGGGCGGAAGAAGCGCCTCCATCAGCCTAAGGTCCTCGGAAATGAGCTTTAATATGTCAAACCTGCGAACAACTGATTGAAGGCCGGCTCTTTGGTAGATCCTTAAGGGAGGCATGAATTTGGCCAGCCTCTTTTGACTTAGAATGGCGTAATTAAGCATAAATTTCTTGATAACGGGCTGAGGCCTGTTCTCCTCTATACGGTTTCTGGCCTCAAGAACCAATTCACCGGCTTTTACGCCTGCTGGACACACGGTCTGACAGTTTCTGCAATCCAGGCAGTCATAGATGTGCTCAATAAATTCTTCATTCGCTTCAAGGCGCCCGTCTATAACCCCCTTGATCATTGCAACTCGACCTCGAGGCGTTTCCGTCTCCACGCCATCAGTCCTATACGTCGGACAAGACGGCAGACAAAGTCCACAACGCATGCATTGGAGAACATCGCCATAATCGTGTATGTCCAGGGCGGCAAAAGATCTTGAAATTTTTTCAGGGTCTATTCCTGAAGCCATGATCTCATCTAGCCTCCCTCGGAAAAATTTTCCCGGGATTTAGGCGATTTTCCGGATCAAATGCTGCCTTGATCCTTTTCATAACTTCAATTGCTTTTGGGCCGACCATGGCAGGAAGGTATTTACTCTTGGCGTAACCTGTCCCATGCTCACCGGAAATGGTCCCCCCAAGCGAAATCGCTTTGTCGAATATAACCTCATAAGCTTCATGAACCCTGCGAATTTCATCAGGGTCTCGCTCGTCAGTCAAACACGTCGGATGCATGTTTCCGTCGCCGGCATGCCCAAAGGTCCCAATCTTTATATTAAATTTCGCGGACACCTCTGTGATGCAGGCCATCATTTCCGGGATCGCCGGCCTCGGGACGGTTATGTCCTCAAGAATCGTCGTGGGTTTGGCTCGGGCAAGGGCTGAGAGAGCCATTCGACGAGCAGTAAAAAGCTCGTCCGCCTCCTGTGGGCTTTGAGCCATTCTGAGTGTCCTGGCCCTGTTGTTCTTGCAAGCAGAATCTATTATCGCCCCCTCTTCCTCAACTACGGCAGGGTGTCCATCCGTCTCAATCAGGAGCAAAGCGTCAACATCTCTGGGAAGACCAATTCCGGAATAGTCTTCCACACAGTTGATGGTGACCCTGTCCATCAGTTCAAGAGTGGAAGGGATTACCTTTGTGGAAATGATCGCTGATACGGTGCGGCAGGCGTCAATTATGTTGTCATAAAGCGCAAGAAACGTTTTCTTGGCCTTGGGTTTGGGCACGAGCTTAAGGACTATCCTCGAAAAAATACCGATGGTTCCCTCAGTGCCCACCAAAAACTTGGTTATATTATAACCGGCCACGTCCTTAACACACTTGGTGCCATAACGAACCTTGGAACCATCAATCAGATAGGTGTCCAAACTGAGGACATAATCGCCGGTGATCCCGTACTTCAATCCACGCAACCCACCGGCGTTCTCCGCAACATTTCCCCCAATCGTAGAAACCTTCATGCTTCCTGGATCCGGGGGATAAAAAAGCCCCAAAGCTTCCACGGTGTTGTGGATGGTTGAAGTAACTACTCCGGGCTCTACCGTAATCGATAAGTCATCAGCGTCAACCTCGAGGATCCTGTTCATTCCAGTGGTTAACAGAACTATCCCCCCATCCACAGCAACTGATCCACCGCTCAATCCTGTTCCCGAACCACGGGCTGTTACAGGAATACCCTCAGAAGCAGCTAATTCAAGTGTCCGCTGGATGTCTTCCTCATTCTCCGCCTTAACAACCGCTTCAGGTCTAAAACTGACTAATGGCGTGGCATCGTAAGAGTAACAGAACAGTTCCGCCTCAGACGCAAGGACCTTGCTCTTTCCCAAAGATTCCTTAAGCTTGGCGGCAACGGAATTTGTCATATTTGGGGGCCCTCAGGGGGAAGATAAATGCTGCCGATAAAATAACAATGTCAAATAATATGTCAAGATAAAAATCAACTTGTATGACAACTTTACATATGTAAAGCTTGACACCGTTACTCTATGACTGTAGTCTCATACTATGGATGACAGAATACCCACAGATTCCCTCGATCAATCAGTATTCAAAAAGATCAAGTCTGAGAGACTCTCCGAAAAGGTCGCATCTCAACTCAAAAAAGCTATCTCTCAAGGTATCTTCCGAGTAGGAGAGAAACTTCCATCACAGCCCGACCTGGCCGAAATGATGGGGGTAAGCAGACCGTCAGTCAGAGAGGCGATTCAGATCCTTGAAATTCAGGGTATGCTTGAATCAGTAAAGGGTGGCGGAACTACAGTAAGAAATATCGCCGAACAGTCAATCAGGAAGCCGATAGAAATCTTTCTCGATGAAGATAAGAACAGCATTATTGACCTGACTGAAGTGCGCGCGTTAATGGAAGTCTGGGCAGCTCGAAAAGCAGCTCAAACCAGGACTGATCAGGAAGCCGACAGGATGCTTGAATATCTTCTGGAAATGGAAAATGATTTCAAGGCCAATGAAATCAGATTCGAGGTGGATGTAAAATTTCACATGGAAGTGGCTTCAGCCACACACAATGTAATTTTCGCCCATCTTATAGACAGCGTGTTCCAGGTCATCACAAGGGCTATAAGGCTGGCTCGAGAAAAAGTTTTCCTGGACAGGCACGATCAAAAATTAATTCTTCAACACCATCGCAGCGTATATGAAGCGATTCGCGATCGAGACCCGGATAAGGCCGAAGCCGCCATGAGAACACATCTTAATTTCGTCATCAACGAATTCACAACCAGACTGGTCAGCGCCACATCCAACGACTGATCCTTTGATTGGTCTTGATTACCTCCTTCTGATTCCCGGACAATTATGGAAGATGATCCTCAAAGAACGAATGCTGCGTCTGATAAATGCAATCAGGAGCGTCATAGTCAGACTTGTTAACCTTGGCGCTTACAGGTCTCATCCGCATTAAATTCGCTGGAAATGGTCTAAAAATCTCTGACGCCAAAGAATCTGACAACGGTTTGCTCTGAAGCCATGCTTCATAATCATTCCTTCGAACTATTACAGGCATCCGATCGTGAATCCTCTCAACCAGATCATTGGAATTCGTAGTAATAATCGAACAACTCTTTATTTTCTGCGATCTCTGTCCCTCCCATTCATCCCAAATTCCCGCCATGGCAAACAAGGCGTCACCCTCCAACCCGATGAAATAAGGCCTTTTTGGCTTGCTCACCTTGTCCCACTCATAAAACCCGTTGGCCGGTATCAATATCCTTCTGCTCTTGAACGATCTCTTGAATGCCGGCTTCTGAGCAATTGTTTCAGATCGAGCATTGATAAGCCTAGCCCCAATGGAGGGATCTTTGGCCCAAGACGGGACTAGGCCCCATTTGAAGCTATCCACCCCACGCAACGATTCCGCCCCCCTATTGACCACACCAATGATCTCTTGGGAAGGCGCTATATTGTATCTCGCAGTGATGTCAAATGCCTCACCTATTTCAAACTCCTCAGCCACCCTCATCGCCATACTCATGAGAACAAATCTTCCGCACATTATATGCTCCAGCTAAATTATATAAATAACTCTTTGTTATGTTATAAAACTTTAAATCACATTAAAAAATAAATACAATTATTTGATTTTATGATATATAAGCACCATGTTACCGAAGAGCGAAAAAATGCTAGTTACAGATAAAACCATCGCCAAGGCTTTTAGCCATATATTTATGATCGTTGTTCTCTCAATATACATTTCCACATTTTCTCATTCAAATATATCTGAAGCGTGGACCTTCAATAACACCGGTTCCCTGAATAATATTTCATCACTTAGTGGACTAGATTTGAATCCCTCCCGACCTCTTTCTTTTCCCTTGGGCTCTCCAGAATCTGGTTCATCAGACATACAGACTATCCCGTTAAGTTATGGCCTTTTCCAGGACATCCTGCCTCAAATACCCAAGCTCCGGTTGGGATACCTGTATTCATTTGGAAAGGATTTGAGTTGGGGGAGATTAACGGGAGATTTTTTCGCTCCTGTTGGTTTGAGTCCTTCATCAACTGCTTTTGGTCAAGTTCACGTGGAATTTCAGGATTACTGGAAGCTTCCCTTTACCGGGGCGCATCACAGGATTGATCTTTCAGCGGGTGGAGGCTACCGAAAGCTCGTTAACAAGAATCTCATGCTTGGGGGTAACGTATTTTTCGATTCCACCCGAATACTAAGCGATTGGTATTCGTCAGCCGGAGCCGGCGCTGAAGCGGCTATGATGCTTCCAAATTTTGATGTAGTAGATTTCAGCTATAATTATTATGGGAATCTGTCACGAGGAAATCATGGTTCGGACGGTGAAATAATAAATGGGCCACCGAACATGGATTCTGAACTAGGGTATTCCCATGCGATCTTTGCCAGGACACTTGATTTTAGAGCACGAATAAACGCGTACAATTATGACATCAATCAAACTCTTTGGGGTTTCAAAGGCGGAGCGGACCTGACTACCCTAAACGGAGCGCTTACTCTAAGGGCTGAGTTGGGGCGAGATCAGTTATACGGGTCATATCAGACGGTCGGAGCCTTTATTAACATACCAATCCGGCTGGACAACATTTTCACGTACCAAAGCCCGTTTGTTTTCGCAGGAGGCCCTGTCGATGGTTCTCCAGAAGGGGTTGGAGGCGCGAATGGATTTCCAGGCGGGTTTGGAAGCCCCAACGGATTTTCAGGAGGCCCTGGAGGCCCTAATGATGCGCCAATTTCTAACGGTGTTGATACGGGGCAAGGTGTTCCAGGTGGAAACACTCCATCCGGGTATATGTATCCTTATGGGGCTTATCCAAACCTGAGCAATCGAGACGTAATTCCAGTGCCTCTTTATGTCGAGTCTCAAAATCTACTGAGCTTCCTCACCGAACCTGTCCGAAGGCAATTTGCCTCTCACGCTGTCTCAGTAAGAGATAACGATTCGGAGGACGCGACGCCAGCCCCCAACACGTTTGTAGCTCTCGGCGACGCATACGTTGTGTTCACTTTGAATCCAAAATATTCTGCGGCTCTTTTGTACAATATCAAACCAACATCACTATCAATTACGGCTACAGTAACCTCCAGGGGACCGGTCAACATAACCGGAATGCAACTGCATATAAAAGACTCGAAAACCGTTTGGGTCATGTATATGCCTGACTGGACTACAAACATGGGATTGTATTACAATTACAACCTCACCCAGGCGCAAATCGATGATTTATGGAAGGCCCTGACTGAATCCCCCGACAGAACGATAGCTGAAGTCAGATTCAACCAGCTCACAGGTATGAACCTGCGAGACCTTGAAATAGTCGTGACAATTAAACAAGACCTCCCCAAGCCAGTTAAATAAAAATTTCTACTCTATTTTAGAAAAAATCAGAAAAAGAGTTTCGCCTGAGCATTAATCACAGATTCGTTAGAATGGCGGAATCATCCTCAGGGATGTCATCACGAGAAGTTAGCGGTCGGAATGTTGAATATTGCGAGTCGAAGAATGCCGTCATCATGCCAATCGGGCCGTTTCTCTGTTTTCCAACTATTATCTCGGCCTCACCCTTTTTAGGGTTGTCATCGCTTTTGTTATAGACCTCATCGCGATAAATAAAAAGAATGACGTCAGCATCCTGTTCTATGGCGCCTGATTCACGAAGGTCCGCCAGTTGAGGCCTCTTGTTGGGCCGCTCCTCAACTTTCCTGTTTAGCTGTGATAACGCAATCACCGGAACATTTAATTCCTTGGCCAAGGCCTTGAGGGATCTGGATATTTCAGATATTTCCTTCTCTCTGGAATCCGATTTGATTGGGGCTTTCATGAGTTGTAAGTAATCGATAATTATCAGCCCCAGATCGCGTTCTCTTTTCAGGCGCCGAGCCTTGGCCCTTATTTCCAGGGTGTTGATTGCTGGAGTGTCATCCACATAAAGTGGGGCGTCTGATATGCTGCCCACAGCCAATGTCAGCCTCGCCCAATCCTCAGGTGTCAGGTAACCCGTCCTAAGACTCTTGAGATTAACCCGGGCTCTGGAACACAGAATCCTCAACGCTATCTGTTCCTTGCTCATCTCCAGGGAAAAGATCGCTGTAGGAGTTCCGCTGTCCATGGCCGCATTCATCCCCACGTTCAGGGCGAATGAGGTTTTTCCCATTGAGGGTCTGCCGGCGATTATGATCAAATCCGAGTTCTGAAAGCCAGCCGTGAGAGCGTCGAGGTCCTTAAAACCCGATCCGACCCCAGTTATGTTTTCCTTTCTTTCATACAGGCTCTCGATGGTCGAAAAGCTCGTCTTCATTAGCTCCTGTATATGATAGAAACCGGTCCTGATCCTCGACTCACCAACTCTGAACAACATTTGTTCAGCTTCGTCCAGAAATTCGTCAATGCTCGACTGATCTTCGTAACATCTCGAAGCGATCTCCGTCGTGGTCGATATGAGCTGTCGGAGTATGGATTTTTCTCTTACGATAGTAGTGTAGTGGAGGATATTGGCGGCGCTGGGGGTTGCGTCGGCAAGCTCTGTCAGAAAGGGTATCCCACCAACATTTTCCAGTTGGCCCTTTTCTTTGAGAATTGCGGTCAGAGTAAGCCAGTCGACCGGCTCATTCTTGCTGAACAGGTCGACCATGGCGCTAAAAATTATTCGATGCGATTCTTTGTAAAAGTCGTCAATTGTTAACGCCGCCACTACCTTCGGCAATGCGTCATTGTCCAGTAGCAAACCTCCCAGAATGGCCCGTTCGCCTTCCAGGAACTGAGGGGGAGTCCTTAACTGGCTGTTGGAATCAGCCGACATCCTCTGCGGGAGCCTCCGGATTAACTACAACCTTTACGTTCGCTGATACCTCAGGATGAAGCTTGATAGCCGCAGTAAACTCACCCAGTCTCTTAATAGGTTCGGACAAGCTTATTTTCTTTCGGTCTATTTCATAACCCTTGGACGCTAAAGCTTCCGCAATGTCAACGTTCGTAACAGATCCGAAAAGACGCGCATCCTGGTCCTGAGACTTTCTGGTAAAAGTAAGCACGACGCTGGAAAGCTCTTGAGCGTAAGATTCGGCTGATGTGCGCATCTTGGCAAGCTTACGCTGTTTGGATTCAATAAGGGTCCGGTAATAGTTCAGATTTTTCTGATTAGCTACGCAAGCAAGCCTACGTGGTAGTAAGTAATTGCGCGCATAACCATCCTTAACTTTGACAGTTTGTCCGACGGACCCCAGTTCATCAAGATTGTCTAATAGTATAACATTCATATCGTCTCTCCACTATACTATGATTACCGTCGGGGAACTGTGAACGGCAAAAGAGCAATGTTTCTGGCACGTTTAATAGCTGTAGTAAGCTGCCTCTGATGCTTGGCGCAATTGCCCGATATCCTGCGGGGAACTATCTTGCCGCGCTCTGTGATGAATAATCGAAGCAGGTTGGGTTCCTTGTAATCCATACGCAAGGAGGAATCAGCGCAGAAACGGCATACTTTGCTTCTTGGGAAAGGTCTACGCCTTGGGGGTCTGCTCATTATACTTCCTCCTCTTTGGTCTGAGACGGCTCTTCTGGCGCCTCAACCTTCTCTTCACTAGTCTCCGAAATCGGCTCAGAGGCTGCTACCTCTTCCGGCGC
>Ga0067045_1031552_pt1 | contig 12006 bp, 8 predicted proteins | sample TerdegcTABiofilm_FD_59184 | JGI IMG/M metagenome (GOLD analysis project Ga0067045, IMG submission 59184) | Combined Assembly of (Gp0054472, Gp0054536) Wastewater bioreactor microbial communities from Singapore -Terephthalate degrading...
ATTATTTCTATACAACTTAAAAGGAATTTGTAGTATAAACCTTGAATTTCTACAGGATGGCCATGGACGAAATCGGATTGAAATCAAAATACCTCCTGCAAAATTGACACGGACTGTCCGCAGAAAGCCGGTATCCGACGAGTCCAGCGGGGTTAGGTAAGGAAAATCAGAAATCAAGTCGTCATGAGAGGAGATGTGTTATAAATGAAAAACATAATATCCGCTAACCCAGGACAACCTCCCCAAAATCAAAAATCTTCGCCCCCAAATCCTACACAAAAATCCCCATCACCAAATCCGATACAAAAAAATCGAAAAGCCAAAAAAATCCCCAATAGACCCGGTGCTTCCGCCAATGTTATTAGCCCGGTCAGTGCGGTGAGTCCCATGAATCTGCTGGAATTCACATGCAAGTTTCCTGACGAGAAAGCCTGTCGGGAGTATCTTTCCCTGACCAGATGGGCGAATGGGTTTCTTTGTCCCCGATGCGGAAGTATAGAATTTTACTTTCATTCCAGGCGGGATATTCGTATATGTAAATATTGTAAACATCAATTATCCCTGACATCCGGCACTATTTTCCACAAAACCCGTACGCCTCTGTTAAAATGGTTCTGGATAATATATCACATATCCATACAAAAAGTCGGCATATCGGCATTAGCCCTGAAACGGATGCTGGATATACCCGGTTATCAGACGGTATGGACTATATGCCACAAAATCCGAAAAGCCATGACGGACGAAAACATAAGAGACAGAAATTCATGTTCGTTAAATATTCCGGCTATACCGGGAATATCGGGTATAATCGAGATTGACAACACGTACCTGGGAGCCACCAAGCAAAAACCTGCACTGACGCCGGAGAAAGACCTGATCTCTCTTGATATGGATATTAAATTTACAGATATGAAAGTTTTACCGCAAGGGTTTGTTCTACCTGTATTACAACAAATGCAGAATAAAAAACAAAATAATACCACATTTAGATTTATTAGTTCTAAAAATATCGTTTATAAACCCAAAGGGAAGAAAAAGCCCAAAAAAACTGTAAATCAATCTCAAAGTTCCAATATAGGCGGGCAAGATCCCACCATGCACTGGGTCAGCGTGATGGTGAACAACCTGCGAACCAACCTCCACGGGACTTTTCACTGTATCGGCGATAAGCACCTGCAGAGATTCATAGACGAATATTGTTATAAATTCAATCGCCGGAAAAAACCGGAAGAAATCTTCGATCAACTCCTCTCATCCTGTGTCCGGACTTCCACCATATTATATAATGAACTGATAAGATAATTTAAAAGCGGTTTATGGTATGAGAAGGAGGAGAACTTTGAGACAGTCTCAAAAATATAGTAAGGCTGACAAAAAAACTTCCGATAGGGAATTCTGTCAGGACTTACGCTCAAATTCGGGGAAACCGGCATGAACCTGTCATCCTGAACTCGTTTCAGGATCTTTGGGAATCGGCATAAAATCTGGATTTTTGCAATAAAAGGCGTAACTTCTTAAAATGACATCGGCGGGACTCCGGTTCCACTGATTCCATGTGCTCTCTGGCGATGGGAGAATATCATTTAGAAAACAAATCGGTATATGGTCTGATATGTCGGATTGAGGAAGTTAAATTAAAGGGAACACCTATGAAGAATAAAGATTACTGGGAATTTATGGTCAAACTGGTGGCTCCCGAGGCGGACAGAAGTTTCAGATTCTCGTCTCCCCGGGAGGGTTTGATGACTGCCAGGGAAAGGTTTGAACAGGCAATAGCGCTGATAATGTCGGGAGAAAATATTTTTGGCCGGGGCTATCTGAGGGATGCGAAAAAGATAATTGAGCAATACCAGCAATACAATGAAGCCGAGGATCTGATTTTATGTTATATAGTGAATCGGTTAATATCGGGAGAGGAAAGGAAGGAACTTCTGCAGCAGGCGGGGGTTCTCATATCCCTGGAGATATACCATCAGGTGATCCAGGCGGGGGATTCGACTCTGGTGTCGCGGTTCCGGGCGGTGGGGTTGAAGGAGGGGGGAGAAATACCTCCCAATCTGCCCGATGAGGACGCCGATAAGTATGTCTTTGAAACCCTGGGGGACGATATGATCCGCCTTGCCAGGCTGAAGTTTTTGCTGGGAGAATATTCGGCTTGCAATTCCCTGGCAGAAAACAGCATACAACTGTACGGTATCGCGCTAAAGAAGATCCCTCTGATGATGGCCGAGGAGAATCCCCTCTGGGCGGATAAGGATGGCAAACCCCTGAGAGAACTTTATATCCATATCCCGATCAGACTGGAGGATGAGTTGGTCGGGGAGAATGACGGGGATAAACCCTCCTCCGGCGGAGAATCTTCGTTTTTGAAAATGTGGCTGAAAAAGAAGGAACGGGAGGAATATACCGATACCGACGACGGGGCAATCAAGGGAAGTGCTGCTTCCGGATATGGCCGACCCCTCGTAAAAAAGCCCCGGACGACGGAACTTTCCCTGGATGAGATAGTTCAGTCGGTGGATGTTGCTCCCTTACAGGCAAGAGAATATACTCAAAGGTGGCTGGAACTGGCGGGTAATATCCCCCTGTTTCAGAATCAGGCCAGGATTCTCATGGAGATTGCCAAAACCCTGTCGGGACTGGGCGCTTATTCCAGATCCGCCTCTCAGAGGATGGATGATTTTTTTCTACAGGTGGTGAACCCCCCCAATAAGAAGGAATCCCTCATGACTCTTTCCGAAGAGGTTCTGTGGGTTCTGATCCGGGATAAATTTCTCCGCCACCAGTTCGGTTCCGTCTCAGCCCAATCCCCGGAGGAACTTTTAATCAGTGTTTTGGGTTAAAAATTTTAAGTTTATGCCGATAAAGTATTCAGTAAGGAAATTTTGAAAGGTATTTTTTTTACAACCGTTCAAAAAAATTTCAATTATAAGTAGGTATAACTGAAAAAGTATTGAATTTTAAATCGTGGCTTATATATTATTACGGTTTTTACGGAAAGTTCAGGATTGTTTCAAAAAACTTACGGCTTTGGTTTAAACTGTTTGTATGTAAGCCATGAGAATAATAAAAAAATAATGAGGAGGCAAAGGGTTTTATGAAAAAAACGGTTTTTGCTCTGGCTTTTCTGGTATGTCTGGTTACGGTTATGTTTCTTCCTTCTTTTGCTGGGGATACCTACGAGTTTCCTGCCGCTCAGGTGAAATTCATCACCCCTGACGGCTGGGTTGTGGAAAACGAAGAGGAAACCCTTACCATCTATCCTGCTGCCAAAGATATCGCGGTTATTTTTTCCATTATGACCTATGAAGAACTGGACGCTGCAGCAGCGGCTGAAAAAGGACAACTGGACGAATATAATTTCGACGAGGGAACCGAAATGGAAATCAACGGTATGCCCGCTATTCTTTTCCAGGGCAAGACCGCGGACGGAACCGAAATGATGCTGGGTTTCGTCAAGGCTCCTACGGGCAAAATCCTCATGATGTGCGGTGCCGCCACCACCGAGGCTCTGGAAAAATATGAAGCCCAGATCGACAAAATATTCACCACCATGTCTCCCATTGAGTAATACCCTGTAATAAAACGAATCGGATCAACAGTGAGGAATGGCAGGATTTTTCCGTCATTCCTCACTTGTTTTTTGTCTGTCATTCATTGATTTTCGCCGTCGGTCAGGGGGATTGAGAAGTTGCCTATTTTTATTTCAGGGAATTCTTTCTGCAGAAGGTCTATGAGGTTGCTTACTCCCAGGGATTTGCCCGCTGGTTTTTCCATCCTTTGAAAATAGTAATCGGGATCGATATTCAGGTTCCGGATCTGGATCATATTAATGGGGTATTTTTTCAGGAAGGAGAAAAACGCCTCTATTTCTTCCTCCCGGTCGTTGACTCCCGGCAGAAGTAACCAGTTCAGATAGGTATATTTGGCTTTTTTAAGGGAAATTTCCACACTTCTGATAAAATCTTCAAAAGTATATGATGGATTAAAATATTTTAAATATCTCTCTTTTATGGCGCTGTTGATACTGATTCGAACGCTTTCCATACCTGAATCCAGCAGGGGTTCCAGTCGGTGGGGAAGTCCCGCGTTGGTGTTGATATGGATGGTTCCCCTGTCGGTTTTCTTCCGGATTTCAACGATAGCCTCTTTTATAAGATCTCCTCTTGTTAAGGGTTCGCCTTCGCATCCTTGGCCGAAACTAATGATGCCGCCGGGGGTTTCCAGATGAGGCACGGCGATTTCCACTATTTCCTCCACTGTGGGAATAAAACTGATCCTTTCCTGGGGTGAGGGAGTGCCTTTCAGGTGGCTTTCGGAGATACATCCCACGCAGTTGGCGGAACAGGCGGAGGATACGGGGATTCCTCCCTCCCACCGGTCATAGAATATGTTCTGGGCGGTAAAGCATCGATAAACCTGGGCGCAGTGGGAAAGGTGTTGTAATAAACGGTTTTTGGGGTATTTTTTTAATTTTCTTTTTATTTTGCCTTCCAGATCCAGGCTGTTATACTGACCGGGATCCCAGCGAATATCCTCATGAGTCAGCCGGGCGGTGCAGAACATCTCGTTGTCCTTGCTTCCCACGCAGGTATAGGCGAAGAAGGGGAGATGAGGTGCATTTTTCCTTCTTCTGTAGCCGGGATAAAACAGGCGGGTATATCCGGGGGGCAGAATTACCGATACGGGAAATACTTCTTCATTATCGACCTTGGATATTTCTGTTATTTTATTTCTTTTGTTTCTCGCCAGGGGGATTCGCCGGGGCAGCATCATCACGGTGCTTTCGGGAGGAAGGGGGATGAAATCCTTTTCATCGGGGATAACCAAGTCGTTGCCGCTGGACGCCACCGGGGAATAGTCGTCGTCTTCCATCAATTCTCCGTCATTATTACAGAACAATAAATTATACATATTATTACCTTTGTCTTGATATTTTTTTTGATTACGGTTTTTTCAGGCTACTTTCCGTTGCTGAGTAAGTTGTTGTCGTATGTTCATAAGTGTTTCCCTTTGATTTCTTTCGAATTCATCTTTTAGTTTTCTTGCTTCTTCCGGGGAATTGACTTTTATAACTTCAATCTGGCGAGAGGGATAAATATAGTTGTTTTCCAGGGCAAAATTTTCTACCGCCCATTCGAAATTTTCGTCGTCAAACCCCACGAAGCGTTCTCCGTCCCAGCAGATGTTTCCGTCTTTTCCATAAGTGGGAATAGGAAGACATGGGGCAATTTCCAGTTTTTGTTTTAACATCTCCGTAATTTTTTTGTCATCCCCTTCAATGGAATAGGAATTTCCGTTTATTAATAAGGTGCAGGCAAGATAAATAATACTATAGTATTTTGAATAGTAGATATTGTTAATATCTACTAAATTAACTTGGTTGATAGATTTGAATATTCTGTATTGTTTCATTTTGCTCGCCTTTCTGTCAGAAGGTCAAAAAACAGTTCGAAAATGTAAATCGATTTTCGGTCTTTTCTATCCGTTAACTTCAGGTCGGTCGCCCTCAAAATTGTCAGATTGGTATAATATTCCCTGAACCGGTTACAAAAGAACTCCTCTATCTGACTGGTGGTGCCGTGCTGTTCGAAGCCCAGTAACTCTCTGTATTGCCCGGTTTTGATGGCGTCCCTCATCAAATCATAAAACAGGTTTTTTAAGGTTTCGTTTTTTTTCATCAGTTCCATCCATACCTTATGCCCTATTTCGTGCCATTGATTCCTCGCTATCTCCTGGGGAGTGTAGCGACTGGTACGGATAACACCTTCAAACCGTTGTATGTTACATCGGGTGGAGCGAATCAGGTTCTCTTCCGAGTTAAAGTAGCCTCTCACCGGTTCATCAGTCGCGAAATTGAACAAACCTCCGTTTATGAATTCATCCTTTATCCCATTCAGAATCTTAGTGTCAAAATCTTTGCCCGAAGGAGGGTTATTTAATTCAATAACAACATAGTCAATATCCTTTGTATTAATTTCTCCCGGTTTTTCAAGGAATTGACTGAAATGTATTATAGCACCGCTATCCAGTCGAATATCAGTCTGATGCCGGTTTTCAGGGACATCTCTGGGGTCATACTTTTTTACAACTTCACTGCCGTCGTCATCGGCTTTTACATCTTTTATTATACCATCTCCTCCTTTCCCGTTCAAGAATTTTTGTCTTGTGCCTTTTTCCTGCCAATCTGCCGTCATTCTGTTTTTTCTCCCGGTTTCAGATTTGTTTACGGTGTTTCCAGTCCAGGAGCAGGGTGAGGGCATTGATGAGTTTGGGGAGCCATACGTCCGGTGGAACTTTTTCCGGCTCCGGGATGAGGGTTTTTTTCTTGGGGGGACGAAGCACCAGATCGGGAATAATCAGTTCGTTGCGGTAGAAATAGGAGCGGACGGTGGTCTTGTCGTAGAGTTCCTGAATATTTTTGAGAGAGATATTTTTTATATTGGGAAGGGTTATATGGATCTTTCCCTGAATTTCCTTCACCTGAGAGGCTCCCAGATCCCATGCCAGGAGTTTTATTTTCAGAATTTCCAGCAGGTATCGGATCTCTTCGGGGATCTTGCCGAATCGGTCTCGCAGTTCTTTCACTATGCCGGCGATATCCTCGATTTTTTCGATTTTTGATATTCTTCTGTAGGTTTCCAGTTTTACTCTGGAATCGCTGATATAATCGTCAGGGATAAAATAGTTGACCGGCAGATCGATGACGGGGGCTTCCATCTGTCGTTCCCGGGTAACTCCCTGGGCTTCGTCCACGGCTTCCTGCAAGAGCTGACAATAAAGATCGAACCCCACCGAGGCGATGTAGCCCGACTGTTCCGCTCCCAGGATATTTCCCGCTCCCCTTATTTCCATATCTTTTATGGCGATCTGGTAACCCGCTCCCAGTTGGGAGAAGTCTCTTATGGCGGAGAGTCGCATCTCGGCATCGGCAGTCAGTTCCAGATGGGAGGGGTAGAGCATGTAGGCGAAAGCCTGATGATTGGATCTGCCCACTCTTCCTCTCAGTTGATAGAGTTGAGCCAGTCCGAAATGGTGGGCATTGTTTATGAATATGGTATTTACATTGGGAATATCCAGACCGGACTCAATAATTGTGGTACAGACCAGCACGTCGAATTTCCCTTCCATGAAATCCAGCATTAGGAGTTCCAGTTCGTCCTCCTTCATCTGACCGTGTCCGATGGCGACTCTGGCGAAGGGAACCAGATTCCGGATCTCCTGGGCATATTTTTCGATCCCCTGAACCCGGTTATGGACGAAATAGACCTGTCCTCCCCGTTCCAGTTCCCGGATAACGGCGGCCCGGATCAGTTCCTTGTCGTATTCCATGAGATAGGTCTTGATGGGGAGTCGATCCGCCGGAGGGGTTTCTATCAGGGACATATCCCGGATGCCCGACAGCGAGAGATGAAGAGTGCGGGGTATGGGAGTGGCGGACATGGTAAGGACATGAATATTTTCTTTTAATTTTTTCAGTTTTTCCTTCTGAGCCACGCCGAAATGCTGTTCCTCATCCACGATCAGGAGTCCCAGATCCTTGAATTTGACTTCTTTCGAAAGGAGCATATGGGTTCCCACCACGATATCCACTTCTCTGGAGTTGATCTTTTCCAGGATTCCCCTCTGTTCTTTCCGGCTGAGGAATCGGGAGAGCATCTCCACATTGACGGGAAAGGTTTTCATGCGGGTGAGGAAGTTCTCGTAATGCTGTACCGCGAGAACGGTGGTGGGAACCAGTACCGCCACCTGTTTGCCTTCCTGAGCCACTTTGAAGGCAGCTCTTAACGCCACCTCGGTTTTGCCGTATCCCACGTCGCCGCAGACCAGCCGGTCCATGGGGCGGGTGGATTCCAGGTCCTTCTTTACCTGCTCGATGACCTTTTCCTGATCCGGGGTTTCGTCGTAGGGGAAGGTGGCTTCCAGTTCCCATTGGAGGGTTCCGTCGGGGAGGCAGGCGAAAGCTTGGGTTTTTTCTCTTTTGGCATAAAGTTCCAGCAGTTCCTGAGCCATATCCTGGGCGGACTGTTTTACTTTTGCTTTTGTTTTTGCCCATTCGGAGCCCCCCAGCCGGGACAGATTGTTGACCTGGGCTTCGGGACCCACGTATTTCTGGAGCATGTCGAGACTTTCCACGGGGACGTAGAGTTTATCCCCCTTGTGGTATTCCATTTCTACGAAATCCTTGAGGGCGCTCTGGATCTTCAACTGTACCAGACCCAGGAATCTCCCCACGCCGTGAGAGAGATGAACCACCTTATCTCCCGGTTTCAGTTCGGAAAGGTTCACCGTCTTGGTTCTGTCCCAGGTGCGGAGAACCCGTTTCTTGCGGAGGGTGGCGGAGAGGATCTCCTTATCGGTGATAAGTTTGAACTTTTCGTCCAGCCAGTAGAAGCCTTCATGAATGTCGCCGGGAATCAGCAGGATCTCGCCGGGGTGGGGCAGTTTATCGGGGGAGAGGAGAAATCCGGGGATCCGTTTTTCCCGGAATATCTCTTTGAAGCGGGGAGTCTGCTGACTGGAGATGACGATGCGGTCTCCCTGTTCCTGCCATTGGCGGAGGGTTTCGATAAACTTCTCGATATTTGCTCCGAAGGAATCTCCGGGACGGGTTACAAAACTGGTTCCCTGTCCTTCTTCTCCCGTCCAACTGGCGATTTCCACGGTTTTTTTATTTCTGAGGGCAAATTGAAATTCTTCCCACAGGTCTCTTCCTTCCTCGAAATTTCTTTCGGTGGCCCGGAATTTGATGACGGGAGGATCGTCCACCATGACGAGGGTATTTGCGGGCATGATGTCCAGGAGTTTTTTCTCCCTTCGGGACTCCCTTTCCTGAAAAATAATTACCGACTGGATTTTTCCCGTGGATAGTTGGGTATCCAGGTTGAAGGGGCGGATGGATTCGATTTCATCGCCGAAGAACTCGATACGGACGGGATCTCCGGTAGAAGGGTAAATATCCAGGATTCCCCCCCGGATGGCGTATTCTCCCCGTCTTTCCACCTCGTAGTTGCGGGTATATCCCAGATTTTCCATATGGATTTGCAGGGTTTCCAGAGAGAATTCGTCCCCCACGTTGAGGAGTCGGGCATCCTTTTCCAGTTCCTGAGTATCCTCGCAGTTTTGCAGAATGGACTTGAAGGGGGCTATGATAAAACTTCTCTTTTTCCGGGTCAGGTTTTGCAGTGCCTTCATTCTGAGGGCGGGGCTGATGTCCTGATCACCGGTCTCCTGGAATTCGGGAAATACCAGCAGAGACTCCTTCAACGAATCGGGCAGATAGGGATGAACCGCCTCGAAGAGTTTTTCCGTACTTTCCCATGAGGAGGTGAGCCAGAGGATGTCCCTGCCCCCATCCACCGCCAGAGCCGCAAAAAGGAACGGCTTGAAGGAGGGAGTAGAGCCGAATATCTCCCTGGTATCTTCTTTAAGGATTTTATCTTTTAAATTTTTAAATATTTCCGATGCTGTTATTATTTCAAGAAAACGGTACAAAAAAATACCTCCTTTGCAAATTTCCAGTTCGGAGGAAAATCCGGTGCATTAAAGAAATAACTACTGATTACCCTTAAAATTCCGAATCAGTAGCCCCGGCATCCAGTCGGGGGCGAACCAATCAAGAACTGAGGCTAATATGTTACCACAACCGACCCTTCAATCGGAAGGCAAACAGAGAATAAAAGTTTTCCTTATTATATTTCGATGGATCGCCCTTCTGGTAGGACTCTTTCTTACCGGTTTCGGCGGCAACAAGGAGACCGCCAACCAGTTGCCCACCTTTCTGGCGGATAATACCGCCATGCTGATGTTACTGCTGGTGCTTTTCCATGTGGTGGCCACCATCATCGCCATAAAATTCGACGACAACAAGATCACGGTATTTTTGATGATCCTGGCTGACAGCGGCGCCGGATTTTTCGTCAGCTACTATTACGGACTGGACTATTTTTACGTTGCCATCCTGCTGGCGGTTCTGGAATCCGCCTTTTACTTCTCCACATTTACCGCGTTTATAGTAATGATTCTTTTGGGAGCCTATTACGTTCCCCTGGTTTTGTGGCATGGAATCAAGATAGTGCAGATGTTACCTAATAAAGATCTCTTTTTGGGATTTTTGTGGAAAAATATTCTGGTCTATTTTTTCTCCAGTGTGGGGATTTTTTGGATCTTTTCCACCAGTATGAGGCAGGTGGAGGAAGTGGATTATCTGGTGAGCAAATTCCAGGAAGAAAAGCGGATGCTCTATGAAAACCACCAGCAGACCAAGAAGGAGTTCAGCGCCGTCTTCAGTGAACTGGAAACCAAACAGGAACGTCTGGACGAAATGGAGGAAACCGTCGAGAAACTCCAGGAGGAACTGGATAAAAAGGAGATCGACCTGAAAAACGCCCTTCTTCAGATGGAAGAATACAGGGATCAGGCGGAAAATTCCATACAACAGGCTGATGTGAGAGAAACTCAATTCTTCTCCCAGTATCAGAAAAACCTGGTGGAAATCTCCGCCAAATACGGGGAGGAACTGGAGGATAAAAAGGCGGAAATAGAAGAACTCCGTAAACAGATTGAGGAACTTCAACAACAGCAGGAAGAGAGAGAAAACGAATTCCAGGAACATCTGGAAGAAAGAGAAGCCGAATTCCAGGAACAACTTGAGGAGCGGGAAGCCGAACTGGAGGAGATCCTCAAGGAAAAGGAAGAGGAACTCAGGAAGAAACTCCAGGATAAAGAGCAGGAACTGGGGCAGAAGAAAACCATTATCGAAGGTGAATCTTCTATCAAGATCAAGGAAATGGAACAGCGAATCGGAGTTCTGACCGCCAAACTTCAGGAGATCAACGCTCTTCTGAGAGCCAGGGATCAGTTGCTGGATTCCTTCGCCAAGATCAGCGAAAATACCGATCTGGAATCGACCCTCCTGGGCATTACCAACGAAGCCCTCAAGATGATCCCCTGCCAGACCGCCATTTTGTTCCTCAGAAACCACGCCGAAAATAAGGACGAATATTTTGCCGAGGTGGCCGCCACTCCCTATCAGAACCTTTTCATGAATTACGGGGTCTATCCCGGCGACGGAATTATCGGATGGGTAGTACAAAATAAAAAGCCCGCCAAGATCGATAACGGCCATTTCCGATTCCCCGCAGGACAGGAAATCTCTTCCCTCATCACCTACGAGAAGAGTGCCGTGGCGGTTCCCCTGCTGTCGGGAGGCAATATTCTGGGAGCCCTCTATATGGGTAAACCCGAAGCCTCCGGGTTTGCCGACAAGGATGTTCTTCTGTTGTCCTCCTTCGGCAAGATGGCGGGAGCCTTTATCAATACTTATATATATCTGGAAAAGGCAACCTCGGTTTCTCTTATGGACGAGGTGAGCCAACTCCATAATCCCAACTATTTCTACGAACGGTTCAGCCAGGAGGTTTCCCGATCTCTCCGCCATAATATCCAGACTACAATGGTGATGATGGAACTGATCAACTTCGAGGCATTCACCTACAACGCCGACAAGAATATGCAGGACAAGGTGATCCGGTCGGTGTCTCAAGTGGTCAAGAGTAATGTGCGGGATTCGGATCTTTCCGCCCGACTGACCGATAACCAGTTCGCCATTCTTCTTCTCCATGCGTCCAAGAGCGATTCGCTGCTGATTGCCGAGAAGATACGAATGAACTGCGATATGCGCATCTCCGCCATTCCCGGTGCTAAAAAGGCGAACCTGAAACTGGCGGTGGGACTGGCAAACATCCCCGACGACGCCGAAAGCCGGGATGAATTCTACGATGTGGTCAACCGTCATTTAGAGGAATCCAAACGCAAGGGCGGAACCCAGACCTGCTTCCCACCCTAATAGAGGTTGGAAGTTAGAGGCTGGAGGTTAGGAGCCGGAAGTTAGAAGCCGAAACTGCAGGTTATGTTCAGGAGTTACGCTCAAATTCGAGGAAACCGGCATGAACCCGTCATCCTGAATCCTGAAACCAGTTCAGGACAGGCTTTGTTTCAGGA
>Ga0067045_1031553_pt1 | contig 12006 bp, 12 predicted proteins | sample TerdegcTABiofilm_FD_59184 | JGI IMG/M metagenome (GOLD analysis project Ga0067045, IMG submission 59184) | Combined Assembly of (Gp0054472, Gp0054536) Wastewater bioreactor microbial communities from Singapore -Terephthalate degrading...
GATGCCACCGATGTGGCCATGTCCATGTTCTCGGGCATTTTCAATATCGGCATTGGCGGCGGCGCGCTGCTGGGCAGCATCGTCAGCCAGCATTGGGGCATGACACATATCGGTCTGGTGGGCGGCCTGCTGATTGCGCTGGGCGGCGCGCTCTGGCTGTTCATGATGCTGAAGCTGGCCGACAGCTTTCGTTTGAAGTCCTAGTTTTGTATACAAAACTGGCCTGACTCTTGCATGGGTGGTTTGTCTCAAATTTTTTTAGAGAGGAAACCACCCATGAAAGCGTTTGCCGCTACCTTCACCACCATCGCCCTGGCTGCGGCCAGCCTGTCGGCCCAGGCCCAGAGCTCCGTGCAGCTCACCGGCACCATCGACAGCTATGCCGGCTCCATGAAGCTGGCAGGCCAGCAGCGCGTGGCCTCGGTCGGCTCCGGCGGTCTGACCACTTCCTGGTGGGGTGTGAAGGGCGTGGAGGATCTGGGCGGCGGCCTCAAGGCCGACTTCAATATCACGAGCTTTTTCCGTGCCGATACCGGTACCCCCGGCCGCTTTGATGCCGACCCCTTTTTCTCGCGTGATGCCAATGTGGGTCTGGCTGGCAGCTTTGGCCGCGTGAGCCTGGGCCGTGGCCTGGCGCCTAACTTCCTGCCCACGGTGCTGACCAATCCGTTTGGCGACTCCTTCACGGTCTCGCCGCTGGTGCTGCATGCCAATATGACGACCGCGGCCTGGGGAACGGACAGCCTGACCACGGCCTCCAACACCGGCTGGAGCAACCAGATCCTGTATTCCACGCCCAGTTTCGGCGGCCTCAGGGCCAATGTGCATTACCAGTTCGGCGAGCAGACCAGCAGCGGCAACAAGGGCAAGAAGAATGTGGGCCTGAACCTGATGTACTCGGGCGGACCGCTGAGCCTGACCGCGTTCTACGAGCGTGCGCAGATCAACAACCCGGTATCGCTGGCGGTGATGCCGACCAAGAGCAACTGGATGGTGGGCGGCAGCTATGACTTCAGCGTGGCCAAGCTCTATGCGACGTACGGCCAGGCCAAGATCAATGCCCAGGATCGCGAGAACACCACCTACTCGCTGGGTCTTGACATCCCCGTCAGCGGCACGCCTGGCACCTTCAAGGCAGCGGCTGCACGCACCAAGTCGGAAGTGGGCAACGTCAGCGGCACACGCACCACCGTCAGCCTCGGCTACGACCATTTCCTGTCCAAGCGCACCGATGTCTATGCGGTGGCCATGTATGACCGCGTGAGCATGGACATTCCCAACAAGTCCGGCACCAGCGCACTGGTGGGTATCCGCCACCGTTTCTGAGAACAGGTCTTGCACTGCACCAGTTTCATGCATGAGCACCTGGCTTGTGCATGAGGCGGGGCCAAGAAAAAGTCCTCGCCGGTATGTGCCGGCGAGGACTTTTTTTCATGTGCCGAAGACGCTTACTCGTCCATCTTCAGGTTCTGCTTTTGCACCACGTTCTTGTAGACGGCCAGCTCTTCGGCCATCTGCTTGGCAAAGGCTTCGGGGGTGTCGGCCATGATGATGGAGCCGCTTTCCTCGATGCGCTTCTTCACGTTGGGGTCCTGCACGGCCTTGCGCACGGCCGCGTTGATCTTGGCCACGACGTCCTTGGGCAGGTTCTTGGGGCCGACGATGCCGTAGTACGCCATGCGGTTGACCTGGGGCAGGCCGACTTCCTTGAAGGTCGGCACATCAGGCAGGGCTGCAATGCGCTGCGGAGCGGCGACGACCAGGGCCGTGAGACGCTTTTCCTTCACAAAGGGCAGAGTGGAGGGCAGGTTGTCGAAAATCAGCGGCACCTGACCGGCCACGGTGTCGTTGAGCGCAGGGCCCGAGCCACGGTAGGGCACGTGGGTCATCTCGGTCTTGGTTTCCAGCTTGAACATTTCCATCATCAGGTGGGTGATGGAGCCCAGGCCGGGCGATGCGTAGGAGTACTTGGCGGGATGGTTCTTGATCTCGGCCAGGAAGCTCTTGTAGTCCTTGCCGGCGAACTTTGGGTTGGCCGCAATGATGTTGGGCGTGGCGGCAATGTTCACGATGGGCGTGAAGTCGGTGGCCACGTTGTAGGGAATCTTGGGGTTGATGGCCGGATTGGTCGCCGTGGTGGAGACGGTAGCAATGCCGAGGTTGTAGCCATCGGGGGCCGCGCGCGCGGTTTCGGAGGCGCCGATGCTGCCGCCGCCGCCGCCCTTGTTTTCCACCACCACGGACTGGCCCAGTTCACGGCTCAGAGGCTCGGCAATGATGCGGGCAATCAGGTCGGTCGTGCCGCCGGCGGCAAAGGGCACCAGCAGTCTGATGGGCTTGTTGGGGTAGTTGCTCTGCGCCTGGGCTGCGCCGCAAACGGCGAGGGCGGCCACGACGGTGGCGGTGAACTTGAACATGTTTGTCTCCTTGGTGTGATGTGTGAAAGGCAGGCACCGATCTATGCCGTGCTCTGCCCAGGTGAAAAGGGTGTCAGATCGCGCCGCGCTCCCGCAACAACGTCAGATCGGCAGGGCTCAGCCCCAACTCCAGCAGCACCTCGTCAGTGTGCTGACCCAGTGCGGGCGGTGCGTTGCGGTAGGTCACGGGCGTGGCGGACAGCCGCATGGGGCTGGCCACGGTGGCCATGGCAGAGATGCCGTGGCCCGCGCTCGACGGCAATGTCTTGTGTATGCCTCGGGCCTTGACCTGCGGGTCGTCAAAAGCCTGGGCGATGGTGTTGATGGGCCCGCAGGGCACGGCCTTGTCCTCCAGCAGCGCAATCCAGTCGGCGGTGCTGCGCTGGCGCATCTGCGGCTTCATCAGCTCAAGCAGCGCCGCGCGGTTGCGCACGCGGGCGGTATTGGTGGCAAAGCGCGCATCCTGCGCCCAGGCTTCCTCGCCGATCGCTGCGCAAAAGCGCGCGAACTGGCCGTCATTGCCGATGGCCAGCAGCACATTGCCGTCCAGCGTCGGGAAGTCCTGATACGGCGCCAGGCTGGGATGGGTGTTGCCGGCGCGGCCCGGCGCCTGGCCGGTGGCCAGAAAGCCGGCGGCCTGGTTGGCCAGCACGGCCATGCCCACATCCAGCAGCGCCATATCGATGTACTGACCCTGGCCACTGCCATTTCTCGCGTTGTCGCGGGCGTTGAGCGCGGCCAGGATGGCATTGCTGGCATACAGCCCCGTGAACACATCGATCACGGCCACGCCCACCTTCAAGGGGCCGCCGCCGGGCTCGCCATCGGCATGGCCGGTGATGCTCATCAGGCCGCACATGGCCTGCACCATGAGGTCATAGCCCGCGCGTTCGGCATAGGGGCCGTCCTGGCCGAAGCCCGTGATGGAGCAGTACACCAGGCGCGGGTTCAGCACTTTGAGACTCTCATAGTCCAGACCGTATTGCGCGAGTCCTCCGGTCTTGAAGTTCTCCACCACCACATCGGCCTCTTGCGCCATGCGCTGCAGCAGCGCCCGGCCCTCGGGGTGCGCCATGTCCACGGTGATGCTGCGCTTGTTGCGGTTGCAGGCAGTGAAGTAGCTGGCCTCGCGCGTATCGTTGCCCGCGTCGTCCCTGAGGAACGGAGGCCCCCAGTGGCGTGTGTCGTCGCCGGCGAGAGGGCGCTCCACCTTGACCACATCGGCCCCCAGATCGGCCAGCATCTGCGTGGCCCATGGACCCGCCAGCACGCGCGACAGATCCAGCACCTTGATGCCTGCCAGCGCGCCGGTGGGAGTGGTTGTCGATGCATTCATGTCGGAGAAGTCCAGAAACCGGGTAGAAAACTATGAAAACAGTAGCTGCTTGCGCTTTATTGGTATGGATTTTTATAGAAAAACTATCCAAAACCAATGCAAATAAAGTGGTAGAAGCTAACAAATAGATAGCGGAAGGGCTTTTATTGCTGGAGGCCGGCACCGCCTCTTTCGCAAGGGTAACGAGCAAGGGCCGTCCCGCAGCGAGGTTCCCGTCCCCCTCCGGCGCGAAGCGCCAGAGAGGGTGAAGCGGCATAGCCGCTCAGGGGGAGTTAATTAGCAAACGCCGCAATACCGGTCTGGGCACGACCCAGGATCAGCGCATGCACATCGTGCGTGCCTTCGTAGGTGTTGACCACCTCAAGGTTCACCAGATGGCGGGCCACGCCGAACTCGTCGCTGATGCCGTTGCCGCCCAGCATGTCACGCGCCATACGGGCGATGTCCAGCGACTTGCCGCAGTTGTTGCGCTTGATCAGCGAGGTGATCTCGATCACGTTCTGGTGCTCGTCCTTCATGCGGCCCACGCGCAGCGCGGCTTGCAGTCCCAGCGTGATTTCGGTCTGCATATCGGCCAGCTTCTTCTGGATCAGCTGGTTGGCGGCCAGGGGGCGGCCGAACTGCTTGCGGTCCAGCGTGTACTGGCGGGCGGTGTGCCAGCAGTCTTCTGCCGCACCCAGGGCGCCCCAGGCAATGCCGAAGCGGGCGCTGTTCAGGCAGGTGAACGGGCCCTTGAGGCCGCGCACATCGGGGAAGGCGTTCTCTTCGGGGCAGAACACGTCGTCCATCACGATTTCACCGGTAATGGAGGCGCGCAGACCCACCTTGCCGTGGATGGCCGGGGCGGATAGGCCCTTCATGCCCTTTTCCAGCACAAAGCCGCGGATCTGGCCCACCGTGCCGTCCTCGCTCACTTCCTTGGCCCAGACCACGAACACGTCGGCCACGGGGCTGTTGGTGATCCACATCTTGTTGCCCTTGAGGCGATAGCCGCCGTCGACCTTGTAGGCGCGCGTGGCCATGGAGCCAGGGTCGGAGCCGTGGTCGGGCTCGGTCAGGCCGAAGCAGCCGATGAATTCGCCCGAGGCCAGCTTGGGCAGATATTTCATCTTCTGCGCTTCGGTGCCGAACTCGTTGATGGGCACCATCACCAGGGACGATTGCACGGAGGCCATGGAGCGGTAGCCGGAGTCCACGCGCTCGATCTCGCGCGCCACCAGACCGTAGCTCACATAGTTCAGGCCTGCACCGCCGTACTGCGTGGGGATGGTAGGGCCCAGAAGGCCCAGCTCGCCCATCTCGCGGAAGATGCTGATGTCCACCGATTCATTGCGGAACATGGCTTGCACGCGGGGCTTGAGCTTGTCCTGGCAGTAATCGCGTGCGGCGTCGCGGATCATGCGCTCGTCTTCGGTCAGTTGCTGGTCGAGCTGGAAGCAGTCGTCCCACTGGTAGCCATTGGCCATGTTCGTCTCCTGAATGCAAGGTGTCGGGCTGCAGGCGCTTTCTCGCCTGAGTGCTTGCACACATCTTAGGTGGCCGAAATAGAGGCTGGCAAACGATGAATAATCATCTATGGATGAGAAAAATGCATGTATAAGTCGAATAGATCTGATTTTGACTTTGATCTGCTTTTTATGAATGCGTCCAAGGAATACGTAATATGCGCAGAGTGCTTCCCTCCACCCAGGCCCTGGCCTGCTTCGAATCGGCTGCCCGCCATATCAGCTATACCAAGGCCGCACAGGAGCTGTCGCTGACGCAAAGCGCGGTCTCGCGCCAGATCATTGCGCTGGAGGAGTTTCTGGGGCTGGCCCTGTTCAGGCGCACGCGCCATGGCGTGCTGCTCACCGATGCGGGCCGGCATTACGCCACCCAGGTCGGGCGCTGGCTGCAGGGGCTGGAGCGTGACACCCTGGATCTGATGAGCCACCAGGGCGAGGGCGGCCCCATCAATCTGGCGGTCGTGCCTACTTTTGCCACCCGCTGGCTGCTGCCACGCCTGCCGCAGCTGGCCCAGCAGCACCCCGATATCACCGTCCACATTGATGTGCAGACCCGGCCTTTTCTGTTTGCCGACACCGTGTTCGATGCAGCTCTTTATGCGGGCACGCCCGGGCAGGTGGAACGCTGGCCTGGCGTGCAGGCGCAGTGGCTGATGGACGAAGAAGTCGTGCCCGTGTGCAGCCCGCAATTGCTGGCCACGGCCCAGCAGCGCGATCCGGGCCGTGCCTGGCTGCCGGTGGGCCCCGAGGTGATTGCGCGCCTGCCGCTGCTGCAGCAAAGCACGCGTCCGCAGGGCTGGCGCCAGTGGTTCGACGCGATGCATGTCGATGCGCCGCGGGCACTCGACGGCATGCGGCTTGAGCTGTTCTCCATGCTGGCCGTGGCCGCCAGCCAGGGGCTGGGCGTGGCGTTGATCCCGCCCATGCTGATCGAGCAGGAGATTGCACGTGGCGATCTCATCGTCGCCTGCCCGCAGCCGCTGCGCGGCAACCGCGCCTACTATCTGGTCACGCCCGAGCTGGCGGCCGAGGCGCAAGCCTCGCCGGCGCTGCGGGTGTTCAGTCAGTGGCTGCAGCACAAGGCGCAGGAAGCCGCTGGCCGCAAGCCAGAGCGCCAGCCTTGAAATACAGCTTTGACCGGATATCTGCCGGGATTTGGGCTGCCAAAGCATGTATCTCAGCAAGAATGATTGCTTGCCCAGTCAGCAAAGCGCTGGCTGCTATGAATTCTTGCAGTGGAGAGTCGAATCATGTCTTTCACCCAAAGCCTGTGGAATGCCAACCAGGCGCTGTTTCAAAGCACCCTGGAGCTGCCCTTCAACCAGGAGCTGGCGGCCGGCACTCTGGGTCGGGAGCGCTTTTGCCACTACATGATTCAGGATGCGCATTACCTCGTCGCCTATGGCCGCGCGCTGGCCGTGGCGGCGGCCAAATCCGATAACGCCGAAGGCGTGGTGCAGTTTGCCAATGCCGCCAATGAGGCCGTGGTGGTGGAGCGCGCCCTGCATGGCGGCTTCATGCGCGATTTCGGCATCACGCCCGAGCAGTTTGCGGCCACGCCGCTGACGCCGGCCTGCCATCACTACACCAGCTATCTGCTGGCCACGGCCTGGAGCGCCACTTACCCGGTGGCCGTGGCCGCGCTGCTGCCCTGTTTCTGGATTTACGCCGAGGTGGGGCGCGACATTCATGCGCGCTCGGCCAAAGACAATCCATATCAGGCCTGGGTGGATACCTATGCCAGCGAGGAGTTCCACGCGGCAGTGCGCGGCGTCTGCGCCACGGTGGATCGCCTGGCCGAGGAGGCCACCGAGACCACGCGTGCGGCCATGCATGCAGCCTACAAGGATGCGGCCCGGCTGGAATGGCTGTTCTGGGACAGTGCCTATCGCCTCGCCGATTGGCAAGTGCCGCTGCGCTGAGAGCCTGGTGATGCCGATGGCGTGTTGATTAAAAAATAATCAGCGCTCGGATTATCCAGTTCCGATAAGGACTTAACTCGCTTATTCAGGGCGTTGCCGGGGGTTGTCCACAAGCTTGTAGCGATTTGTTGGGGAGAACTGCTCTGCAGCCCAATTCAGACTTGCCTGAGCTGCTATGAAATGCAGAGTTTGAGGGTTCTGGGTCCCGCAGGGTGTGGTTTGCCTAAAAAATGGGCGGGTTCCTGAAAATCATTTGAAAACAATGGCTTGATCTGCTTATCCCGCTCACTGCCGAGTCTTGTCCACAAGCTTGTAGTGCCTGGGTGGGGAGAACTTGCCCCCTGTGTGGACGGCAGCGCCGGATCTTCAGAAGCGCTGGCGCCGGCCTGCCTCGACCAGATGGTCGATCAGCGCCCGCACCTTGAGTGGCAGGTGACGCGAAGGCATATACAGCGCATAGGCAGTGCGCGGCGCGTAATTGCCCGTCAGCTGCCAGTCGGGCAGAACCTGTATCAGCGCACCGCTGTGCAGCACGGCCTGGGCGGCAAAGTCTGCCACCAGGCCTATGCCCTGGTGCTGCAACGCCAGATTGATGATGCCCGTGCTGCTGTCCATGGACAAAGGTGCGTGAACGGCGACTTCGGTCACGGCAGGCGCCGGGCTGCGATCCTGGCCGTGCAGCCATTGCAGCCGGCTCTGAAAGTCGCCATAGCCCAGCGTGATGCATGCCACGCCATGCTGGCGGCCCAACTCCAGGGGATGGCCGGGCGGCTTGGGCAGACCCTGGAGGTAGGCTGGCGAGGCCACGGCGATATAGCGCACCTGGCGCAACTCGCGCGCCACCATATGGGGTGGCAGCTGTTCCGGGCGGGTCAGGCGAATGGCCAGATCCAGACCTTGCTGGGCCAGATCCTGCATCTGGTCGCTGAGACTGACGGCGATCTCCAGCTCCGGCCATTGGCGGCGCAGCGCTGGCAGCTGGGCACTGAGCCAGATTTCACCAAAAATGGTCGGCGCCGTCAGCCGCACCGTGCCGCGCGGCACGCCGCTGTAATGGCCGGCAATGGCGTGGATATCGCTGGCCGTCTGCGCCAACTGGCTGCAGGCAGCATAGACCTCGGCACCCAGCTCGGTCAGGGACAGGGAGCGGGTCGTGCGGTGCAGCAACTGCACGCCCCAATGGGCTTCCAGCCGCCCCACACTTCGACTGACCGCCGAGGTGGTCAGATCCAGTTGCCGCGCAGCGGCGGCAAAGCTGCGCAGCTCCACCACCTTGGCGAAAACCAGCATTTCAGGGAGCAGGCCGGGTTCTGTGCTCATGGGTCGACTTGATTGTTGATTGACAGGCAATAGTAAGTGGAATGAGGATGTATTGATGCATGGATGTGATTGACGGACGATGCCGTCATGACTTCCCAGATTTCCTCCTCTTTGCAAACGCTGGCTTCGAAGCCGGCTTTGGCCGCTGCGCCACCGTCTGGTGGTACCTGGCGCATGGTGCTGGCCATGGCGCTGTCCGGCACCATCGGTCTGCTGGTGGTGGAAAGCGATCTGCCCGTGCTGTGGGTAGTGTGGCTGCGCTGTTTGCTTGGTGGCCTGGGGCTGGCGGCCTGGGTTGGCTGGTCGGGACAGTGGTCACGGCTTAGCTGGCGCGAGTGCGGCTGGCTGTTGCTTGGCGCGGCAGCGCTCATCGTCAATTGGCTGTGCCTGTTCCGTGCCTATGAATACAGCGGCATTGCCATCGCCACGGTGGTCTATCACGTGCAGCCCTTTTTGCTGTTGCTGCTGGCAGCCCTGCTTCAGCGTGAGCCGCTGCCGCTCAATCGCCTGCCCTGGCTGGTTTTGGCCTTGATTGGCGTGGGTCTGAGCAGCGGCTTGCTGGGACTGGCTGGCCAGGGCGCATCGTAAGGGCAATTGCTGGGTATTGGGCTGGCGCTGCTGGCGGCCGGTCTTTATGCCTTGGCCACTTTGGCCACTCAGCGGCTCAAGCGGATCGCGCCGGCGCAGATTGCCATGCTGCAGATGCTGGCGGGAGCGCTGAGCTTGCTGCCTTGGGTGTGGGAACTGCGCGACCAGGCGCTCCTCGGCCCCAGGGCCTGGAGTGCGGTGCTGGTGCTGGGTCTGGTGCATACGGCCTGGATGTACACATTGATGTACACGGCATTTCAGAGACTGCAGGCGCAGGCGATCGCCGGCCTGTCCTTCATCTACCCCGTCATGGCCTTGCTGGTGGACCTGCTCTGGTTTGGCGCCAGGCCGCAGCCGGTGCAGTGGCTGGGCATGGCCATGATTCTGGGTGCGCTTGCAGCCTACCGGCGCAGCGAGCGAAAAACCTAGTGAAAATGGCTTTCAGCGCTTATGTATAAAGCACTAGTAGCTATTGTTTTTAAATCCAGGGGGTAATGGCCAGCACCAGTGGCATCAGCACGGCCGTGGCCACGCCGTTCAGCCCCATGGCCAGGGCGGAGAATGCACCGGCCGTGGGGTTGAGTTGAATGGCGCGTGCCGTGCCAATGGCATGGGCCGTGAGCCCGATCGCAAAGCCCTGGACCGCCGGGTCCCTGAGACGCAGGACGCGGCACAGCAGCGGTGCCATCATGGTGCCGCTGATGCCGGTGATGGCCACGGCCACGGCGGCCAGCGAGGGTGTTCCGCCAAAACGCTCGGCCATGGGCAGGGCGATGGGAATGGTGGCCGACTTGGGGGCCACGGCGATCAGCGTGGCTTGAGAGCCGCCGAAAGCCCAGGCAATACCCAGGGCTGAAAGCAGCGCGACCAGACAGCCCACCAGCAGTGCCACGCTGATGGGCAGCCACAGTTGGCTGATGCGCTCGCGCTGGGCGTACAGCGGGATGGCCAGCGCCACGGTGGCCGGCCCTATCATCAGGCCCAGCAGGGAGACGCCGCTGCGATAGGTCGCATAAGGCGTGCCCGTGATCATCAGAATGGCGACGATGACGACCACGCCCGTGAACACCGGTATCAGCAGGGGGCGGTTGCCGCTTTTTCGGTAGATGGCCATGGCCGCCATATAGACCAGCATGGTCAGCACCAGCCAGGGCAGGGGCGAGCCTTCGGCCAGGCTCAGCCAGGCGGTGTGCAGGCGCTCAAGCAGTGAGGAGCTCATACGTTGGCCTCCTGCTCTGCGGCGGACTCGTCATCCGGCTTGCGAGTGCGCTGGCGCTGCAGGCAGAAGCGGAAGGTGAGTGCGGTCGCGGTGAATGTGATGGCAGCGCCGGCAATGCAGGCCAGCACAAACGGCAGCCATTCGCGGCGCAGATGGTCGAATTCCAGCATCACGCCCGCAATGACGGGGATGAAAAGCAGCATCATGTTCTGTAACAGCACCTGAGCCGTGTCTTCCAGTGTCTTGGGTAGGCGTTTGTAAAACAGCAGGCCCAGCAGCAAAAGCAGGGTACCGATCAGCGCGCCCGGCAGAGGCAAGCCCGTGACGCGGGCCAGGAACTCCCCCAGTAGCTGAAAGGCGAAAAGTACGGCAAGCGCATACAGCATAAAGGTGGTCAGCTCCTGAATAATGAGTTGGCAGCCTGTTGTCAGGCTGCCAACTCTGTAAGGGTGGGGTATGGGTTGGGTGAATAAAGGTAAAGCAGGCGGGTAACTATTGCGTGTCGCGGATGACAGGTTTATCTTGGATCTCAGGCACTTCGGAACCGAAGCGGCCAGTCATCGCACGAGCTTAGGAGAAGTCACCATGCAAACCGCAGTCTATCGCGCACCTGTGTATGAACCTACGGTCGATGAATTGGAAACACTCAAGAAGCTGGAGCTGGGCGAGGATGTCTCCCTGTGGTCTGCGGCCAAGGAGTATCTCTCCAGGCGCCTGCTGGAGCGGGGGCTGGTGGAGCAGGATGCAGAGAAGCATTGGCATATCACCGAGTCGGGGCGTTTGGTGATCCGGCGCCAGCTCTGAAAAGCCCAAGGGTTAACCCCGGGGTTGCAGTTGCCTGATTTGAAGGCAACCTACCTTTCGGGCTGCAAGCACAAGGGCTTGTGAGCCTTTGTCACCAGGATTTCACTGGATGTCCACAATCTTGTCCACATGAACTGTGGAAAAAATCGCTGTGATGAACAGCGATTTTTTTATGATCTGAATCAAGCCAGGCTTGCGAGGATTGACAGCAACAGGTCTCGTTGACAGTCCAGCTTTGCTGGTGCTCAAAACAGATCTTTGAGAGGGAAAAGATCCTGGAGACAGGTATGCGCAGCCCGCTCGTAGCGAATCGGCATCTGTAGGGAACAAGGATGCGATCCCGACCAGACATGAGATCCGAAAGCAGGTGGATGCACCAGATTGGGCAAAGTTATGCACAGCGGCTGTGCAACTTCGAAAAAATGAGCGAACAAGATCGGCCCAGCCTTGTCAGACGGGGAAAGACAGGTATCTGTGGCGTATTGGATGCTCCGGTTTCTCACACGGAGAAAGGAGGCTGCGCCAGCGAAGCTAGCTCTGGGCCGGAGATGCCCGGAATCAGGGACATGCCTCGAAAGCATGGGATTCCTGGGCCCTGGCGCTTGTCCATGGGGAGGCGGATTGTAGCCCATATTGGGGCGCTGCAATTGTTCCAGTCGTTCTTCTGGCAAAAAAACACCTGGTGCCGAATGAGCTCGGGCGTGCTGCCTCGCCTGGCTTGCATTGCCTGAAGGTATGCGGGTTGCGGCTCTCAGTACACGGTGAGCGCGTATTTGTGACCTGCTCCCCCCAGGCCGTACCAATGTGAAGTAGCAAGGGGTCCGCCATTCAGGAGAATCGCAGACATGAGGAAGAGCAAGTTCACAGAGGAACAGATCATCGGGTTCCTCCAACA
>Ga0067045_1031554_pt1 | contig 12006 bp, 13 predicted proteins | sample TerdegcTABiofilm_FD_59184 | JGI IMG/M metagenome (GOLD analysis project Ga0067045, IMG submission 59184) | Combined Assembly of (Gp0054472, Gp0054536) Wastewater bioreactor microbial communities from Singapore -Terephthalate degrading...
GCTGGCAGCTGCAATCCAATCTGCCGGTATCCCAGCCCAAGCGGTTGAAGCCACACGCCTGATCCGTACAGATGACCACTACACAGACGCTCATCCCGACTTTGCCAAAACCCAACAAATGACTCGTGCAGTGCTTACTCCTATCCTGGAAAAAGGTACTGTGCCGGTCATCACGGGTTTTATTGCCGCAACGGAAAACGGCAATATCACCACATTGGGCCGCGGCGGGAGTGATTACTCAGCCGCCCTGATTGGCGCTTCTCTCCCTGCAGATGATGTTTGGATTTATACTGACGTGAATGGGGTCATGACGGCCGACCCCAGGCTGGTACCAGATGCTGCCACCGTTCCGATTTGTTCGTATCGTGAGATTGCCGAATTGGCTTACTACGGAGCGAAAGTACTGCACCCCAAAACAATCCGTCCGGTAATCGAAGCCGGCATAGGATTGCGCGTTTGCAATACCTTTAACCCAGAACATCCCGGCACTCGCCTTGTCTCTGAATTAAAAGCTCAAGACGGTGTGATTAAAGCCATTACGACCATACGTGGGTTGCAATTAATCACGTTGGAAGGTCGCGGCATGTTAGGCGTCCCGGGCGTTGCGGCGCGCACTTTTGAAACTGTAGCTAAATTAGGCACAAGCGTTCCCTTGATTACACAGGCTTCTTCTGAGCAAAGCATCTGTTTTGCGGTCCCAACCGAATCAACCAACAGTGTCATCACAATGCTAACTTCAGCCTTCGCTCGGGAGATCGAAAGCCGCGATATTGACCGGGTATGGGCTACCGAAGAAGTCGGTATCGTTACCGTTGTTGGGGAAGGGATGAGGTCTACTCCTGGCGTTTCCGGCAGGGTTTTCACCGCTCTGGGAAACAACAAAGTCAACGTAATCGCCATTGCGCAAGGGTCTTCAGAAGTCTCGATCAGTCTTGTCGTCAATGCCGTTCATATCCAACAGGCGCTTCGTGTCTTACACCAGCTCATCCAGCCTGCAGAGTCAGGCTTATAGCCAGCATGCGGCTGACTAAAATTCGCGCTTGAAAAAGTTGACGCAAAACCGCGCGCAAAACTTGACGAATAGGTCAAGGAAGACTACAATAACCCCTCGTTGTACCGGAAATAGTGATCCACGGCGGATGCCGAATTCAATTAAATAGAGCGAAGGTAACTTCATAGGGAAGTGAGAGGCGCTCGAAGGATAAACGATGGAAAAAGCAGTTATTAACGCAACGCGGCGCACAGTCACCGGCAAGAAAGTCGGCTCACTGCGACGAGAAGGCAAATTGCCGGCAGTGATTTATGGTCATCATGTAGATGCGACCCCGATCACCCTCGATAAACGCCAAACCACGCGGGTATTACAGCAGCTGACAGCCTCAAGCCTGGTGACCATCAACTTGGAAGGCAAAGAACATGCAGCCCTCGTTCGTGAGAAACAACGCGATTATATCTTGGGTGACCTGCTTCATGTTGACTTTCAGATTGTCTCACTGACCGAAAAAATTCGCGCCACTGTGAGTGTTGAACTTACGGGAACTGCCCCGGCAGTGAAAGAATACAACGGCATTGTACTCACTGGCCTTGAAGAACTTGAGGTCGAAAGCCTTCCACAGGACCTGCCAGAAAGATTTATTGTAGACATTTCAAAACTGGCAAAAATTGGCGACAGTATCCACGTTCGAGATATTCAAGCAGGCGATAAAGTGGAAATCCTAACAGACCCAGATGAAATGATCGTCATCATTACTGGCGGCGCCAAAGAAGAAGAAATTACAGAGGAAGAAGGCGGTGCTGAGGAACCTGAGGTTATTGAGCGAGGTAAGAAAGAAGAAGAGATCGAAGATTAATTCATGCCTTGTCCATAACAGCAGTGGCACCCTCCACTGCTGTTTCTTTTTAATTGACCAATTTCAGTGTCTTCAAAAGGATGACCGTCATGCGCGCCGAGATCCCCCATAAAACCTCGCCGTCATATATTTTAAAAAAAATCACAGGATGGAGATTCCCATCAGGCAGCATATAAGGGCGTTCTTCAAAGTGACCAGGCATCGCCAACCAGGATAATGGAATGGAGAAAACTCGCTCAACTTCTTCAGAGGATAACTTAAATTCATAAGGCCAGGGGATTCTGCCGACTACGGGTGTAACCAAAAACTTCGATATCGTGGGCTGAGCTGGCAGCTTTCCCAAAACGGTTACATCACCTGGGTTAATTCCGATCTCTTCCTGCGCTTCCCGTAACGCAGTGATCTCCGGGCTTGCATCCCCCGCCTCAGAAGCCCCGCCCGGAAACGAAACCTGCCCTTTGTGATCATTTACGCTCTCCGTCCTTCTGGTTAACAGCAGGTGCCACTCTCTTTCTGAACAAAAAATAGGGATGAGCACTGAGGCCGGCCGTAGCCCCATATACGGGAGAAACTCCAGACGCGGAAGGTCCTCCGAAGAAAGCAGCAATTTTCTAATTCTCGCCTCGGTCAAATTTCCATTGGGGCAGTTGGTCTTCAATCTAGTTCACTCCAAAACCTGGTCAACAGACTCATCGCCAATTTCACGAGGATTTTCCGAGGCTTTTTCATCATCGTAAGGCAAATTTACCAATCGAGAAAAAACCAGAAAGCCAGTATGCGCTACCATTCTGTCAACAGGTCGAAATCGTTCTGCTTCAGCCTTATAGTATCTCAATAGGATTTCACAGATTTCAATAAAACCAAAATGGGCTTCCCTCAAAACTGGCAACAAACGAATTACCTGGTTTGCGGTTGGAAGAATACATCCAAAAAATCCCCCCGCTCTAAGAGAACCTCTCACCTGGTAGATATAATCATGAGGATTTTGGACATCTAAGAATACTGCATCCTGGTTCTTCTCATCAAAACCTTCGCGAATATCTCGCAATTTCAAGGTAACTCTGACATCTAACCCCAGCCTCTTAAGGTTCTCATAAGCCACTTTCTGAATATCCGCTCTGGCGTCATAGGATGTGACATGCCCTTCCGCACCAACGGAGTACGCCAAAGCGGCTGTCAGTCCCCCAGAGCCTGTTCCGGCTTCGAGTACTTGCTTTCCCGGACCAATTCCCATATTGATTAGAATAAATCCCACCTCTTTTGGATAAATAACCTGAGTCACGCGTGGGATCTCCAGTAACACATCCGAAAGGGATGGTTGCAACAAGAGAAAAGGCTTGCCAAGATGGCTTTTCACCTGGCTCCCCCAGGGTTTGCCAATCAGATCGTCATGCCTGAACATACCCCGGTGAGATTGAAAAACTTCCCCCTTTCTCAAGTTAAAGATAAACCGGGTATGCTTTAGCGCATAAAGTTCTACCAGATCTCCTTCTTTGGCAACGTCCTCGAGTCGGTACCAATCCATCATGATCTCCACACTTCAGAAAATGAACACACCCTATTATATTATGTTAAACAAAACACCCAACAAGATCTATCTACCTTGAACAAAAATTCCTCATGAGTTTTCTTGACAGAATATTAAAATTAGTTAAAATAATTTTGTTTTATGGCATCGAATGACCTGTAGTTCTTAGAGTTAGAAACCGGAGCGGCATGCCTCGCCTTCCGGGTTTTTACTTTAACGCCGCTTCATCGGCAGTTTGCGGGTTTTCATGCCAGCCAGTTAATTTCATTTTTTGCTTTAGGAACAAGGAGTACCAAGATGAATGAACGTGTAACCGGCACTGTAAAATGGTTCAATACCAGCAAAGGCTATGGCTTTATTTCGCGCGCCGGTGGGCCAGATGTCTTTGTGCACTTTACTGCCATTGAGATGGATGGCTTTCGTAACCTTTCGGAAGGTCAACAAGTAGAATTCACGATCGAACAAGGCCCCAAAGGGTTGCAAGCCGCGAATGTGAAGATTCTCTAATCCGGAAAAGAGATAACTATACAGGGCATGGAACGAGGCATCCATGCCTTGTTTTTTTATTTTTTCGCTTTGCGATTGGATAAGCTTAACCAATATCCCACGAATAAAAAGAAAACGCTACCCACTGTTGCAAATAACAGGTAAAGCTGGCCATACTTGCCAAATTTCCAACCCAAATTTGCCCCCCAAGCCTGCCCAACCCAAAAACCGATCCAACTAAGAATCAGATAGAGCAACAAATCCTTTAAGCCACCTCCTTTCCAAAGGTGAAACAACGCACCGATCAGAGTTGCAACAACAAGCCCAAACCCAATCGAAGCCAGTGTCATATCACATTCCCCTCAAAATGAGTTTTTCGAATCACGCCGCTGCCTAAAACAACATCACCATCATAAATTACCGCATACTGCCCAGGGGTAATATCACGCAATGGTTCATCAAAGGAAACCTGGAAATTCTTCTCATCGATAATTGTAATCGTCGCAGGAGAAAGTTTCGCCTTATAACGGATCTTCACTTCTGCTTTGAAGTCGCTCGCTGGAGCAGTCCCAGCGATCCAGTTTGCATCAGTTGCAATCAACTCGGTAAAAGATAATTCATTTTCATATCCAACCACCAGGCGATTGTTCTTCTGATCCTTTTCAATGACAAATAGCGGGGTATCCACAGCAATACCTAATCCTTTTCGTTGGCCTATCGTATAGGATGCCAATCCTCTGTGTTCTCCCAGGATCTCACCCTTTCGATTGACAATTTTTCCATTCGCCATAATTTTCGGACTGTTTCGGGTCAAGAATTCCCGGTAATCTTTATGGCCTAAAAAACACAGATCCTGGCTTTCTTTTCGCTGCGCCGTCTCAAGATTATATTTTTGGGCAATCGCTCGAACTTCTGTCTTTAAGTAATCTCCTAAGGGAAAAAGCGAGTGTTCCAATTGTTGCTGGTTTAAGCGGCTTAATACATAAGACTGATCTTTTAAAACATCTTTTGCCTGCAGCAATGAAAACCGCCCACTATCATCGCGTTGAAGACGAGCATAGTGCCCGGTTGCTAAAAACTCTGCCCCCAACCCTCTGGCCTGCTCCAACAGGAATCCCCATCGGACTTTCTCGTTGCAGCTCATACAAGGATTAGGAGTCATACCGCTCTCATAGCCCTCGATAAAGCTCTGGACAATGGTTTTATAAAAATACTCACGCGAATCGATAACATAGAACGGGAAACCCAACCTGGCTGCGACGCGCCTTGCCTGCATAACCGCATCAGGGGTACAGCATTGGTTTTCATCCTCTCGTCCAGGTTCGCTCCAAAGTCGTAGCATCAAACCAACAAGGGAGTACCCACGCTCTTTTAACAAAGCAGCAGCAACCGAACTATCCACGCCACCGCTCATTGCAACAGCGACCAACGATGGTTTTGACATATACTCACAATTTATTTTTTCGAACCTGTTCAACCAGGCGTGGCAAAACACTCAGAAAGCGATCAATCATCTCTTTCGTGGTGTCTTTCCCAATGGTAACCCGGAGAGAACCCATCGCCCAACTTTTTGATAAACCAATTGCAATTAAAACCTCTGAAGGTTTAGGGGCTCCCACTTTGCACGCAGAGCCTGAAGAACAAGCAAAACCGGCCATGTCCAACATAACCAGTAACAGGTTAGCATCCACACCTTCAAACACAAAACTGGCATGATTCGGCAGCCTTTCTCTTGGATGTCCCGTAAATCTGCATCGGGGAACAGATGCAAGCACCCCATCAATCAATTGATCTCTTAAGGCACGCAGAGAATTAGAACGAGTGTCTAAATTTTGGGTTGTTAATTTCAACGCCTCAGCCAAGCCAACGATATAAGGCACGTTGGGGGTACCTGCCCGCAAGGCATATTCATGGGAACCGCCGGTAATCACCGGAAGCAGCCTGGTCCCCTTTCGGACAACAAGGCAACCCACCCCCTTCGGACCGTAAAATTTGTGGGCGCCAATTGCCAGCAGATCCACCGGTGTCACTTCCAGGTTAATAGCGAGATGCGCAGCCGCCTGGACAGCATCTGTATGAAACAGGACGCCCCTCTCACGGCACACAGTAGCAATATCCCCAATAGGATTGATCGTTCCAATTTCATTGTTCGCATGAATGACTGAAACAATAGCCGTATCTTTTTTAATGCTGGCCTTTACTTCTTCCGGGTCAATCCTGCCGAATTCATCAACAGATAAAAACTCCAGGATGAATCCAAAATGTTTCGACAACTGGTGGGCGGTTTCAAGCACAGCGTGGTGTTCAACCGGGCTGATCAGAATGCGGTTTGCGCCTGTTGCCTCTCTTTTCGAAAATGCCGCCCCACGAATTGCCAGATTATCGCTTTCCGTGCCACAACTGGTAAAGATTACCTCTTCTGGTGCAACATTAAAAATGGAAGCCACTGTCTCGCGTGCACCCTCAACGGCTGCTTCTGCCCGTTGGCCGTAAGAATGGATTGAAGACGGGTTGCCAAATATTTCGTTGAAATAAGGCAGCATCACCTCTAATACTCGCTCATCCAATGGTGTGCTGGCTGCATAATCAAGATATATTTTATGTTCTATATCCACTTATCTCACTCCTGACATAAATGTGGACATTGATTATAGCACGGTGCTATAAAAACTTTCCAGCATGTAAAACCGCTGTTATAATAATCCCAATCGTTCAGAATCTCACAGGTGGAGGAAAAATGTCGGATAAGATTCACTTTGGCACAGATGGCTGGCGCGGAGTGATTGCAGAGGACTACACTTTTGACAATGTCCGCCGCTGTACCCAAGGATTTGCAAGTTACTTGCAAGAGATTGGAAAATCTGGCCAATGGGTCGTTGTGGGGTATGATAAACGATTCCAATCAGAAAACTTTGCACTTGCAGTTGCCGAAGTATTGGTTGGGAATGGTTTTAATGTTTATCTGACAAAAGATGCAACCCCTACCCCCGTTATCTCCTTCTCCATAGCCAATAAAAAAGCTGCCGGCGGAGTGAATATCACCGCTTCTCATAATCCACCAACCGACAACGGTTTTAAAGTGCGCGACCAGGATGGCGGCGCCATCGCCCCTGAGGGTCTGAAACTAATTGAATCGCACATACCGGACTCAATAAAAGGGGTAAATCGCGCATCCGCTTCAGAAGCCCTTGCGGCAAATAAGATTGTCAGGTTCGACCCTACCAAAGACTATATTCAGCATCTTCAAACGCTGATTGACCTGGATCCAATCCGAAAAGCTGGCCTGACAATCGTTGTAGATGCAATGTGGGGCAATGGGGCAGGATGGTTTACGCGGTTGCTCTCAGGGGGAAGCACCCAAGTGATCGAAATTCACAATGAGCGTAACCCAATCTATCCTGAAATGAAACGCCCCGAACCCATTCCGCCCAATATTGATGTTGGTTTGCAAAGAACTGTCCAGGAAAAAGCCGATGTGCTCATTGTCACCGATGGCGATGCGGATCGGCTTGGTTTTGGCGATGAACGCGGCGCCTTTATCAACCAGCTTCAAACCTACGCTCTGTTGGCTTATTACCTCTTAGAGGTTCGGCAAGAAAGAGGTCCGATTGTTAAAACGCTCTCCACAACCAGTATGCTGGACAAATTAGGCAAGCTGTATCAGGTGCCCGTTTATGAGACCGGCGTTGGTTTCAAATATGTCGCACCAAAGATGAAAGAGACCAATGCTATGATTGGCGGAGAAGAATCTGGAGGATACGCATTTCGAGGGAATGTTCCAGAACGTGATGGCATCCTTGCCGGATTATATATCCTCGATATGATAGTAAAACTAAAAAGAAAACCTTCGGAATTAATCACCCTCCTTTTTGACAAAGTAGGCCCCCATTACTATGACCGGATCGATACCAAATTCACTGGCGACCGTTCTTCCCGTGAAAAAATGATCCTGGAAGCCAACCCAGATACGATCGGCGGGCTAAAAGTTACAGGTCTTAATACATTAGATGGCTACAAATTTTGCCTTGAAGATGGCGGCTGGCTGCTTATTCGTTTTTCTGGTACAGAGCCAATCATTCGGGTGTACTGTGAGACAACACACCCAGAATCCGTTCAATCCATTTTGCAAGATGGACTACGAATCGCTGGGTTAAGTTAATGTGTTGGCTCTCACAGATACCCATTGCCATCTGAACCTTAACACCTTCAATAATGATCTCGGTGATGTTCTCGAACGAGCCTGGACAGCAGGGTTGGAAAAAATCTTAATACCGGCGATTGATCTGGCTGGAAGCCGGCAGATTGTAGAACTATGCGACAAACATCCAAACCTGTACGCCGCGGTTGGGGTTCACCCAAATGATGCTCTGACCTGGCAGAAAGATACCCTGAATTGCTTAAGAGACTTAACCCAACATCCCAAGGTTGTTGCGATCGGCGAAATCGGCCTGGACTACTATCGAGATCGTGCACCAAAATTGCTGCAGAAAGAAATCCTTTCCCAACAATTGGATTTGGCCTCAGATGCCCAGCTCCCCATTATTGTTCATAATCGGCAGGCATTCATTGACCTCTATGAACTGATTGACCAGTGGCAAAAATCTTTAGAAGAGAAGAATTCGTTGATCGCCAGGCGACCAGGCGTCTTACACTCCTTTTCAGAGGATGTAAAAAAAATGCAAATGGTGGTGTTCAAAAATTTCTATATTGGCATCAGTGGTCCAATTACTTACCAAAATGCCGCGCTTCAGCGAGCTGTTGCTGCAGCCGTACCTATGGATCGCCTCTTGATCGAGACAGATGCCCCTTTCCTTACCCCTCATCCTTTTCGGGGTCAACGGAATGAGCCGGCTCATGTAAAATATATTGCAGAGAAAGTGGCAAAATTGCGGCAAACCAACTTGGAAAAGATTGCCAAAAACACCACCTTGAATGCAAATCGACTGTTTGGATGGAGATCGTCAATTTGAATACCTCTGTGTCCATTTTTGCTCAAGTTCAAGCAGACATCCAGGCTGTTGAAGACTTGATGCTTGCCCAAACCCACGAACAACATCGCGACTTGCAAGCCGCGTTAGAATTAATCGTTAAATCCGGGGGAAAACGAATTCGCCCGACAATTTCGTTATTGATCGGCCAAATGCTAAACGCTCCGCACGAGAAGTTAATCACCATTGCAGCCGCCATTGAGTTATTGCACACTGCTACACTGATTCATGATGATTTGATCGACGGCTCCCTACTAAGGCGAGGAATGCCCACCTTAAACTCCCAGTGGTCACCCGGCTCAACTGTCCTGACAGGTGATTTTATCTTCGCCAGAGCGGCCAAGCTCGCAGCAGATTCAGATTCCATCCCTGTAATGAAAATCTTTTCCCAAACCCTCTCCACGATTGTGAATGGAGAAATCACGCAATTGTTTAGCGCCAGGTGTCAGGTGGATCGTGAGAGTTATTACCGTCGAATCTATTCGAAGACCGCTTCGCTATTTGAGATCTCCGCCTGGTCCCCAGCTCTAATCAGCCCGGCAGATGAAACCACAATTGATGCAATGCGTAAATTTGGGTATAACATAGGGATGGCTTTTCAAATAATCGATGACATCCTGGATTTCACAGGAGATCAGGAGACCATAGGCAAACCTGTTGGTAACGATTTAAGACAGGGGCTAGTCACCCTTCCTACCCTATATTATATTGAGGATCATCCTGAAGAGCCGGATATTCTCAAGCTTTCGCAAGGAAACTGCCCAGACTTTGAGAGGGTCGATCATCTGGTAAATCAAATTCGCACAAGCGAAGCGATAAGAAAGGCTCACCAAGAAGCCTGCCAATACGCTGAGCGAGCCTTAGGTTACTTACAAACCCAAACCGATTGTTCGGAGAGGCGATCGCTGGAAAACCTGGCTAATTTTATCGTTGACCGAGATTTATAAAAGATATATTGAGAAAAACCGGCTTTCATCGGTTACACAATCTACGGAAGGTGCGCTGGGGGGGAGTTGAACCCCCACGCCTTGCGGCACATGGCCCTCAACCATGCCTGTCTGCCAATTCCAGCACCAGCGCAAGTGCTTCGCTATTATAATCTGCTCTGATTGATTGTCAAGGAAATCTCAGCTAAAATGGTGACCATTAGATGATCTTAGAACAGGAGAAACCATGAGAATAGTTCTTGATGGGATGGGAAGCGACCGTTTTCCAGAACCGGAGATTCAGGCTTCGCTGGAAGCTACCGAACTTTTTGGTGAGGAAATAATCTTGGTGGGCAATAAAGAATTGCTAGAGCCACAGCTCAAAGCAATGAATCATAAAAACCTCCCAGTCCGGATTGTACACGCCCCGGACACAGTAGAAATGACAGACCACGCTGTAGAAAGTGCATCGAATAAGCCATTAAATTCTATGGCAGTCGGTCTGGAACTGGTTCGCGAAGGCGAAGCTTCCGCATTTGTTACCGCCGGAAATTCCGGAGCCGCCATGTTCCATGCCGTCAAAGTCTTGCGACGCATGCAAGGGATTATCCGGCCAGCAATGGTTACCACAATACCCACCAAAAAGGGTCGTTGCGCATTCATGGATACAGGCGCGAACGCCGATTGTCGCCCAGAATTTTTATTAGAATTCGGTGTCATGGCATCCATTTACGCCGAAAAAGTCATGGGAATCTCCAACCCTCGAGTAGGTTTGTTGGCCAATGGAGAAGAACCAGGAAAAGGGAATCAACTTGTTCGAGATGCATACCCTGTTCTTGAAAAGAGTGGGCTAAATTTTATCGGAAACGTAGAGCCAAAAGAGGTTTTCAATGGCTACACAGATGTTGTGGTAGCTGATGGATTCACTGGGAACATCTTTATCAAAACCAGTGAGGCCGTTGCAAAATATATTACAGATCTTCTTCGAGAAGAAATTGGCGCATCCTCCCTACGAAAATTAGGGTACCTCCTCGCAAAACCAGCCTTTGCAAACCTCAAGAAAAAAATGGATCCCGCCGAAGTTGGGGCCGCTATGCTGATGGGGGTAAATGGTTATGTCTTTATTGGGCACGGCCGTTCCGACAGTCGCGCTTTAGTAAGCGCTATTCGACTTGCCAGACAGGCCGTCCAAAATAAAATTCTTGAATCGCTTCCTCAAATGGTTCAAGAACGATTACCCAAATCATAAATCCGTTGCTTTAAATCATTTAAATCAGGAGAAAACATCTCATGAAGATTGTATTAAATGAACAACTGATCAACCGAAATAAAAAAATCGGACAGTATACTAGCATTGCCAGCTTAATCATCCTTGCAGCCGGATTATTTGCCTCCTTTAACGTGCAGTATATCAACTGGTCCTTCGTGGCGTTGATCGCCGGTTTTATCTTGTCTCAGATCGGCATTTACTTTGGCAACCGCTGGGGACGTTCGCCCAGACCCGATGAGAAACTAACCCAGGCCCTAAAAGGCATCGGCGATAAATATACCCTTTACCATTACACAACGAAAATACCGCATCTCCTGGTAGGTCCTGCTGGGATTTGGGCTTTGATCCCTTACCACCAGGGTGGAACTATCCTATATGATTCCAAAAAAGAGCGCTTTAAGCAAAAAGGGGGGAACCTCTATCTGAAAGTATTTGCTCAAGAGTCGCTTGGCCGCCCCGAGGCCGAAGCCAGATCAGTACAGCAGGATGCAAACGCTTATTTGAATGCAAAAATTAATGGTATCGAGTTACCCGGCGCCGAACCCCTGCTTGTTTTCACCAATCCGAAGGTCGTTCTAAAATGCGAAGACGCTCCAATACCAGCCTTGCCAATCGAAAAACTTAAAGATTTCATCCGAAAACGCGCCAAAGAAAAACCCCTTTCGCCTGAAATCTCACAAATGATTCAAAAGGCCTTACCCCAAGAGGAATAAGCGCTGATCGCTTTCCGTTCCCCTGTGGTTTTATCCTTTCAGCGCTCATACCCAGCGCATTAGGATCAGGCTCTTCTTTTATCATGGACATTGAAACACCTACCAGACTCGCTTACACTCGCCTCTTCAGAGAATGGAACTTCCTGATCCTCTGGTTCGGTTATTTGATTTCATATATCGGCGAGTACTTTATTCTTTTAGCCATTCCGATAGCAGTGGAAAAATTGACGGGTTCCACACTCATG
>Ga0067045_1005111_pt1 | contig 12005 bp, 11 predicted proteins | sample TerdegcTABiofilm_FD_59184 | JGI IMG/M metagenome (GOLD analysis project Ga0067045, IMG submission 59184) | Combined Assembly of (Gp0054472, Gp0054536) Wastewater bioreactor microbial communities from Singapore -Terephthalate degrading...
CAGCTACCAGGACATCATCGCGATCTTTCTCAAGCGCGTGGCCGATCAGGCACGCCGGGCGCTGGATGGACGTCTGCCGGAGCGTGTGGTGCTGGGGCGTCCCGTGCATTTTGTCGACGAGCACCCGGAGCGAGACCGCCAGGCGCAGGATGCCCTGGCCGCTGCGGCGCGCGCCGCCGGCCTGGGTGAAGTCAGCTTTCAGCTGGAGCCGATTGCGGCGGCACTGGACTACGAGCAGCGCCTGGGTGAGGAACAGCTGGTGCTGGTGGTCGATATCGGCGGCGGCACATCGGACTTCACGGTGGTGCGTCTCGGTCCGCAACAGGCTGGGCATGCCGATCGTACCCAGGACATTCTGGCCACCACCGGCGTGCATATCGGAGGCACGGATTTCGACCATCGTCTCAATGTGGCCCAGGTCATGCCGTTGCTGGGCTACAAGCACATCGGCCCCAGCGGGCGCGAGGTGCCCAGCAGCGTGTTCTTCGATCTCTCCACCTGGCATCTGATCCAGTGGCTGTACACGGCCAAGGCCCTGGCTTCGGCGCGCGGTCTCAAGAGCGATTACAGCGATCAGCAACTGCACCAGCGCCTGATGAAGGTGCTGGATTGGCGTGAGGGCCATAGGCTGGCCGATGCGGTGGAGCAGGCCAAGATTGCGGCTTCGCAAAGCCATGCGGCCTCGGCCATTGCCCTGGACTGGCTGGAGCAAGACCTGCCTGCGGCCATCTCCCCGGAGGTTCTGCAGGAGCAGTTGCAGGCCTTGCTGCTGCAGGTGGTCGAATGTGCGCAGGACTGTGTGCGCCAGGCCGGCGTGGCGGCACCAGACGCCATCTATCTGACCGGCGGCTCGTCGGCCCTGCGTACCCTGCGCGATGCGCTGCGCGTCGCTTTCCCCGATGTGCCGCAGGTCGAAGGCGACCTGTTTGGTGGCGTGGCAACCGGTCTGGCCTATGCCTGAGCCTGAAGTCCCCTGAGCCGCGACGCGGAGGGACGCACCAGCGCTGCGGGGCAGCCCTGTCAGGCGTCTCAGGTTTGTACCGCGCCCGGTTGACGTACTTATTCCTCTTCGGCGGCCCGCTTGAGTTCCAGCGCCCGGTCATAGAGCGTGTTGCGACTGGCCCCAGTGATTTCGGCGGCCAGCTTCACGGCCGTCTTGGTCGGCAACTCGGCCAGCAGCAGCTTGAGCACGCGCTCGGCCTCGCCCGACTCTTGCTGCACCGCCACGGGGTGCAGCACGATGGCGAACTCGCCCTTGACACGCTGCGGCGAGGCCTGCAGCCAGGCTGCCAACTCGTGGGCCGGCATGCTGGCGATGTCTTCAAACTGCTTGGTGATTTCGCGCGCCAGCGTGACGCGACGCTCGCCCAGCAGGGCCAGGGCTTGGGCCAGCTCGATGATCCGGTGCGGGGCTTCCAGCAGCACGGTGCAACGCGGCTGGTCGGCCAGCTTTTGCACGGCGGCCAGTCGTTCAGCATTCTTGGTGGGCAGGAAGCCGGCAAACACAAAACCGTTTTCGCCCTGTGCTGGCGTGACGGCACCCGCCACGCTGATGGCCGATGTCACGCTGCTGGCTCCGGGCAGCGGAATGCTGCGCAGACCCACGGCCTGCAGCGCCGCGCACAGGCGCGCACCCGGGTCGCTGACGCCGGGCGTGCCTGCATCGCTGACATAGGCGATGCGCTGGCCTTGCTGCAGACGCCCGATCACCTGCTGGGCGGCTTCTGCCTCGTTGTGCTGATGCACGGCCAGCAACTGGCTGCCGGGTCGGTCCAGCCCATAGCTGCGCAGCAGGCCCTGGGTGTGGCGCGTGTCTTCGCAGGCTATGCAGTCCACGATCTGCAGCACATGCAGCGAGCGCAGGCTGATGTCGGCCAGATTGCCAATCGGCGTCGCCACCACATACAGGGCTCCCTGCGGATAATGCTGGGAAGCGGCCGCGTCATGTGCGGCAGTCAGTGCAGAGGCGAAAGAGGTAGTCAATGGATTTCCTTGGAAAGCGGCCCAAGCCGGCGCAAAGCACAACCGCACGCGGGCAGCAGGCCGAGGATGCCGCGTTGGCCCATTTGCAGGCGCGGGGCCTGAAGCTTGTCGAGCGCAATTATCGGACGCCGGGCCGTGGTGGTGGCGAAATCGACCTGATCCTGCGTGACCGCGACGGGTCTTTGGTGTTCGTCGAAGTCCGCAGCCGCAACACCGAGCGCTTCGGCGGTGCCGGCGGCAGCATCGGCCGCCTCAAGCAGCAGCGCATTGTGCTGGCCGCCAGACACTATCTGATGAGGCTTGCGGCAGCGCCGCCATGCCGCTTTGATGTGGTGCTGGTCGACAGCTCCGGGAACCAGATGCGCATCGAGTGGCTCCAAGCGGCATTCGAGGCGCTTTAGTCGCCGCGTCATAGTTGTGCGCAACACTGATGCGCAAATAACGGTTTGCTACCAAAGAGATAACAGGTGGCGGGTATCATCGGGCCTCCATGCTAGAGCAACGAATTCAACAGCATTTCATCGACAGTGCCGACCTGAAGTACCAGGCCGCCCAGGCGCTGAGCCAACCTATTGCTTCCGCCGTACAGGCCATGCTGGCCTGCGTGACGGGCGGCGGCAAGGTGCTGGCCTGCGGTACGGGCGTCTCGGCCAGCGATGCCCAGTTATTTGCCTCCCTGTGCGTGACAGGGTTCGAACGCGATCGTCCCGAGCTGGCGGCCGTGGCCCTGACTTCCGATGGCGGCCTGCTGGGCAGCGTGGGAGCCACGGGCTCCGGCGGCAATGCCAGCCAGTATCTGGCGCGCCAGGTGCGAGCTCTGGGGCAGCCCGGCGACCTGCTGCTGCTCATGTCGGTGACCGGCAACGACATGGCCGTGCAGGAAGCCCTGGAGGCCGCCCACGAGCGCGACATGATGGCCGTGGTACTGACAGGCCGCACCGGCGGCAATCTGGCCACCACCGTGCGCGAGACCGATGTACTGATCTGCGTGCCCCACGACCGTGCGGCGCGCGTGCGTGAAACCCATACCTTGATCCTGCACTGTCTGGCCGACGGTGTGGACTCTCAACTGCTTGGTGACCAGGAGATGCCTTTATGAAGTTGAAGTGGACCCGTGTTGCATGTGCGGCCCTGACCGTTGCCGCTCTGGGTGGTGCCTTGAGCGGTTGCGTGGCTCTGGTGGGCGGCGGTGCCGCCGTGGCAGGCATGTCGGCAGTGGACAGGCGCACTACCGGCACACAGGTTGAGGACCAGGGCATAGAACTGCGTGCCGGCAATCGCATCAGCGAGGTGATGGGCGAGAAGGCCCGCGTCAGCGCCACCAGCTACAACCGTGTGGTGCTGCTGACCGGTCAGGCCGGCAATGCGACGGACAAGGCAACCATAGAGAAGCTGGTACGCGAGCAGGCGACCGTGCGCGAGGTCTACAACGAGATCGAGGTCGTGCCTTTCACGGCAACACTGGGCCAGCGCTCTCAGGACTCTCTGATCACGACCAAGGTCAAGGCCAGCCTGGTCAATGCCAAGGACATTTCATCGTCGGCCATCAAGGTCGTCACCGAGAACAACGTGGTCTATCTGATGGGCATAGTCACGCCGCGCGAATCCAAGCGTGCAGCCGAGATCGCTCGTGGCGTCAACGATGTGAGCAAGGTTGTGCGCCTGTTCGAAGTCATCTCCGAAGAGGAACTGGCCGCGTCGACATCCAGGGCTGCACCGGTGGTCGAAGACCGCTCCAGCATGAACTGAAGCGGATCTACAGGCATGAAAAAAGCCGGACCCAGGTCCGGCTTTTTTCATAGGCCGGCGCTTAGCGCAGGCGCTGGATCAGGCTGGAGGTATCCCAGCGATTGCCGCCCATGGCCTGCACATCGGCATAGAACTGGTCCACCAGCGCGGTGACGGGCAGGCGTGCGCCATTGCGCTGGGCCTCGGCCAGAACCAGTCCCAGATCCTTGCGCATCCAGTCCACGGCAAAGCCGAAGTCGAACTTGCCCACGGCCATGGTCTTGCCGCGATTGTCCATCTGCCAGCTCTGGGCGGCGCCCTTGCCGATCACGTCGAGGACCTTCTCCACATCCAGGTCGGCACGCAGACCAAAGGCAATGGCTTCGGACAGTCCCTGGACCAGGCCCGCAATGCAGATCTGATTGACCATCTTGGTCAGTTGTCCGTTGCCGCATGCACCCATATAGGTAAAGGCGCGCGAGAAGGCGTCAGCCACCGGGGCAACCTGGTCGAATACCTCCTGATCGCCGCCGCACATGACGGTGAGCTGGCCGTTGACCGCACCGGCCTGACCGCCCGATACCGGGGCGTCCATGAAGTGCAGGCCGCGCTGGCGGGCCTGTGCATACAGCTCGCGAGCCACCTGCGCCGAGGCTGTGGTGTGATCTACAAAGATGGCCCCAGGCTCCATGCCGGCGAAAGCACCGTCGTCTCCCAGCGCAATCGAGCGCAGGTCGTCATCGTTGCCCACGCAGCAAAAGACCATGCGTGCGCCCTTGACGGCTTCGCGGGGCGTGGCCCCACGGCGGCCGCCGACAAATTCCTCGACCCAGGCTTCGGCCTTGGCAGCGGTGCGGTTGTAGACCGTGACCTGATGGCCTGCGGCAGCCAGATGCCCTGCCATGGGGGAACCCATGACACCCAGACCCAGAAAGGCCACGGGCGTGGAAGTGCAGGGTGCGTAGCTGCGGGAGGCGATGGTGGCTGTGCTCATGAAATCCTCTAAGACTTGGTACGGAACAGTTCGATCATGGTAGCGCCGCAGTGCATGGCCGTGGCGGAGCGCAGGGTCCTGGCCGGCCCTGCCGCACCCCAGCAAAGCCAGCGCTCCACCTGTGGGAGGAGATGCCGGCGCCTTGGGGTTAGACGATGGTCAGATGTTCGGTGCCGGCTGCCAGGTCCAGAGTCCGGGCGCGCTGGCTGTTGAGCTTGATCTGCAGACGCAGGTCGTTGACCGAGTCTGCATTGCGCAGCGCATCTTCGTAGGTGATGAGATTGGATTCGAACAGGTCGAACAGCGCCTGATCGAAGGTCTGCATGCCGATATTGCGGCTTTTCTTCATGATCTCCTTGATCTCGACGACCTCGCCCTTGAAGATCAGGTCGGCAATCAGCGGAGAGTTGAGCATCACCTCGATGGCGGCGACACGGCCCTTGCTGTCCTGCTTGGGAATCAGACGCTGGGAGATGATGGCCCGCAGGTTCAGCGACACATCCATCAGCAGCTGTGGACGGCGTTCTTCGGGAAAGAAGTTGACGATGCGGTCCAGCGCCTGGTTGGCACTGTTGGCATGCAGCGTGGCCAGGCACAGGTGACCGGTTTCCGAGAACGCAATCGCGTGCTCCATGGTTTCACGGTCGCGGATTTCGCCCATCAAGATCACATCGGGAGCCTGGCGCAGCGTATTCTTGAGCGCCGCTTCCCAGCTTTCGGTATCCAGTCCCACCTCGCGTTGCGTGACCACGCAGTTCTTGTGCGGGTGCACGAATTCCACGGGGTCTTCCACCGTGATGATGTGGCCGAAGGAGTTCTCGTTGCGCCAGTCCACCATGGCGGCCAGCGTGGTGGATTTGCCGGAGCCCGTCGCGCCGACCAGAATGCACAGGCCGCGCTTGGTCATGGTGACCTCCTTGAGCACCTGTGGCACGCCCAGGCCGTCAATCGTGGGCAGGGTGGTGGGAATGGTACGCAGCACCATGCCGACCTTGCCCTGCTGCATGAAGGCATTGACGCGGAAGCGCCCCACGCCGGCCGGCGAGATGGCGAAGTTGCACTCCTTGGTGTGCTCGAAGTCCGCCACCTGCTTGTCGTTCATGATGGAGCGCGCCAGGGCCAGCGTATGCAGCTGACTCAGCGGCTGTGGCGAGACCTTGGTGACCTTGCCGTCAATCTTGATGGCGGGCGGGAACTCCGCCGTGATGAACAGGTCGCTGCCGTTGCGGCTGACCATGAGCTTGAGCAGATCGTTGATGAATTTACTGGCCTGATCGCGTTCCATGATCACTCCTTGTCCGGTGGCCAACAGCAAGGGCCACTCTAAAAACTGGCGCGGCCCGGAAGAGAAACACCGAGCAAGGGCCGCCCCGCCGCGAAGGTGTTGTCCCCCTCAGGGGGAACCTTATCCAGGGAAGTTCTCGGGAATCTTCGCCTTGCTGCGCGCTTCGGCCGGGCTGATGAGGTTGCGGCGCACCAGATCGGTCAGGTTCTGGTCCAGGGTCTGCATGCCCATGTTCTGGCTGGTCTGGATGGTGGAGTACATCTGCGCCACCTTGGCCTCGCGGATCAGATTGCGGATGGCAGGCGTGCCCAGCATGATCTCGTGCGCGGCCACACGGCCCTGGCCGTCCTTGGTCTTGCACAGCGTCTGCGAGATCACTGCCTGCAGCGACTCGGAGAGCATGGCGCGCACCATTTCCTTTTCCTCGGCCGGGAACACGTCGATGATACGGTCGATGGTCTTGGCGGCCGACGAGGTGTGCAGCGTGCCGAACACCAGGTGACCGGTTTCGGCCGCCGTCATGGCCAGACGGATGGTTTCCAGGTCCCGCATTTCGCCGACCAGGATCGCGTCCGGATCTTCACGCAGCGCGGATTTCAGGGCTGCCGCGAACGACAGCGTCATGGGGCCGACTTCGCGCTGGTTGATCAGGCATTTCTTGGACTCGTGCACGAATTCGATGGGGTCTTCCACCGTCAGGATGTGGCCGTACTCGGTCTCGTTGAGGTAGTTGACCATGGCCGCCAGCGTGGTGGACTTGCCCGAGCCCGTGGGGCCCGTCACCAGCACCAGGCCGCGCGGCTTCAGTGCCAGGTCGGAGAAGATCTTGGGGGCGTTGAGCTGCTCCAGCGTCAGGATCTTGCTGGGAATGGTACGGAACACGGCCGCCGCGCCGCGGTTCTGGTTGAAGGCGTTGACACGAAACCGCGCCAGGCCTTCAATTTCGAACGAAAAGTCCACTTCCAGAAACTCTTCGTACTGTTTGCGCTGGGCATCGCTCATGATGTCGTAGACCATGGCGTGCACGGTCTTGTGGTCCAGCGGATCGATGTTGATGCGACGCACATCGCCGTGGACGCGAATCATGGGGGGCAGGCCTGCCGACAAATGCAAGTCCGAAGCCTTGTTCTTGACACTGAATGCCAGCAATTGCGTGATATCCACGGAGATCCCTCTCTGGTTTGGTACTCTGGCGCCAATTATGACGACGATTGAAAACAATCTGGGGCAGATTCATGCCCGCATTGCAGCCGCTTGCGCCAGTGCAAGCCGGCCCGTGACATCGGTGCAACTGCTGGCCGTTTCCAAGACCTTCGGCGCGGATGCGGTGCGCGAGGCAATGCTGGCCGGCCAGCGCAGCTTTGGCGAGAACTATATCCAGGAGGCCGTGGAGAAGATCGCCGCCGTGCGCGCCATGCAGCTGGCCGGCGCCGAGGCGCTGCAATGGCATTGCATAGGCCCCATCCAGAGCAACAAGACGCGGCTGGTGGCCGAGAATTTCGACTGGGCCCAGACCGTGGACCGGCTCAAGATCGCCGAGCGTCTTTCGGCCCAGCGTCCCCAGGGCATGGCACGGCTCAATGTCTGCATTCAGGTCAATGTGGATGGCGGCGCCACCAAGTCCGGCGTCCTGGCCGAGCAAGCGCTGGAGCTGGCCGAAGCCATGGTGAAACTGCCCAATCTGCAGCTGCGCGGCATCATGAGCATTCCCGACGACACTCCTGATTTCGAAGCGCAATGCGCAGTCCATAAAAGGGCGGCATCCATTTTTGATGCCATAAAGTCCAGCGGGCTCGCGGGGCTGGAGCATTTCGACACGCTGTCCATGGGCATGACCGGCGATCTGGAAGCCGCCGTGGCGGCAGGCAGCACCATGGTGCGCGTGGGCAGCGGGATATTTGGAAGGCGTACCTACGGTACGCCCACCCCCTGAGCCGCGTAGCGGCTTCCCCCTCTCTCGCTTCGCGGGAGGGGGACAACGCCCTCGCAGCGGGGCTGCCCTTGCTCGGCGTTTCTCGCATGGGGCGCGGCGGCTTCAAGCTCTTGCGCTCAAGGCCGTTTCATCTGGCATTCGGTCGGTAGATCAAGTTGCTGGGCGGAATAGACGGCGTCGGTTCTGAAACCGTAGTTCGTGCCTTCCCAGCCGGTCTTGACCAGCTTGCCGTCCACGGGAGCGATGGTGTTGACGACCTGGGGCAGCAGCAGCTGATGGTCCTTGCCGCGCATCTTGACGGGGCCGAATACGGTGTCCATGGACATGTCCTCCATGGCCTTGGCAATTTTCACGGGCTCGGTGGACTGGGCCTTGGCCATGGCAGCGGCCAGCATGCGCGGCACCAGGTCCATGCGCGGGGCCAGAAAGTCCTGGTTCATCCTGGCCTTGTACTCCCTGGCCCGGGCGTCGGCCTGGGCGCGGTCGGCCATGCCGGGGTGCCATTCCGCGACCCAGGTCACCTGGCCTATCTTTGCCTGGGAAATCGAGGTCACGGTGCCCGGGAAGCCGCCTGCGCTGTGGTTGAAGTAGCGCAGGTTGTAGCCCGAGTCGCCGGCCGACTTGAGCAGCAGGGCCAGATCCTGGCCCCAGTTGCCGGTGATGACCGAATCGGTGCCGACCTCCTTGATCTTGGCCACATAGGGCGCAAAGTCCTTGATGCGACCCATGGGGTGCAGGGTCTCGCCCACGAACTGGATATCCGGTCTTGCCTTGGCAACCATGCTGCGGCCGAAGCTGGCCCATTGCTTGCCATGGGCATAGTCCTGGTTGAGCAGAAAGACTTTGCGGATCTCGGGCTGGGTCTTGATGTAGTTGGCGATGGCCTGTATGCGCATTGCCGTGTTGGCGTCGAACATGAAATGCCAGAAGCTGCAGGACTTGCCGGTCAGCTCGGGATCGATGGAGCTGTGGTTGAGTATCAGCACCTCCTTGCCCGGATTGCGCTGGTTGTAGCGCGCCGCCGCCTGCACCAGCGCCGTGACCACCGATGAGCCCGAGCCCCCCGTCACCACCACGCGTGCGCCCTGGTCTATGGCGGCCTGCAGCGCGCTCTGGCTTTCCTGGGCCGAGAGCTTGCTGTCGAACTGCAGCAGCTGGAACTTGGCTCCGTTGTAGAGGCCGCCCTTGGCATTCACGTCATCGACGGCATAGAGCACATGGTTGCGCATGACTTCCCCCACATTGGCAAACGTGCCGGAGAGAGGGTCGATGAACGCGATCTTGAACGGCTCTGCCGTCTGGGCGGATACGGTGCCGGCACAAAGGCCGGCGGCCAGCGCAAGGGCTGAGAAGCGAACTGACATGGTTTTGTCTCCAGGAGTTGGAATGGCGCCTTGGCCTTCGAGGCTCTCAGCTGGCGCTGTTGGTGGTGGATGAAGCGCTCTTGCGGCGCCTGGGGAGCGAAGAGGTCTGCGCTGCCGGCGCCGGTGCGGCCCTGGCCGCACGCTTTCGCGCAGGGGCCGCCGCAGTGCGCAGGCCCAGCACGCGCGAGGCCAGATCGGTGAGCTCGACCACCATCTCGGCCGGGCCCAGCTTGCCGCCAGGCTGATACCAGTTGTAGAGAAATCCGGGCAGGCTGCAGGCCGCCTGGGCGGTGATGCGGGTGTCGCGGAAATCGAAATGCCCGCTGGCGCGGCCTTCGTCGAGCAGGGCGCAGAACTGCTTGTAGAACTGCTGGGCCACATTGCGCGAGGCCTTGAGATAGGCGGGGCTGAAGGCCTGCGGCTCGCGGTAGGGGAAGAAGCCCGCCGGGTAGTGCGCAATGGTGGCGGCAATCAGTCGCTGAAGGCCGTCGATGGCCTTTTCATGCGCGGGGCGCGGGTCGTCGACCGCAAAGTCGAGCACCGTGAAGCAGGCCTCGGTCGGTGCCCAGCAAAGGGTTTCAAAGATCTCCTGCTTGTTGCGAAAGTAGTAGTAGACAAACGGCTTGGTCACGCCCAGCGCCTGCACGATCTGCTCGATGGTGGTGTTGGCATAGCCATAGCGGTCGAACAGGGCTTCGGCGGCCTTGAGAATGCGCTCGCGCTTCTCGTCGGAGCCAGCGGTGGGCAGGCGCTGGCGGCCGCGCGGCGCCACGGGCGCAGCCGGCTTTTTCTCGGTCTTTCTGGTTGTGGCGGGCATGAGGGTTTGCGTGTGTCGCATTCGTTATACCAATGGGTAGCATTGTTCTACCGGCAGGTATACATTGACAAGACGCCGAGCAGCAGATTGCCCTAAGGCAATCCCTGAGAAAGTGGCGCCGCTGTTCGGTCTATACGAGACACCCAGGAGACAACCATGGCTGAATCCGAGACCCTCATTCCCCTGCATGAGGCCTTGCGCCGCAATGCGCGCCAGCATCCCGAGCGCGATGCCTATATCTGGTACGGACAGCACATCAGCTGGCGCCAGGTGGATGAGGCCAGCGATGCCGTGGCCGCGCATCTGCAGCAGCTGGGCGTGAAGCCCGGCGAGCCCGTCGCCCTGTTCATGAACAACTGCCCGCAGTACATCGTTGCGCACTACGCGGTGCAGAAGATCGGAGCCATCGTCTGCCCCTGCGGGCCGCTGAACAAGGAGCACGAGCTCGAATACCAGCTCAATGATCTGCAGGCGCGGGTCATCATCGCGGCCGATGTGCTGCTGCCCGTGGTGGACAAGGTGCGTGGCAGCACCGCGCTGCAGCATGTGCTGGCCGTGCGCTACGGCGACTGGCTGCCTGCCAGAGCCACGCTGCCCCTGCCTGCCGAACTGCAGGCCCCCGTGCAGCCGCTGCCCGGCAATGTGACATCCTTCTGGGATCTCATGCACAGCGGTGCCAGGCCCGCGCCAGTCGAGGTGGGCATGGACGATGTGGCGCTGATGACCTATACCTCGGGCACCACGGGCCTGCCCAAGGGCGCCATGCTGAGTTTTGGCGCGGCCGCCTACAAGACGGCCGGCGCGTCCCGGGTGACCGGCGTCAGCGCCGAGGATGTGTTGCTGGCTGTGGCCCCGCTCTATCACATCGCCGGCATGTCCATGGGGGTGAACATGCCCGTGCATTCTGGGGCGACCTGCGTGCTGCTGCATCGCTTCGATCCGCTGGCCGTGGCGCAGGCGCTGGAGCGCTACCGCGTCAGCTGGTGGTACAGCATCGCGCCCATGAATGTGGCGCTGATGCAGGTGCCCGGCGTGGAGAAGATGGATTTCAGCGCGCTGCGCCGCAACACCGTCACCAGCTTCGGCATCACCTATACCGAGGATCTGGCGCAGCAATGGCGCAGGTTCGCACCCAACGCCATCTCCAGCGAGGCGGCCTACGGCCTGTCCGAAACCCACACCATGGATACCTTCATGCCGGGCGATGCCATCCGCTGGGGCACGCATGGCAAACCTGCGCCGGGCAACGAGATCCGGGTGATAGATCCGGAGACCGGCGCACCGCTGGCCGCAGGCGAGGTGGGCGAGATCATCATTCGCGGCCCGGGCAACTTCAAGGGCTACTGGAACAAGCCCGAGGCCACGGCCAAGACGCTCAAGGACGGCTGGGTGCATACCGGCGATATGGGCAAATTCGATGCGGACGGCTATCTGACCTTCATCGGCCGCTTCAAGGAAATGATCAAGGTCTCGGGCTACAGCGTCTTCCCCGAAGAGGTGGAGACGATTCTGATCAAGCATCCGGCCATCGCCCAGGCTGCCGTGATCGGTGTTGCCGATGCCCAGAAAGGCGAGGTCGTGCGCGCCTTCATCGTGCGCAAGCCGGGGCAAAGCCTGGAGGCGGACGGGCTGCTGGCCTGGAGCAAGGAAAACATGGCCAGCTACAAGGCTCCGCGCGAGGTGCGCTTCATCGATGCGCTACCGGCCACGGGCGCAGGAAAGGTGCTGCGCCGTTTGCTGCGAGATATCCCCTGAATTTTTTGCATCAAAAGTGGTTGTGACCATTGATTGGTGAGCGCTAAAAGCTACTAAAACGAGAGTCCTATGTTCAAGAAAGTCCTGATCGCCAACCGCGGTGAAATCGCCCTGCGCATCATCCGAGCGCTGCAGGAGCTGGGCAT
>Ga0067045_1031556_pt1 | contig 12003 bp, 5 predicted proteins | sample TerdegcTABiofilm_FD_59184 | JGI IMG/M metagenome (GOLD analysis project Ga0067045, IMG submission 59184) | Combined Assembly of (Gp0054472, Gp0054536) Wastewater bioreactor microbial communities from Singapore -Terephthalate degrading...
CGCCGCTGGCACGGAAAGCCTGGATCTCCCCCGCCTTGCTGCAGGCCAGCAGTTCGGCGGCGCCGTCCCCGTCGATGTCGCCGCTGGTGATGTCGGTGATCTCCGGCGTGGCGCCGGGCGCGGTGCCGCGCACTTCGATCTCAGCGATGTAGACCGCGGAATCCGTACGCGCAGGAGTCGCCGTTAGCCGCAGATAGCGGGCCTTCTGCCCGATGAGCGCCGAGTAGATCGTGTTGACGTTGTTCCCCCAGCTTTCGGTGCCTGTCTCAGTGAAGGGCGTCGCGGGGGTGCGGACGTCCTGCTGAAAGCCGTCGTCGCTCAGTTCGAGGGAGCGCTGCGCGATGTCCCAGCCCTCGTTCATGTGCCATTCGCGCAGGGAGACGGAAGAGATATCCACAACCTTGCCCAGGTCCAGGGTGATCTTCGCTTCTTCTCCCGCCGGCCACATGGCCGAGTAGATGGATGAGCTGTACATACCATCCACGAGGCGCTCCACCGGGCTGTGGCTCGCCCGGGGAGCGGGATCCGAAGTGATACTCGCGGGGCGCAGGATCTCCATCGGGGCCTCGAAGCCCGCCTGTTTCCATGCCATGGCCAATTCGGGGCAGATGAGGCCGTTGCCTGCCCTTGCGGCTTCGGCTACGGGGAGCGCGGCGGCCTTGCCGATCAGGTCCGCCACTTCGCTCCCTGCCGGGGCGGCTTCGAATCCGAGGCGGTGAGCGCCTTCCTCCAGCTTCAGGCGAAGCGTGCCATCGGCAGCGACCGCGTGCGCCGTGCCGTCCAGATCGGCGGCGACATTCGGGGCGACCTGCAGCGACACCTCGCAGCCGCCATCGGCCTGAAGGACCGCCAGGCCCTCACCCGCGACCATTTCCACCGATACCGGGCCATCGGCGGTCAAGCTCATTCCGGGCCCTGACAGTTTCGTCGCGCCGAAGGCCGCCCAGCGGTCGGGCGCAATGACCAGCAGATCGGCATCGGTTTCGATGCCCAGTTCAGCCGCGGTACGCCGGCCGACGATCACATCAGGCCCACCGGGCCCCTCGACGATGACCCCATCCGCACCGGCTCTCCGCACGGTGCGCTCAACCGGGTCGGCCTGTGGGAAGGAATGCACCAGGTTCACGAAACGGTACTCGCCGCCGGGCTGGAGTGACAGCCCAACCTGCCGCGACAGGCGGCTCACCGGCAGGCTCTCCACGGTCTTGAGGTTCTCCAGGCGCGCCGGCGCAGCATCTCCGGCGGCGATCACCAAGCGCATGGGCTTGTGGTCAACGGTGAGAACCCCGCCGTCCAGTTGCGCATCGCCCCACGGCCGCCAGCATGAGCGCAGTGTGAAGTCCCCCGCTTGCTTCGCGGTGACCGTGTCCAGCACCAGGAAGTACGCGCCCCTGCGCCAGAGGATTCTGCGTTGCCAGTCAGAGCCTGAGTAGTTGTTGAGATAGGTGCGCGTGCAGGCGTAGTGGTCCAGGTCCGCCACCAGCCCCAGTCCCGTGACCGCCGGGGTCTTGTCGGTCTGCCCATTGCGCATGATCGCCAACGAGCAGTGATATTTGGGCGCGTTCTTGATGTACTCGCCGTCCACCAGCAGGGGTTCGCCGCCGTCGGAGTACCGCACAATGGCGTTCGCGTCGAAGTGCATGTGGGTGCCGCGGCCGAAACCATCCAGCAGCATGTACTGGTCTTCGGGGTCCAGCCCGGCGCGGAAAGCAAGCTTGTCGAAGCTGACTGCCCAGGGCAGATTGGGCTCAACCGGGTACTGAGGGCTGTGGTCAATGTAGTCGTAGCACGGCTTCGGCAACCGGGAGAGGCTGACCCCGACGTGGCTCTCGGCCGGCCGGGGCTCGAAACCCACATTGTACGGCTGCCCGAGGGTGTAGGTGTGCCGGTCGCCCGCGAGTTCCGCGCCCCAGAGCAGTTCGGGATCCTTGTAGTACCACGCCGCACGCTGCACGACGGGTCGGATGCCCGAGGAGGACTTCTCGGCGGTGTGGTCGCCGAAAGCCGCCTGGTAGCCCATATTGTCCATGACCATCATCGCAACCCGCGCTGCTTCCCGCGCGTGGCCTTCGTCGAAGAACGTGGTGTCGCCCTGCGCGAGGGAGTAGATCATCACATGCTCGATGGGCAGCCACTGGTATGCCGCGGCGTCTTCGAGAGGCTTGGGGCTGTGCTTCTGTCCAGCGAAGATGCCCTCAGCCACAGTGAGCCAGTCTTCCACCTGCGGGCGGTTGTAGTGGGTCTTGAGATAGCGCCCCACGAAGTAGATGCCCAGCGCCGGGAAGGTGTTGTGATTGTGGACGATGGTGTTGTTCTCCCGCCACTTGTCCACCGCTTCCGGGCGGTTGTAACCCTGGTAGATGACGCACTCCAGGGCCAGACGAGCGAGGAGGTTGGTGAAGTCCAGGCGCTCCTGGTCGCTGAAGGCCCCACTCTCCTCAAGAAGGTCCCACAGGATGCCCACCGGGTGGGTCCAGGCGTCCCGGAAGTCGCCGTCATAGCGGGCCATGCCCTCTTCGTTGATGGTCGTGTCGGTCTGGTAGTACTCCAGGAGCGCATGCATGAGGTCCCGGTAGATCTCCAGCGCGACCGGGTCCCCGGTGCGGTGTGCCCTGTACCCCCAGCGGATCAGCACGGAAACGCCATTGCGTGCCTGGCCCGGACTGAACATGCTCTTGCGGCCGGTGGCGACGGCGGAGTCTTTCTCCTGGGGCGAAGTGAGCTCGCTCGCACCCTTCGGCTTCTCGTCCGATTCCAGTTCCAGCACCTGAAGCCTGCCGAGAGACAGGTCATTGCCGTGCGCCGCATTCGTGATGAGTTCCGCAAAGGCCTGAGCGGCCCGGGCAGTACCTTCGGCCTTGCTCCCGCCTACAAGGATTGCGTTCTTCCCCCCTCCGAAGGGGTCGTGGATCGAGCGGATCACGTACCCTTCAGGCCCCGTGTATTGCTGGTCCAGGCAGACGAAGAAGTTGTGGTAGAGCCGGGCCACGATTCGGTTGTTGTCCAGGTGGCCCACGAGGATCACGTTCGCCGGGCCCTCATCCGGCCAGCGGCAGTCGACCTCACTCATGAGCGGCAATTCCACTCCGGTGGCCTGCCTCACCGCATTTTGGATCGCCTGCGCCGCCTGGTTCCACGCTGGCTCATCCGCGTGACAGATGACCGCCTGCGCCTGGCCATCCCGGACGAGTTCGGTGTCCAGGTTCAGCGGCATCAGTTCGTCAGCGCTGATCTCGAGTTCCGCCAGCAGCGCCTTCTCGGCTTCCAGCACTTCCTTCGGTGCTGCGCAGGCGATGCCCGCTGCGAGCACCGCGAAGATCCAAATGGACAGCGTGGGAATGGACATGACGTGCGGCCTCCGTGTGTGTCGCATCGTTAATCAGCGGCGTCCTTGAGCACGAATAGGCGAGTCTGCGCGTCGGCGGGGAACGTTACTCTTCGTCCGGGCACGCCGTCGAAGTCCTCTAGCGCGATCCGCCTGGGGCCTTCCTGCGCGGCCCAGTCCTGGTCGTAAGTCAGCACAATGTGATACGGCCCGGTCTTCACGCGCCGGACGATGGGCAGCGTCTCCTTGAACTGCAGCTGCGCGGGAATATCGATCTTGACCTCACCGTTGCGCAGGCAGTACTCGACGCACTTCGCCAACGCGAGGCCCTCGACCATCGCCGCCACTGGTTCGGATGCACATCGCAAGTACGGGTTCAGCGCTTCTCCGCTCATGCTGAACAAAGGGCGGTCGTCGCGGATACCGTAATTCTCAGCGGGCTTGTCGCGCTCAACGCGTTGGAAACGCACGGTCCCGTCCTCGGAAACGTCGAGTACGTGAAGCACTTCGTAGCGCGCGAACCGCCTGGGCTGGTCGCTGCCCTCGGGAGCCAGTTCGAAGGGGATGCCGACCATGAGGTCCACGTCCTTCGCGAGCTTACCCGGCCTGTGATGGTTCCCGGTGCCCGACCAGTTCCACAGCACCAGCCCGTCGCAGCCCGTGAAGAAGCACGCGGCGGTCATTGCCCGGGTCTCCTCACTGGACAGCGGCTGATCTCGCCACCACCTCCATCCACCGCCGCCACCGTGCATGAGGGTCCAGTAGTAGGGCCGCACCGGCTTGCGGACATCGCACGAGTTGACCAAGCGCATGTTCAGGTCGATATTCGCGAGGGTGTAGGCCACGTTCTGACTGGACCAGTAGAAGCAATACACTGAGGGGTTCAGAATGTCCACTTCATCGTAGATCGCTTTTCCGAAGGCGTTCCAGGCCCAGTCGGTGTCCGGGTCCACTTCCGCCTTCTCGATGCCGAACCAGCGCCGCCCGAAAGGCTGCCAGCCGTAGATGCTGATATTCCGCCAGCCTGCTTCCCGCGCGGCCTGCACGGGAGCAATGTACGTGAGCGCGTAGCCATCATAGTAGCGTTTTTCGAAATCCGCGCGTTCCTGTTCGGGCGCGTCGGCAGGGTACCAGTCCTGCTTGCGGAGGGCGTCCGGGGAGAGCAGCCCATGCTCCATGTCGATCATCAACTGGTCGTATCCGGGGTCCAACTTGAAGACATTGGCCTTCACCAGTTCGCCCTTCACATCCATTGCAGGCAACAGGTCGTAGCGGCCATCCTCGATGCCATGCTCGGGCAGCCACTTGCGCCAATCCACGAAGCCTCCCCAGCGCAGCCAACTCGTGCCCTCGGGCAGGTGGGTCCAGTCATCGGGCTTGTGGTTGTACGGATAGACAACCTGGAAACCGTGGGTCGACGCATAGTCGTGCATCGCCCAGTTATGCCAGCCGCCGTAGCTGAACTCGTTGGTGAAATGCCGGAACCGGAAGGGCTGGATGCCGCCTGCCACGTACGGCGCGGTCCCGGCAGGCCAGTCGTCGGTCATATTCGCCGGGTATGGTTTCGCTGGCTCGCCGACAACCGGTGGCTCATCATCCAGGGCCACGCCGCGGAGCATGTCGGCGGTGATCGAGCTGGCTGCGTCTATCTCGACCTGCCCGGCGCCGGCAGGGAGCGCAATGGTCTCGAACCCAGGTACTCTGACGGCAAGCGCCGAGATCTCGGCGTCTGCCGGGTCTGGCTGGCCTACACAACCATTCAAAGCGGACAGCAGCAGAACGAGCGCGCAGAGCAGCCTCATGGCCAGTACTCCCCTGTGAGTTCGGGATGCGCGCGCCCATTTCGACCCGGCAGCGCCCCAATCCTCCGCGGAAGGCGCTGGCATGAGGCGGCGCGAATATGGGGTAAGCCAGTCTCGTAGCGAACCATCCTGCATCGCAGCGACTCTCGTGCGGAGTGATCCCCCCGACCATGGATAACATCCTGGCGCCCCGGCGCATCATCGTCCTCGTTCCCGCAGCACTGGCGATCCTCGGCCTGCTCTGCTGCCTGAACACGGCTGCGGCGCAACCCGTCGCGACCGTGTCAGACATAATGACGCCGCAAGTCAGGCCGGAAGGCGCTCCTAAGCCCTCGGACGTCTGCTTCTCCACCCGCTGGCCTCGGGGACTCAACCCGAATGACCCGCACGATGGTCTTGCCGCCGCGAAGCAGTTCCACGCCACCCGGCTGGACTGGCTATATACGCAGGGCAAGGCGGAGTTCATCCAGCGCGCGAAAGAGCGCGGTTACACGGTCAGCGCGGCGGTGAACAGCACGCTGCCGGACAAGCTGGGCAGCCGCGACTATACCATCGGGCGCGCCAGGTACCTGGACGGCAAGCCCGTCATCGCCTCCTGGATGCGCGCGTGGGGCATGTACTGGGGGTGCTGCAATAGCCCCGAGTACCGCAAGCTGTGCCTGGACTTCGCCACCGCGGATGTGGACCTGGGCGCCGACTACCTCCAGACTGACGGTGAGTTGGGAAATATACACCTGCCCGACTGGGGCGGATGTTTCTGCGAGCACTGCGTCGCGGGATTCCGCGAGTTCCTGAACAACAGCACTACTGGCGAACTTCGGGCTGAGATGGGCATCACCGACCTGGCGGCATTCGACTATGCCGGGTACCTGCGGGACCGGGGCACGGAGAGCAACGTCCAATGGCGCAACTGGAAGGGCGACCCGCGGCTGGCTGAGCTGTTTGTGAAGTTCCAGGAAGAGAGCATGGTCCGGTTCTACACTGAGACCTTCGCGGCCATCGACGCCCATGCCGGGCGGCACGTGCCCCAGTCCGGCAATCACGCCGGGCCGTACCGCCCGCATCACAGGCTCTTCGACTACTTCATGGCCGAGACCTATCCATACCGGGAGGGCCTGCCGCGCCTGCTGTACCACGAGCGCATCCTGCCCTCACGAGAAGTGGGCAAGCCGTACGTCTTCACCTTCGTGACCGACGACGTGTCTCGCACCCGGCGGTTCATCGCGCTCTCGTACGCCCTGGGCGCCCATGTGATCGTCCCCTGGGACGTGTACACCGGCTCCGACACCCCGCGCGTTTTCGCCACACCGGACCAGTACGCGGACCTGTACGGCTTCGTGCGCGCCAATGCGGATCTCTTGGATGGTTACGAAGAGGCCGCAGCAACCGGCCCGGGCTGGACGGATGAGCGGTACGACTCTCGCCCTCCGGTTCGCGTGGACGGGCCGAGCGAGGTCTACGCCACGGTGCGCGCCAAACCCGGAGATCCCGCCGCTCCGGTTGCGGTGCACCTCGTGGACTACTCAGAGCACCCCGAGCCCTTCCGTGTCATCCTCGACCCCGCGCGCTTCTTCGGCGACCGTCCCCTGAAGCTCCGGCTGCTCACGCCTGCCGCCTATGACGCCCAGACCCACGCGCAGGCCGAGGAGAGCGGGGATTTCGCGGCCCTGGCGGAGTCCGCTGATATTCCTGGTGGCCGTGCGACACAGATCGCGATCCCCGCCCTGAATCCCTGGGGAATACTGGTTGTCGAGCCCGGCGACGGCGACCCGGAACAGTCCTGGGAGCCCGCGATCCGGGCCGAGCATTCCGACCGTTTCCGCGAGCAGATCAGCGTCCGCATCACTTCGCCGGACAGCGATGCGACACTGCGCTACACCGTGGACGGCTCTGCCCCGGGGCCGGGCTCCTCGGAATACACGGGCCCCATCCAGCTGACTCAGACCACCACCATCAGCGCCCGGGCATACACGCCTCGCGGTCCAAGCGCCACGGTGCGCGCGACCTTCACTCTGGACACGAGCGCACCGAAGCCGGCCGCGCCGGACACCCCCGGTCTGGGTGCGCCGCTGGTGTCGTGGCTTTCCGCGCAGAGTCTCATCGAGACTCATGAGGACGGCGACGAAGTGCGGGTCTGGCCCGCCGAAGCCGGCCCGGATGCCACAGTGCCAGCGCTGGACCTGTCCACGGGCGCCAAAGCTGGACCGCCGGTGCTTGACGCTGACGGCATCAACGGGCGGGCGGCTCTGTGGTTCCGCGCTCGGGGCGACCTCCTGTCCGCGCCCGGGGTGTTCGCCGACCTCGCGGTGCCCGGCGCGCCCACAGTCTTCGTGGTGATGCGCTCCGAAGACCCCGAGTTCGGGATTTGCGGCAATGCACTCAACGGTTCTGGGGGTATCCCGCGCCTCTACATGACCCAGGGGCGCATGCACTACGATACGCTGGACCGGTACGTGGGCGTGGCGCTGCCCGGCGATGAGGCCGGTCTGGTGGTCTACCGCCATGACGGCCTCTCCACGGCCAGCGTCCGGACCAACGGCATACCTACCGCGAGCCGCGACGACATCCCGGCGGTGGCGAAGTTCGGGGGCGGGAATCTCGCGATGCCCTTCTGCTCCGGCAATCGCGAACGGCCCGGGATGATCGCCGAAGTCGTGGTCTTTGGCGGGCCCCTGCCCGAAGACAGCATCCGGCGCGTGGAGGAGTACCTGCTCGCGAAATACGGCATCCCCGGCGCACTTAGGTGGAAATGAGGGCGGACCGTGCGCCGCGCCCGGATGGGTGGGCACGGCGGAACAGGTACTGCGGCTGCGGGCGGCGCTGGGCGACTGACGGGATCCGTGGGGCCCCGTGTCCTGGAAGGCGGACACACCCCACGGCTGAGGGCAGGGCTCGCGGGGCGCGCGCCGACACCCGCCGGAGCGCGTCCCGCTTGACGGGGGAATCTCCGTCTCCTATCATGCGCCCTGTACGGCTACCTGATCCGCCGGTTTCGCGCCCTGCCCCGGAGTGCCAGACATGACGCGCCTGTTCATCGACCGCGTGCTCTCTGCGGGCGACGTGGTCGCCCTGCCGGAGGATGCCGCCCATTATCTGCTGCGGGTCCTGCGCAGGCAGCCGGGCGACAGCTTCATCCTCGTGGCCACCGATGGCCGCGAGCATGTCGCGACGCTCGAGCCGGGCGATGATCCCGCGCGTGCCCGAATCATAGAGAGCCGGGAACCCGTTCCTGCCCCTGTGGTCAGTCTCGTGCTGTATCCCGCGCTGCTCAAGGGCAAGCACTTCGACCTGGTGATACAGAAGGCCGTGGAACTGGGCGTGGCCGAGATCGTCCCGGTGATCACGCGCCGGACCATCAGCAGGCCCGAAGGCGAGCGCGTCGAAGGCCGGCTGACGCGGTGGAGCAAGATCGCGCAGGAGGCCTGCCGCCAATGCGGCCGCGGCGAGACCCCTTCGGTTGCCGAGCCGCTGATCTGGCGCGATGCACTGGCCGACTGGCGCGGTCGCGGAATACCGGGGATCATCCCCTACGAGGCGCTGGCGCGCGACCCGCAGGCGAGCATCAAGCGGGTCCTGGCGGGGATCGGCGACGCCGGCGGTATCGCCGTGTTCATCGGCCCCGAAGGCGGGTTCGCCCCGTCTGAGATCGAGGAAGCACTGTCCGCGGGTCTGGCTCCGGTGAGCCTCGGGCCCCGGATTCTGCGCGCGGAAACGGCGTCGATCGCCGTCTGCGCAATCGTGATGAACGAAATGGAGAGTCCCCAATGATGCGCCTTTCACGCCTCCTTCTGTGCGCCTCTTCGCTGGCGATCCTGACCCTCTTCGCGGGGTGTGTGGAGAAGGTCTCGGAACCCATCGGGCCGCCTCCGGGCGGCGAGATCATCAACAAGCCGACAGCCGGGACCACCACAACCGGCAGCGGCATTGAACTCGAGCTTTACACCTGGACCGAGACCGATGAGCTTGAGGTCAATCGCGAGTTGATCAAGCAGTTCGAGGCCGACCATCCGGGCATCAAGGTCAACCTGGTGAACATCTCCGGCAGCCGCGAGGCCATGCAGAAGCTGGAGACGAAGATGGCCGCCAAGGACGGGCCGGATGTCATGTCCCTGCATGGAGCGTACTACGTGGGGTTCGCGGACGCCGGGGTCCTTGCCGATCTCGAGGAATTCGCCCGGGATGACGCGGACTTCGGCCTGAGCGACTTCCACCCGCGTCTGGTGGAGATGTGTCGATACCAGGGCAAGCTCTTCTCTCTGCCCCGGTACACGAGCATCTACTCGCTCTTCTACAACAAGGCACTGTTCGATGCCGAGGGCATCCCCTACCCCGGCAAGGGGTCGTCATGGACCTGGGACGACTATCTGAAAGCCTGCAAGGCGATCACCAAGGACACCAACGGCGACGGCAAGCCCGATCAGTGGGGCTGCATGATCGACTTCTGGGGCGCGCGCCTGTACCCGTGGCTGTGGTCCAACGAGTCCGACCTGATGGACAAGCAGATCAAGCGCTGCACCATTGACGAGCCCAATGCCGTAGAGGCGCTGCAGTTCCTGGTAGACCTGCGCCACAAGCACAAGGTGTGCCCAGCCAGTACTTCCACGGAGCGCAACGAGGGCCTGACCAGCTTCGCGCGGGGCAATATCGGCATGTACATGTCCGGACCGTGGGATATCCAGACACTGAACGAGGCGGAGAACCTGGACTGGGATGTGGCCCCGGTGCCTGAGAAGAAGACGCGCTCCACCATGCTCGGGACCGAAAACTACGCAATCTGGTCGGGTTCGCGCCACCCGAAGGAAGCCTGGGAGCTCTTCAAGTTCCTACTCAGCGCGGAGAGCCAGACGGTCATGGCTGAGAAGCTGGACAAGATGCCTTCGCGGCTTTCGGTGCTCAAGGGCGCGTACGCCGGTGGCGATGCGGGATACGATCGGTCGGTGTATGTCGAGGCGCTGGAATACGCGAAGAACCCACCGAACTTCCCGGAGTACAACCAGGTGGAGGGCATCCTGCAGGCGGAGCTTGACCGCATCTGGCTGGGCAGTGTAGCTCCGAAGGCGGGTCTGAAGACCGCCGCGGAGAAGGTGAACAAGAAGCTGGAGGAGATCAGGTCAAGGCCAGAGTAAGGAGCTGGTCGGCGTCTGAGACTCGCGTTGGAGCGGGCCGCGTCGTAGCCGCCGCGGACGTTCACGGCGAAAACCATGGGCGTCCCGGGCAAGCCCGCTCCAGAAACGCAACCGGACGTTGGAAGCGGTCCGCTTCGCTTCTGCCCCGTCCCTACTCAAAGGGATTCCGTTCCAGCGCCTGCCGCAGTTCCAGCGACGACATCATCTCCGCGTGGCCGTCCACGAACCCCACCGCCAGCATCCCATTGTGGAAGCCCGGGTCGGGCACGTCCGCCGCATTGCCCACCTGGCTCTCGCCTCCGCCACTCACCTCAAATAGGGCAACGATCTCCCAAGGCCGCTTGATATCCTTCAGGCTCGCTCCGATCAGCTTCTCATTGAGCGCGTAGCCGACCGGCACATCCGGGCGCTCTGGGCAGCGAAGGAGTGGCTCATTGTCCCCGATGTACGGCAGCAGGTCCCTCGCCCAGGTTGCCCCCGGCAGCGTCTCGTCGAAGTCCTGCGTGTACATGAGCAGCCCCAGCATAAGTTGCCTCATGTTGCTCAGACAGGTCATCGCCTGGGCCTCAGCCCGCACATTCTGCCCTCGCCCCCGGAACATCTTTGCGAGCAGGCCCAGGGAGACCGCCTCCAGTTCCGCGTCGTCGCGGTAAGGCAAGCGAGCGGCAACTTCCATGGTCTCGGTGTTGATCTTCACCAGCACCCCATCTTCCACGATGAACATGAACTCTCCGTCACGCCACCAGGGCGGCTGTCCCTGTCTTGCCTGGCGCAGGACGGTCATCAGCATCATTATCCCCATGGCCTCGCCGCCGCCCCCACCCTCGCCCATGCCCATCATCAGCATCATCAGCGAGTCGGGGCTGACCTTGCCCCCGGTGAGGACCGCCATCATGGTGGCTTCGTCTTCCGGGAATCCCATGTTCAGGTAGATCTGCTTGTGCTTCGCGATCTGGTCGGGCAGCAGGACCTCCCCGGCCGCAGCGGGAGCCGGTTCCTGCGCATGTGACATCACCGCGAGAGCTATGAGACACGCTGCGAGCAGGTGCTTCAGCATTCTGTCGCCTCCTCATGTTCAGCCGCCGCCGATTCGGCCGCCGTGCGACTGCGTGCATCGTGGAACACCATCGCCGCGGGAGGGCACAAGCTCCCCAGCGACGAAGACGTCTTGTGGCCAGTTCCACATCACCGAGAGGAGCCACGATCATGCCCACACTGAGCTTTCTGTTCGCGCTCACACTGGCGGCCTCCTGCCTCGCGCAGGACTTCGCGCCGCCGAATATCGTTCAGAACCCCGGCTTCGAGACCCTCGCGGCCAACGGCCTGCCCGAAGCCTGGGGAGCTGACGGGACCGTGTTCACTTCCGCCGAGGGCGTCGCCCACAGTGGCGAGCGTTCCTTGAGGTACTCCAATGAGGACGCGGGCAAGTACATTCTCTGCAGCCAGACCATCCCACTTGAGCCCGGCATCGCATACGAATTCAGCGGCTGGATCAAGACCGAGAACGTGAAGGGCGAGGATAACGGGGCCACGATTTGCCTGGAGTGGTACGCGGAGGACGGTAAGTACCTGGGCGGCTCATACCCGGCGGGGTTCAAGGGAACCACGGACTGGCGTCAGCTCAGGGCAACGGGAGGGCGTGTGCCACCCACCGCCGCGAAATGCACCGTCACCTGCTACCTGCGCAAGGGATGCACGGGCACAGCATGGTGGGATGATGTCGAAGTGCGCAAGTTCCGCTATCCGGCGC
>Ga0067045_1004656_pt1 | contig 12002 bp, 8 predicted proteins | sample TerdegcTABiofilm_FD_59184 | JGI IMG/M metagenome (GOLD analysis project Ga0067045, IMG submission 59184) | Combined Assembly of (Gp0054472, Gp0054536) Wastewater bioreactor microbial communities from Singapore -Terephthalate degrading...
TTTATCTTTTACATGCTTGGGGTATTTGTGGTTGCCGGTGGGGTGTTTTACTTTGTTGGCGCTTCAGGTCTGGTGACCGGTAGAAAAACCTGACCAGCAACCGGCCGGCCAAGCAACATCACGTTATGCGGCGTTTTGACGGGCACCACGACCTTTTCAGATGAGCTTGCAGATGTCTCGAGAATCCGGAGCGATTCGCTAGCGTGCATCCAGATAACGAAACAGCTCTTCCTCCTGCTCAAAGTGCAATTGCACGAGGGTGTCGAGCCGAATCAACTGGTGTTGTACCTCATCAGCTGGCGTCGTCGCGGGGTCGGAACGAAAGTCATGGCTCATGCGCGCCAGCAGATGGATAAGGCGAAAAATCTCCCGGTGAGCGTGGCTCATGGCTGCCATCGGGTCCTCGCCCGGCATGCTTCGCGTCAGCAGTGGGTACAGTGCGCTTTCATCTTCGTGTTCATGTGGCGCCAATGAAGTCTGCAGCGTGTCCACCAACGCCTGCAGGTCGGTCTGTGCTTGTGCAAGCGGACGCTTGGCAAAGTCGCTGGCCAACTGGTGCAGATCACTCAGCACAGTGGCGAGTTGCTGGTGTTCGTCTTGCAGGTGATCGATGTGCGCGGCGGTCAGCTTTCGTTTCCTGCGCCCCCACGACGGCCCCAGTGCCCGCAAGGCGTTAAGGATGATCACCACGTCGATGCCCTCCTGCACCACGGCGCCGATCAAGGGCGGCAGGTAACCGAAGGCCGCCACCACCATGGCCAGCAACGACATGCCCATCCCGACCCGCACACCCTGGCGGGCGATGTGGCAAGTGCGTCGGGCAATGTCCAACGCCTCGACCAGACGATCGAGGCGATCCACCAGCAGGACGACACCCGCGGCTTGTGCCGAAGCCGTGGCACCTCCGGCCCCCATGGCCACACCGACGTTGGCCGCCGCCAGTGCGGGGGCGTCGTTGATGCCATCGCCGACCATCAGGGTGCTGGTGCGCAGGCAACCTTGCTGCACAGCGCGCACTTTTTCCTCGGGGGTCAACCCGGCACGCAGTTCGTCAATCCCGGCAGACAGCGCAATCATCTGTGCGGTTTCCAGGCGATCCCCGGTGAGCATGACGATCCTATCGATGCCTCTGTTGCGCAGTCGCCGCAGGGTCTGCGGGGTCTCGCGCCGAACGTTGTCGGAGAACACCAGCAGGCCAGCGAGCACCCCGTCGACGTCGATGAAGCTGCCGCTGCACGCCAGGTAATCCATGTGGCGCAGCATGGCTGAGGCCCACTCGGTCGCAGGGCTTTGTTCATGAGCAAAAGACAACGTACCAAAACGCACCCGCACGCCATCGACCCGCCCACACAGCCCTGAGCCTGGGCTTTCTTCCACGTCCTGCGGCACGCTGAGGGGCAGTTGGCGCTGATGCGCCGCGTCGACAATGGCCTGGGAGATGGGGTGGGTCGAAGCCTGTGCCAACGACGCGGCCAGGCCCAGCAGGCGTTGCGGGTCGGTCATCCCGTTGACCTCTATCGACTGCAGACGGGCATGGCCGCTGGTCAGCGTGCCGGTCTTGTCGAGAAACACCTGCTTTACCCCGGCCAATGCCTCCAGCGTCGCGCCATCCTTGACCAGGATCCCGCGCCGTGCCGCCCTCGAAATACCCGACATGATGGAAATGGGTACCGCCAGAATCAACGGGCAAGGCGTCGCCACCACCAGCACCGCCAATGCTCGCAAGGGATCACCACTCACGTGCCAGGCCACGGCGGCAATCAGCAACGTCAGCGGTATGAAATACAACGCATAGCGGTCAGCCAGTCGTACAAAAGGCGCCCGCGAGCGGCGCGCGGCCTCGGCCAGCCGAACGATACCTGCATAGGTGCTTTGCGCTGACGTTCTTGTGGCCGAGAGCAGGAAAGGCGCCCCCACATTGGAAACCCCACTGGGCAGTTGCTCTCCCTGACGATGGGTGACAGGCAACGACTCACCGCTGAGCGCCGACTCGTCGAGAATGGCGGCCGTACTGAGCAGGCAGCCGTCGACTGGCACGACTTCTCCCAACCGTACCAACACGGTTTGATGCGCCTGGATTTGCTCCACGGGGACCTTGCGCAGGCCGCCCTCCTCCTGCAACCAGGCCGTACGTGGGGCGCGGTCAACGAGGGCTCGCAGTTCGCGCTCGGCGCGTTGCCTGGTGAAGAACTCCAGGGTGCGCCCGGATGCCAGCATCAACGCAATCACCGCAGCCACCAGGGCTTGCTCGAAAACCAGGGCGGCGGTAATTGACAGCAACGCAATCAAGTCGACCCCCGCCTCCCGGCGAGCCAGGCGCTTGGCAATCTCAACGAGCAGGATCAAGGCCATCACCAGACTGCCGGCAGCCCAGCATACCGATGCCCAGTCAGCCTCTTGTGCAAGGTACGCAACGCCCCCCGCCAACAGCGTGAAGGCGGTGAGTAACAGCAGCGCGGGGTCCAGCCATTTACTGAGCATCGACGCGAGTCCCTCTAAACGATTGGCATTCCCCACGCGGAACATGACGCTGAAGGCTTGATCGTGAGGGTGCCTCCAACGACTAGTGTCAGCGACGCACCTGTAGAGCTTAGGTCCGGAATGCTCAACGTGTCCGATGTGGCGCCTTCATTGAAGCCGAGCACAGGCCCAATGAAGGCCGTTTCTGGAAAAAGCCGATGTGTGCCCTCTTTCTGATCTAAATCAAACAGGCGCGGGACGTTCAGCAGAAATTAGAGACCGTCGTTGCATCATCAGATTCGATGCATGCAGACCTCGTGTTTCATGCAGACGCCCATGACCACTCACTTGCAAGGTGCAGACGCCATGGCCTTCGCTCTGTTGTTTCAGGTTGGGCCGACAGATGGGATGTCGGCAGCCACCGTCATCCAAGAGGAGTGTAAAAATGAGTAATTCCGTGAAAAAAATGCCCGTGACTAACGAGGACAAAGTCAGTGAGCGTTCAGTGGGCACTGATCTTTGGCGCCCCCTGGAAAAACTCCGGCAACAGGTCGATCACCTGTTCGAAGACTTCAACCACCGCTCAAACCTGTCACCCTTCAGCCGTGGCCTGTTTGATGTCGATCCACTGTGGCGGCGAGAACTCATCGGCCACAGCCTGCCTGCCGTGGATATCACCGAAAAAGACAAGAGTTTCGAAATCACTGCAGAACTGCCCGGCATGGATGAGAAAAACATTGAGGTCAAACTGTCCAATGGCAGCCTGATCATCAAAGGGGAAAAGAAAGACGACAAGGAAGAAAAACGTAAAGGCTACTACCTTAGCGAGCGTCACTATGGTTCCTTCGAGCGGGTGTTCAACCTTCCCAAAGGCGTCGATGCCGATAAGATCGAGGCGAGTTTCAGCAAAGGCGTGCTGAGCCTCTCGCTGCCGAAAAAGCCTGAGGCCATGAAAGCGGATAAACTCGTGCCGATCAAAGCCGATTGAATCCCAGGCAACTTGCCCCTGGCAGGGAAACCGGCCGGGGGATTTTTGTTGTCCGCATTATCCGAATCGACATCGAGGCTGTTCGATACGAATAAGTCAGGGACGGTCACACCCTATTCCTTTACGCGCGAGATCAGATTTCCGTCATCCCGTACGGGGTTTCATACAGGGACTGCGTACTTGCCAAGCGCCTTACTTCATCCGACTGATACGCACATTGGCTTCATCGGCTGTGTGTTGTGCTCGAAGCGCCACTTCCGCTGCCAGTTGTGCCTTCAAAAATGCCTCGTCAGCCCTGACACGTGCCCACGTCGCATTGTTTTCCGCGGACTCCAAGCGAGCGTCGATTTCCTGGGCATGCCTATTGCTGCACCCGGCCGTCGTCGCCAAAAGTATGCCCAACAGTGCAACGGTGAAGTACCTGCTCATTTTTTTATCCTCAAGTTTCGCGCCTGAATCACTGCAATTGACGATTCAAGTATCAATGGGCATTGCCGGGCCTCTCTGATTTTTATCAATCAACCAACACCTGGCGATCAACGGAGACGACCACTGACGCCGACTTGATTTAACTCAATGCCGCGAAGTTGCTCAGGCGTAAAAAAGTGGAACGGGCAACTATCGCCCTTCAACCGAGGACATCGTCATGAACGACTTGAGCCTGCGTAAATCCATACTCGAAGAGCTCGAATTCCTGCCCGACATCGATGCCGCCAACATTGGGGTTGCCGTCGACAAGGGGGTTGTCACCCTGACCGGCCACGTCACCAACTATGCACAGAAAGTACGTGTCGAACGTGCCGTCAAGGCGGTCAAAGGCGTACGCGCACTGGCGGAAGAAATCCAGGTGCGACTGAACAAGGGGGCCGGCACGGCGGACGACACCATCGCCAATCGCGCCCTCAACATCATTGACTGGAGCGCCGATATTCCCCAGGGCGCAGCCAAGGTCATTGTGGAGAACGGCTGGGTCAGCCTGGAAGGCCAGGTGGACTGGCAGTACCAGAAGGAAACCGTAGAACGGGCCGTGCGCAAGTTGTCCGGGGTGGTCGGCGTGGACAACCGACTCACGCTGCGTCCCCAGGTTGATGTGCTCGATATTCAGCAGCGCATCGAAGAAGCGCTCAAGCGCAATGCCGAAGTCGATGCCAAAGGGATTCACATCAAGGTTGAAGGCAGTGTGGTCAAACTCGAAGGCCGGGTGCATCTGTGGCGTGAACGCAAGATCGCGGAACGGGCCGCCTGGTCAGTACCGGGCGTCAACAAGGTGGAAGATCATTTGCTGCTCGCCTGAAGCAACAGCCCGGAGACGGTTCGTTACCTCCGGGCGCGTTGAGCGGTTGCCCCCCCTCCACATCGCCTCCTGCACGGGCCAAGGCCATGAAGAAGAATCAACAATGGAACCTGTCTTACTTCGTGATCGCCTTCTTTGTGGTCGCGCTTGTGCAGTTTCTGTTTCTCGAACGAAACATCGTTCAGCCCCTACCGTACAGCGAGTTTTTACAACTGCTGAGCGAACAGAAAGTCAGTGATTTGCGAGTGGAACAGGACAAAATCACCGGCAAACTGCAGGTGCCCATTGATGGCCATACCCTGTTCTCAACCGTGCGGGTCGACCCCGCCCTCGCGGCGGATCTCGCGCGTTCGGGGGTCGGGTTTACCGGTGTGCAGGAAAACACCCGCCTGGGCGGACTGCTCGGCTGGCTGCTGCCTTTCGTCTTGATTATGGTGGTCTGGCATTTCCTGTTCCGCAGCCTGGCGCAAAAACAGGGCTTTGGTGGACTGATGAGCATCGGCAAGTCCAGGGCCAAGGTATTCGTCCAGCGCGATACTGGCGTGACATTTGCCGATGTGGCGGGCATCGATGAGGCCAAGGCTGAGTTGGTGGAAATCGTTTCGTTTCTCAAGGACAAAACCAAATACGCACGCCTGGGGGCGCACATTCCCAAGGGCACGCTGCTGGTCGGCCCGCCAGGAACCGGCAAAACCCTGGTGGCCAAAGCGATCGCCGGTGAAGCGGGCGTACCGTTTTTTTCGATCTCCGGATCCGAGTTTGTCGAAATGTTCGTCGGGGTGGGGGCGGCACGCGTCCACGACCTGTTCGAACAGGCACGCCAGGCCGCCCCCTGCATCATCTTCATCGATGAGCTGGATGCGCTGGGAAAGATGCGGGGCATCGGCGCCTTTGGTGGCAACGATGAAAAAGAACAGACCCTCAATCAGTTACTGTCCGAACTGGATGGATTCGACCCTCGTGAGGGCGTTGTATTGCTGGCCGCGACCAATCGACCGGAGATTCTGGACCCTGCATTGCTGCGCGCTGGACGAATCGACCGCCAGGTGCTGATCGATCGCCCAGACCGAAAAGGTCGCCAGGCAATACTCAAGGTCCATCTGCAAAAAATAACGGTCACGCCAGACCTCGATAACGAGCGCATTGCCGACATCACCACGGGGTTTACCGGCGCGGACTTGGCCAACCTGGTCAATGAAGCCGCCATCGTGGCGACACGTCGCGGGGCTGATGCCGTCAGCCTGGACGACTTCACGGCTGCCGTAGAACGCATCGTCGCCGGGGTTGAACGCAAAAGCAGCGTGCTGCGCCCCGATGAACGCCGAGTGGTGGCGTTTCATGAGATGGGGCATGCCCTGGCGGCGAGCAGCCTGCCGGCCATGGATCCGGTCCATAAAGTCTCAATCGTGCCCCGCGCGATTGGTTCACTGGGCTATACGCTGCAGCGACCGACCGAAGACCGCTTCCTGATCAGTTGCCAAATGCTCAAGGACCGGATCGTCGTTCTCATGGCCGGACGCGCCGCCGAACGCCTTGTGTTTGAGCAGATTTCGACCGGGGCGGCCGATGACCTGGCGCGGGCCACGGATATCGCCCGACAGCTGATCACCCGGTTTGGCATGAGCGCCTCGCTCGGCCAGTCCGTGCTGGAGCGGCAAAGCTCGTCCTTTCTTGGCGAACGTATGCCGAGCGCCATGGACAAAGATTATTCGGAGCAAACGGCCAGGGAGGTCGATCTGGAAATTCGCGCCCTGCTCGACGAAGGCTACCGTCGGGCAACCGCCTTGCTCGAAGGTCGTCGGGCCGATCTGGACGCCGGGGCACTTCTGCTACTGGAGAAAGAAACGCTCACGCCTGAAGAGTTTCCACCGATCAGGCCGGTCAAGGCCGCCACCGCAGTCGCCCGGTTGATCGTGCCCCAGCCCTGAGGGCTTGTTTAGAGCATCCCCGCAGTTACGCTGCCGCCTGCCAGGTATGTGCATGGCCATGACCCGCAGATGCTTTCACATCAAAGAGAATGCCCCCAATAACGACCACTGGCATCAGGGGATAAAACGGTAGCCAACGCCCGTTTCAGTCACCAGGTGTTTGGGCTGTGAGGGGTCGACCTCGACTTTCTTCCGTAGCCCGCCCATGAAGACCCGAAGGTACGGCGTATCGGTAGTGTGCCCTGGCCCCCATACCGCGTTGAGCAGTTGTTGGTGCGTCAGAACCCGGTTCGGATGTGAGCAAAGATGGACCAGCAGGCGATACTCCAGTGGTGTCAAATGCAATGGCGCGCCGCAGCGCTCCACGACACGCCGTTCCATATCAATCCGCACGTCGCCAAAAGCCAGGGCTGCGTGATTCTCGGATTCTTTTACGTGTCTGCGCAGCATGGCGCGCACACGCGCCAGCAGCTCTCCGGTGCCAAACGGTTTCACCAGATAGTCATCTGCCCCCGTGTCCAGGGCCAGGATTTTGTCCGATTCCGCACCACGGGCAGACAACACAATGATCGGCACCTCTGACCAACTGCGCACGTCCCTGATAAGGTCGATACCGTCACCGTCGGGCAGTCCGAGGTCGAGCACAATCAGGTCGGGCCGGCGCGTGCCCGCGTCAATGAGCCCCCGGTGAAAGGTATCGGCTTCGTGAACTTCCAGGCCTTCAGCTTGCAAGGCCATGCGCACGAAGCGACGTATTTCCTTCTCGTCTTCGATGATCAGGACATGAGGCACTGATTCGCTCATGGTGAGTCCTTGTCGGTCTGCGGCTCAAAGGGTTCGATGTTCGGAGGGGCTTCACGGGGCAGGCGTAACGTGAAGCAAGCCCCGCCCTCTGGCCGGTTGACCCCCAGCATCGTCCCGCCATGAGCCAGGGCGATGGCCCGGCAAATAGCCAGGCCCAGCCCGACACCTGGTATCGAGCTTTCCTTCTTGCCACGCATGAACTTGCTGAAGACCGCCTCTTCGTGACCGTGGGGTAGTCCCGGACCTTCGTCGGCGACCCACAATTCGATGTTGTCCGGCGAGGCCCGGGCCCCCAGACGAATGGTGGTGCCTTGAGGGGTGTACTTGACGGCGTTCTCGATCAGGTTGATCAGGACGCGTTCGATCAACACTGCGTCGATGCGTACAGGAGGTACATTATCGTCCAGAACGACCTGCACCGAATGCCCGCCCAGAATCGGCTGAATGGCTCGCAGGGCGCTGCCCACTACGTCCTCGATGGGTTGCCACTGCCGATTCAAGACCACTTTGCCGGATTCGAGGCGCGCCATGTCCAACAGGTTGTTGACCAGCGTGTTCATGCGCAGCGCCGACTCGCCTACCGCGGTGGCGATTTCGGCGGCTTCGCCAGTCAGGGGGGGCTTGGTCAGCTTCAGTGCTTCGGCAAGCCCGACCATGACCGACAGCGGGGTTCGCAAGTCATGGGAGATGGCCGAGAGCAACGAGTTGCGCAAGCGCTCGGACTCCATTTGAACGGTCGTGTCCTGGGCAATGTGGATGTAGTGAATCCGTTCCAGCGAGATAGCCAGCAATGACGCACAGGTGTCGAGCAGACGTCGTTGTTCCGGCACCGCCAGACGGCTCGTGTCATGCGGTTGCACGGCCAATACCCCGCGCACCCGCATGGGTGCCGACAGAGGCAGATAAAGCGTTGGGCTGGAGGGCAGCGTATCGGTGCCATAGCCGGCCGGTTCGGCTTTGTCGAAGGACCACCGGGCAATGGCAACGTCCACGTGCGGTGCATCCCCGGTGATCAGCGGCGCTTGCAGTTTATTGTTGTCGTCAGCGACCAGCAGTGCCGACCTTGCACCAAATTCGGCACTGAGGAAACGTGAACCGATTTCAGCGACCTGCTCGGTCATCAGCGCCGCCGACAACAGCCGCGACATGTCGTACAGCGCCCGCATGCGATCTTCGCGCCGCTGCGCCACCCGTGCCTGGTACGTCAGGCCTGCGGTCATCTGGCCGATCACCAGCGCGACCACGAGCATCACGCTGAAGGTCACCAGGTACTGGATATCAGCGAAGGCGAACGAAAAGCGCGGCGCCACAAAAAAGAAGTCGAATGCGGCCACTGATACAAAGGCCGCCAGAACAGCCGGACCGCGACCAAAACGAACGGCGACGGCGACGACGACCAGCAGAAACAGCATGACGATATTGGCCTGCTCCAGCACCTGAGCCAAAGGTATGGCCGCAAGGGTCGTTACCGCGCAGAGCGCCACGCTCCAGACATAGGACCACCCCCTGACCGGGCTTTGCGTCTTCGCGCAATGGGGCTCGGTTTGTTTGCGCGGGTTGGTCGCAAGGGAGACTTGAATCACGTCCAGATCAGCGCCCAGCGCACCCATTCGATCTGCGAGCAACCGGCTCCAGAAATGACGACGAGGCTGGTCATCGCGGCCCAGTACGACTTTGGACAGATTGTGCTGCCGGGCGTACTTGACCAGCGTCTCGGCAATGTCCTGACCGGCCAGGGTCGAGATCTGGGCACCCATGTCCTGGGCCAGCTTCAGGGTCGCCAGAATGCGACGCCGCTTGGTCTCGGGCAGGCGCTGCAAGGCAGGTGTCTCGACATAAACCGCATGCCACGGCACGTTGAGCTGTGCGGCCAGGCGAGCCGTTGACCGTACCGTCTTTTCTCCCTGCTCATGCGGGCCGACGCAGGCGAGCAGTGAGTCGCGAGTGCCCCAGACGGGTTTTACTGCGCGGCTGATGCGGTACTGCAGCATCTCGCTGTCCACACGGTCGGCGGTGCGGCGCAACGCCAATTCACGCAACGCGATCAGGTTGCCTTTGCGAAAGAAATTCTGCACCGCCCGTTCAGCCTGATGGGCCAGATACACTTTGCCTTCCTTAAGTCGTTGCAGCAGGTCATCAGGCGGCAAGTCGACGATGACCACTTCATCAGCCGTGTCGAACACACGGTCGGGCACGGTTTCCCAGACGCGAATACCGGTAATGCCACCGACAACGTCGTTCAGGCTCTCCAGGTGCTGAACATTCATGGTGGACCAGACATCGATACCGGCGCTGAGCAGTTCTTCCACGTCCTGCCAACGTTTTGGATGGCGTGAACCAACGATGTTGGAGTGGGCCAGCTCGTCGATCAGGATCAACTGCGGTTTGCGTGACAGCGCGGCGTCCAGATCGAACTCGGTCAGTGTGCGGTTCTTGTCAACGACCTGTTTGAGGGGCAAAACGTCCAGGCCCTGGGTCAACGCCTGGGTTTCAGCACGGCCATGGGTTTCGATTACGCCGATCAGTACATCGATGTGCTGTTGTTTCGCCGTTTGGGCGGCCGTCAGCATCGCGTAGGTCTTGCCGACACCAGCGCTGGCACCGAAAAAAATCTTCAGCTGTCCGCGCTTGGCCTGGGCTTCATCTGCGCGAATCTGCGCCAGTAGCTGGTCTGGGTCAGGACGTTGTTCGGCCATCAAACCCACCGTGTCAGAGTGGCGCTCAACGTACGGCGTCGAGTGCCAGGTTCAGTTCCAGAACGTTGACCCGAGGCTCGCCAAGGAACCCGAACAGCCTGTCTTCGGAGTGTTCGGCAATCAGTTGGCGAACGCGCTCTATGGGCACATTGCGCACCCGCGCAATTCGGCCCGCCTGATACTGGGCTGCCGCGGTGCTGATATGTGGATCGAGGCCGCTGGCAGAACTGTAGATCAAGTCGGCGGGAATGGTCGCGGTATTACCGGGGTCGGCGGCATGCAAGGCATCGATGCGGCCCCTGATCGCGTCCGCCAGTGCCGGGTTCAGTGGCCCCAGGTTCGACCCGGACGAGGCCGCCGCGTTGTAGGGGGTGGGGCCGGTCGCCGACGGGCGACTCCAGAAGTGCCCGGGATCGCTGAAGCGCTGACCGATCAACGAGGAACCCACGGTTTTGCCATCCCGTTCAATCAGACTGCCCTGTGCCTGAGAAGGGAACACCCACCTGGCAATGCCGGTCGTGAGCAGTGGATAGGCCAGGCCGGTGATCAACGACAGGGCAATGAACAGGGTCAACGCCGGGCGCAGTAGAGAAGCCATGACAGTGCTCCTTCAAGTCAGACCGACGGCAAACAGCACCATGTCGATCATTTTTATGCCGATAAATGGAACGATCATGCCACCCAGTCCATAGATCATCAGGTTGCGGCGCAACAGCAGGGCCGCGCCTACCGGGCGATATTTCACGCCTTTGAGTGCCAGGGGAATCAGGAAAATGATGATCAGCGCGTTGAAGATCACCGCTGACAGCACCGCCGAGTTCGGGCTCGTCAGGCCCATGATGTTAAGCGCCGCGAGCTGCGGATACGTGGTGACAAAGGCTGCCGGTACGATCGCGAAATACTTGGCGATGTCGTTGGCTATCGAGAAGGTGGTCAGCGAACCGCGGGTCATCAGCATCTGTTTGCCGGTTTCCACTACCTCGATCAACTTGGTCGGGTTGCTGTCCAGGTCCACCATGTTCCCGGCCTCCTTGGCGGCCTGGGTCCCCGAGTTCATCGCCACGGCAACATCGGCTTGAGCCAGTGCCGGAGCATCGTTGGTGCCGTCGCCGGTCATGGCCACCAGCCGGCCTTCTGCCTGGTAGTCGCGGATCAACTGCAACTTCTGCTCAGGCGTCGCCTCCGCCAGAAAGTCATCGACGCCAGCCTCGGCAGCAATGGCGGCGGCGGTGACCCGGTTATCGCCGGTCACCATCACGGTCTTGATGCCCATGCGCCGCAGTTCGAGGAAACGCTCCTTGATTCCGCCCTTGACGATGTCCTTGAGTTCGATCACGCCCAGCACCTTGACCCCGTCGGCGACCACCAGTGGGGTACTGCCCCGACGCGCCACCTCCTCAATGCTGTTTTGCACGGTTTCGGGAAAGCTGCCACCCAGGCTCTGGACATGCTTGAGAATGGCCTCGCCAGCGCCCTTGCGTATTTGCCGGTCGCCCATGTTCACACCGCTCATTCGCGTTTGCGCCGAAAAGTGTACGAAGTGGGCGTCGAGTGTGCCGATTTCCCGTTCCCGCAGATTGAAACGCTGCTTGGCCAAGACGACGATGCTGCGCCCCTCGGGGGTTTCATCGGCCAGGGAGGCCAGTTGCGCCACATCCGCCAGCTCGGCCTCCTTGATACCTGGAGCCGGTAAAAAGGCCGATGCATGACGGTTGCCCAGGGTAATGGTCCCGGTTTTATCGAGCAGCAGAACGTCCACGTCACCGGCGGCTTCGACGGCTCGCCCGGACGTGGCGATCACGTTGGCCTCCATCATGCGGCTCATGCCCGCC
>Ga0067045_1004202_pt1 | contig 11994 bp, 12 predicted proteins | sample TerdegcTABiofilm_FD_59184 | JGI IMG/M metagenome (GOLD analysis project Ga0067045, IMG submission 59184) | Combined Assembly of (Gp0054472, Gp0054536) Wastewater bioreactor microbial communities from Singapore -Terephthalate degrading...
CAGGTTGAACTCCCGCTCTTCCAGGAACAGCTTGCCACTTCCTGTCCCAAGAACGCCTCCTTTCTCGATGGTAAGCGGTAGATTATCGAATTTTGGGGTAAGGCCGCAGAGCTTGAGATCCCTGCCTAGTCGTTCGATTATGTGAGGACAGGTGGCCCACTTGTACTGGCTGGTGAGGCTTCGCACAGGAAGGAGCAGAAGTCTAGCATCAGATATCAGAAAGTCTCCCGCTCTGTACTCATCTCCGAAGATATCTTTGTCCTTTGCCAGATCTTTGAGTGATCCTTTGATGCTGGAGGCTGCGATGACCGGATAGTTGGTCACAGCCTCTCTTGCCACAGGCAGATCGATGAACCCCTCTGACCGTCCGGCCCCTGAATGAACAGGCGTCTCGGCAAGCAAACCCAAGATCATGCTTTTCATAATCACCAAGCTCCTATCACCACTTCACCAAATCCAAAACCAGTATATTCTCCTATCCTGCTGCCGTGAAGCTGCAGCACTTCCTCTTTCTTATTCGCATCTGCCTCGCAGAACCAGATTGAGCCAGGCCGAATAAAGGGCTTCAATGCTACAGGTTCTCTCTTAACTGAGTCCCAGCCTCCGATTCGTATAGGCCTATCCAGGCAGGCTGAGACCACCTTTCCTGGAACTCCTGGAAGCACCTCGCCTGGGCCTGGCCATCTCTCGAGCCAGGCTGGAGTGAGGTGCGTCAATGTAAATCTGAGATGCCTGTTCTCGCATTCGAGGCTGGGCTTGTTGAAAAGATCTTCCTGAATAACCACCCTCTCAGCGACGGACATTTTGCTCTCCCCTCCCATCGCAAGAGCAAACTGATCTGGAAGATCATCTCTTACGCCTTCAATCCCCATCATTAGAAACGCACTTTTTTTCAGTCGGATCTTGCAACTGGAATAGAGATGCCCCTCCCTTGCAGTCCTGGTATCTGCATCCCTTGCGAGTCCAACCGCATACTCTGACTCCCATAGTTCATCGGAGGCAACTATCTTTAGATCCTCTGTCTTGCCCTGAAGAACATCTGTAAAGCTCTTAGCGGTAAGGTAGTGTTGAATAAATGTCTTCATCCCCTCGATTCCTTCAGCCGATGGAAATCTGACTTTTCCAAGATCGGAATCTATGCCTTTGCCAGGAGATAGCAGCTTAAACAGACGATCCTTTCCCTCTTCGTATCTGCCAAGCAGATGGAGGGGCACTGGAAACAGAGGTTCAATCACTCCGCTGCTCTCTCTGCCGATGAAAGGGCCCCTGAACATCAGAGGCCCAAGGTCGTAGCCATCTCCCAGGACCCTGATGATCTTCTCATCCCACTTGCCATCCCTCCATCCCATCCTCTGGTACTTCCATCCCATCCTCTGGGCGAGATAGGCCCTTATCGCTCCAACAATGGTGAATGCACTTGGAGGAAAGATGCTTTCTATATCTGCAGATGGCTCGCCCTGATGAAACGGCCGACCATCCCTGAAGAACCATGAGTCAAGGGGGGTCAGCTTAAGATAGTTCACTCAGACACCTCCTTTTGTGCCAGAAACTTTATCAAGAGAGGACCATCGACTCCGAAGGCTGGATTGAGATGCGCTGTCCCTCTAGCAATCTCGATACCTTTATGCCTCTGGCTGACTTTGTGAAGCTTGCTCATGATTATTTCTGCATTCTTTCGAGCCATATCATCTATCTCAATGGTATGCTCCAGTGCGTTGAGATATTCGGCTAAAAGTAGCTGCTTGATATCGATATCTTTTATCTCTCCCTCCAGCTCGAGAAACATGCCCGGCCTCCAGAGGGATTCGCCTGACAGCATTACCATCAGATCCCTCATCTTGTAGAAGAAGGACCTTGAGAGACGCCCCTCTCTATTCAGCGAGTTTGCTATATCTTCAAGAAGGACTCCCTTTTCATCTGTCAGACCCTTCCAGGAGCTGACATACTGGCAGTACTTGCCGCTTCCCTTGAGAACGCTCACCGCTATGCTCCCCCGACCGTTCTCCTCTTTGGCAACACCGTCGAGGATGAAATGGGCCTCTCTCATGACCGAGCGCAGCGGGACTTTGTAGCTGGCAAAGACAAGCCCTGCTGAGATGGTTGCGTCTATCCCCTCGCTTTGAAAAGCCCTTTTAAACTCCTGGGAGAGAGCATTAGCGCAGCCCAGCGCCTTTGGCCTTGGGAGCATGGCCAGGACATCATCGCCACCAGCGTAGATCAGGATCCCATCATGACTGCTGACGATGCGATCTACCTCATTGGTGAAGCGGGCAAGGGCCTTGCTGACCGCACTTCCATGGCCTCGAATCAACTTGCCCATGCTGTCGCCGTCCATGAGGAGCATCCCATAGAAGGGAAACGGTTCGATGTCCGATTTTTCGTAGAGTTCATTTAGCGATTCTATTAGGTCTCGGCGGCTTTTGCTCACCTCTTCAGGTTCCTTACCCTCCTCTGGAGTTCCAGCTAAGGGTGTCCTTCTAGAGTCCTTCAATGCTGATTTAAAATAGAAGTGGCCATCGATCTCAAGGAAAGGATGGCCTCGTCCTTTTTCACCGAATATGCGCTCGGAGACCCCCCTGCGCTCTATCTGGCCCGCTTCCGTCATCGCTGCCATTGCGTATTTGTCTGCTAGGCCTAATAGGTCTGGACGATCAAGCACAGCCTTCAGCCACGGAATTGCAGCCACGTAAACTGTGGAGGACCAACGGTCGGCCTCTACCTCCCAGCCGATAGTCTCCTTTGAGACCTTTGGGAACATCCTCTTTATGAGAGCGATGGAGCAGAGCCGCTCGCCTTTTAGCAGATCCATTCCACCAGTATTCTTCCGGAGTTCGTCCCAGAACTTGTCCTGCCTTCTGCTATCCTTGGCTCGCACATATCCGGAGATCTCCTGCCATTCGCCCATTATGGTGCAGTGGTCTCCACCCTCGATTGTGGGTCGGCCCTTCTGCCAGTTGTCGTAAAACCTCCAGTTCTTCCGCGCCTCTATGCTCGAGAGATCTCCGACCGTCCAGTAGATCTCCCAGAAGTTATTGATCTGCCGATTCCAGATCTTCTCTGTATCTGAGTCAAATTCATGGGCTGTGCTATTAACGTACTTTCTCCAGACCTCATCAGCTATCGTCTTCCAGGAGGCTTTGACGCACTTCACCGCAGCTTTGGCTGCATTGGTCGGATCTGTCGCAATTGCTTGGAATCGATTGGGTAGGGTGCCAATCCGCGGCGGCGACTCGCTATCCTTCTCTCCCTTCTTGACTTTCTCGATCCATCTAAGTAGTGGATCTTCAGTCACATCAGGAATTATTATCTTTCCGTCCCACTTTCTGTCCGGATTTATGATCTCAGCCATAGCGCATCCTGAGAGGTAGGAGAGCAGGAAGGAGCCGCTCCACAGATCCCGTGTACGTCTGGCCTGGGCAAGAAATCCCTGCACAGGGCCGATGGTGAAATGAATTGTTAGATCATTCTGGCTGTCGCTCATTCTGGGAACACCTTCTCAAAATTCGAATCCAGAAAATCCCGAATAACTTTGAAGCTCTTTGCAGCATCCTCGTCGACTTGGACCTCGGACTCAGGAGGTTCTTGTATCGATTCACCCTCCTTTTTCTGACGCTTCATGATAATTCTGGCGCCCTCTGGAAGAAAGATCGCTGGTATTAGGGCGGCAACCACAGCATATTCTCCATTCTTTAGCTCTTGAATGTGAATAAATAGAGGGCTTGCTCTTCTTTCATAGTTTGTATCTTTTGATCTACCCTTAACTTCCAAGGTCGCCTCGGGCTTAAGGAAGTGATAGTTATGGGGAAGACCGAAAAAAACTCTGTCTGGATGGCTATCAACTCTCTTAGAAAGGGCTTTTTTTTGCCAGATCTGTATCTGAAGAGAACTTGCTTGGATGTCCGGGAGTACCTATGCGATATTGTCGCATCCTTTTGCCTATTTCATCTAAAATCCTTTTGCCTATTTCATCTAAATCCTTCAGCGGATTGGTGGATCTATTTTGATAAACATAGACAGATGTCTCAGAGCTAAATGCAGTGTATTTGGGGAGATTCCTAGAGCGATCGATCCCAGATAAAAGATCGGTTATGAGCTTTTTCAAGTCGTCCAAGCTGGCCGGTTGCCCAAAGATGCTCACTCCATTGCTCTTCAAATCCAAAAGGTTGAATGAACCAAAACCTCTCCTCGACCTCGAACCAAGCCCTCCAAAGAGCCCCATGGCTATGAGGGCGGAGGAGAGCTGATCTGCAACCTCTGAATCTGGCAGCTCATTATTGCCTCCTGGTCGAATATTGATGTGAAGCTTAGCGTTTATTGGGGGCTTGAGATAATTCCGTGTAAGTTTCCCTTTTTCAATTGGACCGTATCCAAGATACATCAAATTCTGGTACCCTTTGAAAAATTGATCTTCAACTGGCCCCAGGTCTTTTTGAGATACCTCCATGATCACCCTCGACTGCCCATGCTTTGTGCTGCCGAAGATCTTGCCCTCCTCCTCCTTTATCGCTTCAAGATTCCCATCGTGCCTGCCTAATGCTGCCGCCCGCCACCAGAATCGAAGTGCGCCTTTAATTCCAGGCGCCCGCAGCGCAGGTTCCTTTGGGTCAGCTCCGCCCATGAAGAGCGGAGTCACGATTTTAAAGTCTGCATCTATCATTGCGAGACTCTCCTTTTAAAAGCACCAATTTTCCCTGGGTTAGGATATATGGGTCGCGAACTGTCAATGGCAAATGGCAATGAATTCTCCTCAGATCTACTTAAGACTTTTCCATTTTGCGTTTCAGATTTGATCACGCTTGTGGGACTGATCCATGCGTCTTTCGGTTAAGCCCACCATTCCTCAGCAAATCGCCTTCTGTTCACATGTGGGTCGAGTGCCTCACTTAGTAAAATTTCAAATGAAGTCAGTAGGGATATGCTCACTTCGAGATAAGACAGAACGGCATTCAGTATCTGACTGGCATTCTCCGAGAAGAAGTTGCTCCACCTGAGCTGAGTAAACCTTACAATCTTCGCCTCGGGATTGCGTCGACGTATGATTGTATAGATTCTCCTGCTGATAATCAATGTGAGAATGGCGATCCTGAACCGATAATACCAACTGCGTATCGCTCAAAATCTGTTTCGAAGCTCTCTCATAATTGCGCTTCAGACCAGCAAGGGTTCGCTGGAAAAAAGTTCCGTATCCAATAGCTAAGACCCAGAAGATGACCACTGGATCGATCTTGCGCTCACGCTTGATCAAAACAGTCTCTTTTGCCTTGTCTCTCAGCCATTCGGCTGGAGACAGCTCACATAGCTCCCTTTCGATCAGATTCTCTTCATCGAATGAGGTGCTTTTAAACACCTTCATCGACCCATTCGAGGTTAGAAAGAGATCTATATTATTTATATGTTATTAACAGAGTCATTCCAATAGATGTATAATGAGATGACACCAATGGAACAGGGAGAGTATTTAAATCAAGCCTTAACCGATGATCAATGGATGTTATTCNTGTCCGAATAATGGTTCTAGTAATGTAAGCACCGTTGAGCAGAATAGTGCTAAGAAACCTGCTGCAATCCCTGCCACTTCCCCATGAATATATGGATTATTAGGTATGGCTAATGCCCATACTAAAAAAGCAACAAATCCGGCTGACATTTTCCATAGTGGAAGATCAGTTTTTGGTAAAGACAAGCCGGCCTTCTTTGATTTTCCATGATAAACTAAATAGATTACTATCGGTGTAAATATTGCAAAAAACCAAAATAGTGATTTATCGTTGATATACGAAGATATTTGTGTCAGTGCAGAGGACGCGGAAATGGCAGCCACATACAGAGTGAGTGTTTCAGTTGGGATATAACCGGTAAGGGCGTTAAGTCCGTTGGTGATAGTATTATCTTGGATGTCTTTCTCTGCTTTTACAGTTGGTCCTATGATTTTAACTTCGTTAGCCAAACTCGCATCAAGCGAATAAAGTCTGTTGAAACTTACAATGCTCTCTTCTGGAACTTCACTCCAAGATACGTCTTTTTTGCGCCTTATTTCGGCACTTGTCATTGAATTTATACTCATTCGGAGACTCCTCTATTATTATGTATCAAGTACTAACTAAAAAATGTTTGTATGAATTCCAGGGTCGTGTATTTAGGATGAGCTCAGGGCGTCACTTGACTGGATAATGCCTTCCTTCCTTCCTGCCCCGAACATCCGGTAAAGATGTCCAGGAGGCTGAAGGCCCAAGACCTGTAGTCAGGTGCAATGTGAAGATTGCGTTTTGATCGTAAATCCCAGAACTTATCGATGGGTTTATTACTGAAGGAGAGAAGGAGTGTGGCTACTTTGCGGGGTTTGGAGCTTATGGCTAAACTTGGTTTCGTTGTTTCGGAGTTCAATAGAGATATCACTTATCAAATGGAGCTGCTGGGCAAAGAGCATGCCCGTTTCCTGGACGCTGAGGTGGTCTGTGTCGTTTACGTTCCTGGTGTTTACGACATGCCACTTGCTGTAAAGAAGCTGCTACGTCGCGAGGATATCGATGCGGTGGTGACCATAGGATGCGTCATTCAGGGAGAGACTGCCCACGATGAGGTTGTGGCTCAGCACGCCGCCCGCAAGCTGATGGATCTATCAATAGAGTTCAACAAGCCAGTAACTCTGGGAATCACAGGACCCAGGATGTCCCGGCCGGATGCACACAAGCGCGTGGAGTATGCCAAGAGGGCCGTCGAGGCTGCAGTCAAGCTGCTACAGAGGCTGGGAGGCGACTAGCGCATGGTATCGGCACGGATGGCTTCGATCCATGAGTCAACGACCTTGAAGATCTCCGCCATGGCCAAGAAGCTCGCAGCCAGCGGGCTGGACATCATCGACATGGGCGTGGGAGAACCAGATTTCAATACCCCGAAGCACATCGTAGAGGCAGGATGCAACTCCATCAAGATGGGTGAGACGCATTACGCGCCAACTGCTGGCATACCTGAGTTGCGACAGGCAGTAGCAGAGAAGCTCTGCGACGAGAATTTGCTGGAGGTAACCGCAGATGATGTCGTAATAACTCCTGGAGCAAAGATGGCAGTCTTCGCTGCCATTCAGGCGCTCATGCAGGAAGGAGATAAATGCGCTTTTCTTGGGCCTTCCTGGGTCAGTTATGAACCATGTGTGGCCTTTGCCGGTGGCAGCGTGGTATGGGGAAAGGTGGACAAACAGTTCATGCCGGTCGACCTCGCAGAGAGCATAAATTCAAAGACAAAGTTCGTTCTCGTCAACTCGCCCTCCAATCCCACGGGTGCCGTGTTCGATCGCAAGGTTCTTGAGGAGATTCGCGATTTAGCCTGCGATCATGATCTTTTCGTAATATCCGATGAGATATACGAGAAGATAATTTACGATCACGAGCACATCAGCATAGGTTCTCTGCCTGGGATGGAGGACAGGACGGTGACCATTAACGGCTTTTCCAAGGCCTACGCCATGACCGGCTGGCGTCTGGGATACCTCACTGGGCCAAGGGAGACTATGAAGTGGGTCACAAGGCTTCTGTCGCATTCGGTATCTCAGGCAACGACCTTCGTGCAGCGCGCCGGAGTGGCAGCTCTGCGCGGCCCTCAGGATGATGTAGCGGCCATGGTCGCGGAGTTCAGGTCTCGCCGAGACCTACTGGTCTCAGGTCTGAGGAGATTGGGGATACCATGTAACATGCCTGGCGGTGCATTTTATGTCTTCCCGGATGTGGCGCAGCTAGGTGGTGGGGATGCCTTCACCGAGAGGCTCCTAAAAGAAGCCCTCATTGCAGCCACACCAGGATCTGCATTCGGGCCAGGGGGCGTAGACTACGTCCGGCTCTCTTATGCCACATCCCAGGACCGGATAAGAGAAGCATTGGAGCGAATTGAAAGGATGCTGGGGGGCTAAGGCAACAAAAAAAAGCATAAAGAAGCCAATCACCTTAGTGATGCCTGAGCTCGCCAAATCATAATAAATCATAATGCCTTTGGCATTGTGCCGCGTCCTGCTGCCATATCGAGGACTCCAGAACAGAAGGCTGAGATCAAAGCATGCTGCGCATTTTACAGCGCGCATATCTACGACCTCTTATTTGGGTCATCAGCCTCTTTCTGTGCTCACGAATGCTGCTTAGAAACAGCACCCTCACAGGGCCCAGAGGAGCTTCGAAGACATCGAACTCCTTAGCCCTTAAGGCTCAGCCGTGAAGCTTGCCCTCGCGTTCGCAGCCCAATGACGCGGCAAACTGCATATATAACCATTATGATTATTTGTAGTTTGCGGTAGAACTATGCGGTAGGATTGCAAAGCCAGAATGCTGAAGGTCAGCTCAAGGGTTTTAACATCGATGGTAAAACGACCAATCCATATATTATCGCCGCCACCAATGCAGCCTCGATCGCATACACACCTAACTGGAACAGATCCATTTTTTCCACAACATGTCCTTCGGCCATACTATCCCCCAAACATAACCTGCTCGGCCAAAAAATTTTAGACAATATAATTGCGCGAGAAAAGTATTTAAAATTAATGATTCAAAGGCTCGTCATCACACGAGCTTCGTCCTCTTTTCCCTTCTGATGCCCATTGGGTTTGTTGATGAAATAGGTGTATCCTTTCAGTGTCCTGTTGAGTTGCGCCTCGATCTGCTCCAGCTCCTTCTTGCGAACGCACTCCTTCTCCGCCACACAACGGTCCATGATCTCCCAGATGTAATCCTTGGTCTCATAGTTGAAGAAGTCCAGGAGCTTGCGACAGGTGTCGCCCTCCACCTTCTGGCAGATGTACCAGTCGCCAGCTTCTACCATGACGTGCACCTCATGGGCGCAGCCCAGTAAGTTGTGAAAATCCCCCAGAGTGTCTTGATATGCCCCCAGAAGGAAGATGCCCAGGTAGTAGTCCTCATTCTCCATCAGAGTGTGCATATCCAGGTACTCCAGGCCCTCGCTGTCGCCTGCATAGCGCTTGATCTCCCCGTCCGAGTCGCAGGTGATGTCCACGATCCTCCCACGCTCGCAAGGCATCTCGTTTAAGCGATGTAAGGGAATTGTGGGAAAGATCTGCTCCACACCCCACATGTCGGGCACTGACTGAAAGAGCGAGAAGTTGCCGATGTACTTCTGGCTCACCAGCTTCTTCAGCTCCTGAAACTCATCGGACTCGTCGCCAGCCTGCTTGGCGAGGAAGGCAGCCTTCTTGCAGACCATCCAGAAAAGCGTCTCGCCCTTCGCTCTCTCCTCGAGGCCAATGTTGCCCAGGTTGAATGAGTCGTAAAGCTCATCCCTGTACTGTAGAGCATCATGATAGTGTTCTTTGTAGTTGTCGATGTTGATCTCCTTGAAGGCGCTGCATAGATCTTCAATCTGTATCGGGTCCTCATCATTCGGGGTGCGCAGCAGCGAGTCCTTTGCATTTTTCTTCCCGATGATCTTGAAGATGAGCATGCTGTGGTAGGCTGCGATTGCCCTGCCGCTTTCTGAGACTATGGTCGGGCAGGGCACCTCCTCATCCTCACAGATCTTTTGCACAGTATAAACTACGTCATTGGCGTACTCTTGCAATGTATAGTTGGCACTGGATGGCGTAGCTGTGTTGGAGCCGTTGTAATCCACTGAAAGGCCGCCTCCAACATTCAAGTACTCAATGTTAGCCATCTTGCGAGCTTTGGCGTATATGCGCGCAGCCTCGTTCATGGCGTTCTTGATTGTCCGAATATCTGTGATTTGCGAGCCGATATGGAAATGAATCATCTTCAGGCTGTCAATGAGCCCGTTCTCTCGCAGTATCCTCATCAGCTCCAGCGCCTCGCTGGTTGATAAGCCAAACTTAGCAGACTCGCCGCCAGACTCCACCCAGCGCCCCGAGCCGCGGGCAAAGAGCTTTACCCTCATTCCAACTCTCGGCGTAATGCCCATCTGCCCAGCATACTTCAGGATATCGAAGATCTCCTCAAAAAGGTCGACGACAATCACTATATTATTAACATTATGAATGCTTAGGGCCAGACGCAAATAATCTTCATCCTTATAGCCGTTGCAGATGAGCAATGCTTCCCTGGGAAGGCCAAGGGAGAGTGCTGCCAGGAGTTCGGCTTTGGTCCCTACCTCAAGTCCGATTCTGTACTTGGCGCCATACTTGATGATGTACTCGATCACCTCTTTTCTCTGGTTGACCTTCATGGGAAAGATGGGTTGATAGGTGCCTTTGTAGGAGAAATCATCTATCGCACCTAAAAAAGCTCCGGTGATCTCATTGATTCTGTCCTCCAAGATCTGTGGGAAGCGCAGGAGGACTGGAAACTCCAGATCTTTGGATTTTTCGATCTCCTCGATCAGGTCCATCACATCCACGGACTGGGTTCGGTCTTTGTTCGGAAGTATTATGATGTTGCCTTTATCATTGACTAAAAAATAGCCATTGCCCCAGTTCTCTATTCCGTAGAGCTCCAAAGAATCCTCAGCTTTCCACATGATCGTATCGAACTTTGCTTTAGAGAGCTTTTTGGTATATAAGCTTCATGCAGGGCTCATGAGAATGGATAATCTTTAAACGTCACCAGGCTNTTCTGAGAATTGCTTGGAGTGGATTGCATGGATCACGGTCATGACTTTATCTGTGATGGCGAGAAGATAAGGACAACAATCCCCATGGTTGACAGAGACGTGGCAGGTCTCGTAAAAGACATGGGCAAGATGGGTTTCCAGGGAGGCCAGCTCGGGACATCCCTGCGTGTCTGGGAGCGCATGCTGGATGAGGATGTGACAATATTCCTCGGACTGGCCGGTGCGATGGTACCGGCAGGCCTTGGTGAGTTCATCGCTTACCTCTTGCGAGAGAGAAAAGTTGACTGTCTTGTGAGCACAGGAGCAAATTTGTTTCACGACCTGTGCGAAGGCCTGGGGATCGTACATTATCGAGGTAGCGCATGCGCAGATGATGCCTACCTCAATGAATGTAAGATCGACAGGATTTATGATGTCTTCGTCTCTGAGATAGAGCTGCACAAAGCCGATAACCATATATCCAATTTCGTGAAGGGCCTCGATCCTGCTCGGCGCTACTCCTCACGCGAGCTGATGGACATGGTTGGCAGGGGCCTGCCAGAGACGACCATCTTGGGAGCAGCTCACAGGTCAGGCGTTCCCATCTTCGTGCCAGCCTTGGGAGATAGCTCATGGGGGATCGGCATGGTCATAGCCCTGCGCGAAGGCTGCAGGGTCATGGTAGACCAGATTAAGGATGTGGATGAGATCACAAGGATCGTGGAGAAGTCCTCCAAGACCGGCGTGATCTACATCGGCGGTGGAGTCCCCAAGAACTTCATTCAGCAAACCGAGGTGATAGCAGAGCTCATAGGCGACTACTCAGGGGGCCACAGCTATGCCCTTCAATACACCACAGATGCGCCGCACTGGGGTGGCCTCTCAGGCTGCACCTTCGAGGAGGCAGTCTCCTGGGGAAAGGTGAAGAAAGAGGCGAGCAAGGTGCAGGTCTTCTCCGACGCCACCATCACAGTGCCTCTAGTGGTGCAGGCACTGCGGGCATCTGGCAAAAGGCGAAAGAGCGTGCCAGTGTTCGACTGGATGGAGAGCGGGCTGGAGCTGAGGTACGAGAAGAGATAGAGGGTGGGCAGGGCGTCTGGCCTGATCGCATCTTTTTTAAGAGAGATCTTCTCTCAAACCTTTCAAGAAGTGCCCCGAGGTTATGCCTCCCAGGGCCATGGGCCTGATGCTATCTTTCAATGTGCAAAGCCCTTCGGACAGGGATTTTTCCGTCATCTCGATGGCTTTTAGATAAATTTGAGCCATATCCTGTGCGTACCTCTCAGTCCGGCCACGGGCGTCCACTGCCACTCTGTCAAGGCCTATCTCAAAGAGCTCTGGCATCCAGTCCAGAAGGCAGGTCTCTGCAGCGTTGAAGACATGCGTCCTTTTTTCGTCGTCCAATCTCAAGGGAAAGATGCGCCTGAAGTCCTGCAAGCCCCAGAACGTCAGAGC
>Ga0067045_1031559_pt1 | contig 11993 bp, 9 predicted proteins | sample TerdegcTABiofilm_FD_59184 | JGI IMG/M metagenome (GOLD analysis project Ga0067045, IMG submission 59184) | Combined Assembly of (Gp0054472, Gp0054536) Wastewater bioreactor microbial communities from Singapore -Terephthalate degrading...
AGGCGCGGTCATGGGTGACAAAGGGGTAAAGGCCATAGCGGTTCGCGGGACAAAAGACATCAATATTGCCCGACCGGCCGAGTTCATGGCGCTCTGCAACGATGTGCTGAAGTACATAAAATTTCGCAATGAAAACCCGATTCCCGGCGTCATGCCCATTTTGGCAGGGCTCGGATCTCCCCAAGAGATGAAGGTCCATGACGAAAAGTGGCATACGGAGAATTTCATGTGGGGAAATTCGCGCGTCCGCAGGAAGGATTTCTGGAATGAGGAAATCGCAAAGCAGTGGACGGAGACCCTTGAGAGTATGCGGAGGCGGTTGATCAGTTGCTACAATTGCCCGATGACCTGCGGAGCCACCATTTCTCCCCCCGGGCGTCCAACCTACATGATGAAGTGCTTCTCGAAGCTTACTTATACCATGGCAGCCTTCTCGGACCTGGAATTTGGTCTGGGAATCGCCCAAAGTGCCACTGAGTATGGGGTGGACGGATTCTCCACCCCTCAAGTCATGGCGTTTGCCCTTGAGCTTTACGAAAACGGTATATTATCCGACGATGACTTCCCGGGTATGCCGGCCGACAATGAGGGGCGATTCTACTGGTTGCTCGACCGCATTGTTCGGCGGGAAGGAATTGGAGACGTCTTGGCCAACGGGACCTATTGGGCGGCCAGACACATCGGCAAGGGTGCGGAGGCCTATGCTCACAACACCATCAAGAAGCACGAGCAACTTCCTCTCAAGCTCTCGATGCTGAATCCCATTTATTTCCTTATGTATGCTACAGGCGAGAAGATAAACATTACTCAGATTGAAGGGCAGTTCCCCCAGGCACCGTTTCCGACGAGAGAAGCGAGAGAAGAGTTCGTAAAGGACTGGTTCCAGGTTCCTCATGAGAAGTTCAAACAATATTTCTTGGACTGGGAGCCACGTGGCGAAAAGTCGATGCCCTACTACCCGACCGTTGAAATGTGTTGTGACATTGTGGACTGGCAGGAGCGGATGCACTACATTGATGACGCCCTCGGGATGTGCGCGGGTTTATCGTCATTTCCCCTCAAGCCCCCGTATCATATACATAATTACCCTCAATTCATCTCGTCAGGTGCCGGGATCGACATGGATGAAGACAAGCTGACCCAGGCAGCCAAGAGGTACCGGACACTAATTAGAGCCATTAACATCCGAAGGGGCATGCGAAGAAAGGACGACAAGCCCCCTGAGAACCACTGGAAGAAAAGATTTCCCGAGCTCGAAAAGGAGCTCCTGGATACGTATTACAGATTCAAAGGGTGGAACGAGCAAGGTATACCCACCAAAGAGTCTTTGCATGAATTGGGTTTGGATTACGTGTCCGAAGACCTCGAAAGGAGAGGGATCTATTCAGAAAACGGAGGCAGTCCCTCTGCAGAGACTTCGCCGGAAACAGAAAAGGAATAAACAAAGAGGTGGTAACCGGCATGGGCGAGAAAAAGAAAAAGATAATCAAATCCATAAAGATCGACGTGGACAAATGCAACGGCTGCAGGGCATGTGAGATGATCTGCTCTGCGTTCCATGCTACGCCGAAGTACAGTAGCAATAATCCTGCAAGGTCTCGTATTCGGCTGATTCGCGAGCCGCTGAGAGACATATATCTCCCTGTGTATGCCGGTGAGTATGCTCCGGCCGAATGTATGGGCAGAGACAAGTACATCATCGAAGGAAAAGAATACGATGAATGCGCCTTCTGCAGGGCTTCCTGCCCGTCCAGGGACGCTTTCAAGGAGCCCGATTCCGGTCTTCCCCTCAAGTGCGACATGTGTGAAGACGATCCTGCACAGGAAAAGCCGCTCTGTGTCCAGTGGTGCCTGAACGACGCCCTGATTTACGAGGAACGGGAAGAGGAAGTGGACGAAGAGGTCGAGCAGGAGGAGGTGGACACGGGGTTGGAATCCATGATCGACAAGTATGGATTGCAGAGGGTTCTAGACACCGTTGCCCGGATTTCGATGTCAAAGAAGGGCTAGCGGCGGTTTATGGATTCAAAGGTTCCGGGCCCAGGATTGATTGGTTGCCCCCGACAGCCTGAGCGGTTACCAAAACATCGAAAGAAGAGGATCGGAAGAGATCGTGGAAACTGTAGCCCCCTATAAAGAGATCATCGATGTCATCAAGGCGAGCGGTGGAGACGCGTTCAAGAGGTGCTTCCAATGCGGGTTATGCGATACTGTTTGTCCATGGAACAGGGTCGGAACCTTCAGTATGCGCAAGCTAGTCCGAGAGGCGACGTTCGGCCTGACTGAGATCGAGAGCGAAGACATATGGCGGTGTACCACCTGCGGAAGATGTCCTCAGCAGTGCCCCAGGGACGTCAGACAGATAGATTCCGGGGTGGCCTTACGGAGGATTGCCAACGAATATGGGGTCTTTCCAGCTCCTGTTAAGCCTGTCCGCACCGTCAACGCAGGGCTCGTGGGTCAAGGAAATCCCTTTGGGGAAGATCGAGAAAAGCGAGCGGCCTGGGCGGAGGGTGTTTCAGTACAACCGTTTACCGAAGGAATGGAAATCCTCTACTTTCCCGGCTGTTATCTCTGCTATGACCCGAGATTGAAGAAGGTCGCTCGAGCCACAGCCAATATTCTCAACGCGGCGGGGGTAGACTTCGGCATACTCGGGTCCAAGGAAAATTGCTGCGGAGAGAGCATCCGCAAGACGGGCGACGAGGAATTGTTCAAGCGTCTGGCCAAAGAAAACATCAAGACCTTCATCGATAACGGGGTCAAGAAGATTCTCGTTTCTTCCCCTCATTGCTACCACACGTTCAAGAACGAGTATCCCGACTTCAGGGTGAACTTTGAGGTGGTTCATATTTCCCAGTACCTGTTCGAGTTGCTGAACGAGGGAAGGCTTGAGCTCAAGAAGGATTACCGGAAGAAGGTGACGTATCACGACCCATGTTACCTGGGTCGACATAACGGCATATATGATGAGCCGCGAGGGGTCGTAGCGAGAATTCCGGGTCTAGAGCTCAATGAGATGTTTGAGTCCCGCTCGGATAGTCTCTGCTGCGGCGGCGGAGGCGGCAGGGTTTGGATGGAGACCCAAAAGGGTGAGAGATTCTCCGATCTGCGGATAGAACAGGCACTTGGGGTCGGGGCTGAGGTCCTGGCTACTTCCTGCCCGTACTGCATTACCATGCTTGAGGACAGCAGAGTAACCATGGGCGTTGACGAAAAGATCGAGGTCAAGGACATCACGGAGATCGTCCAGGAATTGATTTAGGGAATCGAAGTACCCTGATGAGGTGAGAGAAAGTGGAAAAAGAACACGTTGGAGATCAGATGTGCAAGAGCTTCCCAGACGGTAATTTTGGAGACGTACTAGTTGTTGGTGGCGGAATCAGCGGGATTCAAGCTTCTCTTGATCTTGCCACGGCCGGGTTCAAGGTCTTCTTGGTTGAGAAAGCGCCGAGCATAGGCGGCCATATGGCACAGCTTGACAAGACCTTTCCGACCAATGACTGCTCCATGTGAATTCTCGCACCAAAACTGGTCGAGGTCGGCCGGCATCCCAATATAGAGGTCCTCACCTACACTGAAGTCACCAGTGTAGAGGGGGAAGTAGGAAACTTCAAAGTAACCATGACCAAGAAGCCGCGGTATATTCTTGAGGACAAGTGCACTGGATGTACTACCTGTGTAGAATATTGTCCCGCCAAATATCCTGATGAATATAATCAGGAAATATCGATGAATAAGGCGGTCCACATCTACTTCGCGCAGGCAATTCCTCTTGTTGCATATATTGACGAAAGCTGTCTTTACCTCAAGGAGAACAAGTGTCGCATTTGCGAAGCAGTGTGCAAGAACAACGCGATAAATTTGAAACAGACGGCGGAGAAGAAAGAGATACAGGTAGGGGCGATTATTCTGTCTGCCGGTCTCGAGCCCTTCGATCCAAAGGTGAAGAAGGAGTATCGCTATGGGGAATTTGCCAACGTTGTTACCAGCATGGACTATGAGCGGCTGTTGTGCTCCACCGGCCCGTACCAGGGTGAGATACTGCGCGCTTCCGACCAGAAGCATCCCCATAAGATAGCCTGGATTCAGTGCATCGGTTCAAGACGAGTCACTCCCGGCGAAAACAGCTATTGTTCAGCCGTGTGCTGCACCTATACCCAAAAACAGGTGATCGTCACAAAAGATCACGATGCAGGGGCCGAGTGTACAATTTTCCACAACGATATTCGGTCCTACGGCAAGGATTTCGAGCGCTACTACGAGAGGACGGCAAATCTGCCAGGGGTTCGGTTCATCAGAAGTTACACGTCGATTGTGAGGGAGGACCCCGAAACAAAGAATGTCACCGTGCGATATTCTACACCCGACGAAGGGGTAAAAGAGGAAGAGTTCGACATGGTGGTACTGTCCGTCGGATTGAATCCTCCCGTTGGGGTGAAATCCATTGCAGACAAGTTCGGCATTGAGCTCAGTCCTCATGATTTCTGCAAGATCGACCCTGTCAATCCGATGGCGACGAACAGGCCCGGAATTTTCGTAAGTGGAGGCTTCCAGGGTCCTATCGATATCCCCGAGTCGGTTTTCAGCGCAAGTGGAGCTGGCTCCCAAGTCGGTGAGCTCCTTGACTACCGGCGAGGGAGTCTGGCCAAGGAAAGGATATATCCACCTGAAAGGGATGTCTCATCGGAGGAGCCAAGGATTGGAGTCTTCGTGTGCCATTGCGGCGCCAATATCGGAAGAATAGTCAATGTTCCTGAAACCGTCGAGTACTGCAAGACGCTGCCGAATGTCGTGTACGCACAAGAACAGCTATTCTCATGTGCGACGAACTCCGCCAAGGAGATAACCGACATCACAAAGGAAAAGGGACTCAACCGGGTGATTGTCGCTGCCTGCAGCCCCAGGACCCTTGAACCTCTCTTCCGGGACACCGTTCGGGAGGCGGGAATCAATCAATATTACTTCGAGATGGCCAATATCAGGGAACACAACTCCTGGGTGCACTCGAAGGAAAAGGAAGAGGCCACGCAGAAGGCAAAGGATATCATTCGGATGTCCGTAGCGCGGGCTCGTCGGTTGGAACCCCTCCCAGAATTCGACCTGCCCGTCGACAAAAGGGCGTTGGTCGTAGGTGGAGGCATAGCCGGCATGAATTGTGCTCTCTCCATCGCCAACCAGGGGCACGAGGTGCATCTGGTGGAAAAGAACACAGAGCTTGGGGGAATGGCGCGAAAGATTCAATCAACGCTCGATGGGCTGGATGTTCAGGAGTACCTGCGCGATCTCATAGCAAAGGTATATCGACATCCGCTAATTCACGTCTATCATGACGCAGAAATCACCGATTCGAGAGGCTTTGTTGGGAATTTCGTGACCTCGGTCAGGTCTGAAAAAGGATTCACTGAGATAAAACATGGTGCTACGGTCCTGGCCATAGGTGCCGATCTTTACAAGCCTGATGAGTACCTCTATGGAGAAGATGAAAGGGTAGTGACTCACCTTGAGCTCGAGGAAGGGATTGCCAAGGGAGACGAGAGGATAATCAACGCACAAAGTCTGGTAATGATTCAGTGCGTAGGGTGCAGAAATGCGGAGAGAAACTACTGCAGCCGGCTCTGTTGCAGCGAATCTGTAAAAAACGCATTGAAGCTGAAAGAGATCAATCCCGAGATGGACATTTACATTCTCTTTCGGGACATGAGAACCTATGGGCTCAATGAGGATCATTACCGGGACGCTTCAAACAAGGATGTAAAGTTCATCCGTTATGAACCGGAGGACAAACCTCTGGTCGAACCAGGCGTGGCGGAAGACGGCCGATCGGTTCTCAAGGTCACGGTGACGGATTTTATTCTTGGAAAGAAACTTGAGCTGGATGCTGATGTGATAGCCTTGGCCGCGGCCATAGTTCCCGCGGCCGCGACCAACGAGGTTGCCGGGTTATTCAAAGTGACGTTAAACCCCGACGGCTTCTTCAAAGAAGCTCATGTCAAATTGAGGCCCGTTGAGTTTGGTACGGACGGAGTTTATCTCTGCGGACTAGCCCACTATCCAAAGTTCATACAGGAAACGATCAATCAGTCTTACGGAGCCGCAGGTCGGGTGTTAACACTTCTGTCCCGTGATGTAGTGGTAGCCTCCGGGTCTGTCTGCGAGGTGGATGAGAATAAATGCGTTTCCTGCGGCGCATGCATCACGGCGTGTACCTACGGCGCCATCGAGTTTTATGAAACTCCGGAGGGCAGGAAGGCCAGAGTTAACCCTGTCCTGTGTAAAGGGGACGGTCTCTGCAACACCAAGTGTGCAACCAATGCTATACAACTTAAGCATTACACCGATGACGAAATCTTAAGCGAAATCGATGCGGCGTTTCCTCAAGAAGCGGTCGTTCACCCAATGGATGTTGCGGTCGGAGACGTATAGAAACAGCGGAACGGATGAAAACGGCATTACCAAGTTGGAGGTGAGAGCCTATGAGTGCGGGACTTAAATTCAAGCCACGGGTCTTGGGATTCGTGTGCCATTGGTGAGCATACGGGTCAGCAGACCTAGCTGGAGTTTCCAGACTACAATATACAACGGAAATGAGACTGATTCGCGTCATGTGCTCCGGTCGAGTCGATTTGTCCCATGTCTTCAGGGCATTCTCAAACGCAGTTGACGGGGTGTTCATTGGTGCCTGCCACCTGAACGAGTGTAACTATACTACCCACGGCAACTACCATGCCTTGACCATGGTCAATCTGGCGAAGAAATTGCTGGAGCACATAGGGCTGAATCCTGACAGAGTGAAGATCGAATTCATGTCCGGTAGCGAAGCCAACGTATTTGTGGAAGCGGTCAATGGTTTTGTCAAGAGGATGAAGGAGCTTGGACCACTGGGCAAAGGCGAAGGGATAGACGAGAGTGCATTGAAGTTCCGGCTTGAAGCGGTTACCCAACTGATCCCTTACATCAGGCTGGTGGAAAGAGAGAGGCTAAGGCTGTCTGCCATGCCGGAAGAAGAATACGAAAAGTTCTTCGCCAGTGACGAGCTGAAACGGTTATTTAAGGAAACCATCGGTGACAAATTGGCTATAAGCCAAATTATGTTGCTTCTGCGGGAAAAGCCCCTTCCAACGGCAGAGATGGCAAAGAGGTTGGGCCTCACCCCGTCCGAGGTATCCAGGCATCTGAATACCTCATCACGACAGGGATTGATCCGGTACGATGAAAGCCGGAAGTGTTTTGCTCTCGCCTGAGATGAAACGGCAGGCGGTTGGTCGGAGAGAAGATAGCGGAATGCCTTGAGAATTGCCGGAAGGGCAGACCACGGTCTTGGGTCAAGACAAGGCCCCTATACTGCCACGCATTGACTGTGCGTGGCTTTCAACCAGTCGGGTGCCGCGAATTTCGATGAGCAGCACCACAGGACAGAGGCCATGGACAAAGAGAGAATCGATCAGATTATTGATAAGCATGACGGAGAGCCTAGCTCGCTGATCCAGATACTGCTTGAGATTCAGGCCGAGAATCATTGGCTTCCCAAGGAAGCCTTGGAGCGGATCAGCGAGAGATTGCGGGTTCCCATGACCCGGATACAGCATATCGCTACCTTCTACAAGGCCTTTAGTTTGGTTCCGAAAGGACGACATCAAATTCACATATGTATGGGAACGGCCTGCCATGTTCGGGGTGCTTCTCGTGTGCTCGACACAGTGCAAGGCCTGACGGGAATTAATCCGGGTGAGACGGACCTGGATCTGAAGTTCAGCCTGGAGACCGTTAACTGCCTCGGCTGCTGTGCCTTGGGACCGGTGATGGAGATCGACGGAAAGACTCACGGGAAGATGGCGCCGGCACAGACCGCAGACGTGTTAAAAAACTACGAGTAAGGAAGAGCAATGTCGCGGATAAATTCACCTGCTGAATTGGAAGCATTCAGAAGGAGCCTCCTCTCGGAAAGAGACCCCAATAAAACCTGCATTACGCTCTGTTCAGGATCTGCTTGCCATGCTTCCCGCAGTCGAGAGGTAGCTGCCAGCATCCAGGCGGAGCTCGAAAAGCAAGGTCTCAACGGTGAAGTGGAATTCAGGAGGACCGGTTGCCACGGTTTTTGCGAGCGCGGCCCCATTATCGTTATTCGACCTGAGGAGATATGCTACTTCCAGATACAGCCGGAGGACGTTCCGGAGATCATCTCCCAGACGATCAAAGAGAAGAAGATCATAGACCGTTTACTCTACACGGACCCTGGGACCAAGGAAAAGATCGTTCATGAATCGGAGATTCCCTTCTATAAGAACCAGGGGCGGCTGGTCTTTGGTTCCAATGTGGAGATCGACCCGAAGAAGATCGATGATTATCTTGCCCTGGGCGGCTATTCCGCGTTGGCCAAGGCGCTCTCCCAGATGACTCCCGAGGAGGTTTTGGGGGAAGTGACCAAATCCGGATTGCGGGGAAGAGGTGGCGGCGGTTTTCCTACCGGGAGAAAGTGGGCGGAATCGCGCAATGCCCCTGGCGATATAAAGTACGTGATCGTCAATGCCGACGAGGGGGATCCTGGTGCGTATATGGACCGGAGCCTTCTGGAGGGGAACCCTCACTCCGTGCTCGAGGGGCTCATCCTTGGAGCCTATGCGGTAGGCTCGAACCAGGGCTTTATTTATGTTCGGCAGGAATACCCCTTGGCGGTGGAGAACGTGAACATCGCCATTCGGCAGGCGGAGGAGTACGGATTCCTTGGGAAAAACATTCTGGGATCCGGCTTTGATTTTACGATCACCGTGCACCAGGGTGCAGGTGCTTTCGTCTGCGGCGAGTCGAGTGCTCTCATGACTGCCCTGGAAGGCAAGGCGGGGGAGCCCCGACCGAAATATATCCACACTGCTGTGAAGGGCGTTTGGGATCGGCCCAGCGTTTTGAACAACGTGGAGACCTGGGCAAATGTACCGCTGATCATCAATAAGGGCGCAGACTGGTTTACCCAATACGGAACAGAAAAGAGCAAGGGTACAAAGATCTTCTCCCTGGTGGGTAAGATTGCCAATACAGGGCTGGTGGAAGTGCCTATGGGCGTCACCCTGAGAGAAATCATCTACGATATAGGCGGCGGAATTCCCGGAGGCAAGCGCTTCAAGGCCGTCCAGACGGGGGGACCGTCCGGTGGGTGTCTCCCTGCAGAGCTCTTGGATCTGGAGGTGGGCTTTGATGAGCTCACCAAGGCAGGCTCCATGATGGGGTCAGGCGGTATGATCATCATGGACGAAGATACCTGCATGGTTGATGTGGCCAGGTACTTTCTCAACTTCCTTACGGATGAATCGTGCGGCAAATGCGTGCCCTGCCGTGAAGGCATCCGTCAGATGCTCAAGACGCTGACGAATATCACGGAGGGAAAGGGAAAAGAGGGGGACATAGAGCTCCTGGAACAGTTGGCCGAGGTGGCGGGCGAGGCCTCGCTTTGTGCACTGGGCAGGAGTGCCCCGAACCCATTCCTGAGCACGTTGAAATACTTTCGAGACGAGTACGAGGCTCACATCAAGGAGAAGCGATGTCCGGCTCTCTCCTGCAAGGCGCTCATCTCGTATTACATTGACCCCACGAAGTGCCAAGCCTGTGGTACGTGCCGGAAGAAATGCCCTGCAGAGGCGATTATCGGTGGCAAGAACCAGATCCATGTCGTCGATCAGGACAAGTGTACCAAGTGCGGTACCTGCTTCGAAGTTTGCCCCTCGCGCTTTGCAGCGGTCACGAAGATTTCCGGCGAGCCTGTCCCGCCTCCTATCCCTGAAGAGGCCAGAACCATAGTGAGAAAGAGTAAAGCGAAATGAGCGAAATCCTGTTAAAAATCGACGGAAAAGACGTGAGAGCCGAAGAAGGGATGACCGTCTTGGAGGCAGCCCGTCGTGCGGGGATATCTATTCCGACCCTGTGTCACCACGAGAAATTGGAGCCCTACGGGGCCTGTCGGCTTTGTCTCGTGGAATTGGATATGGGGGGCTGGACAAAACTGGTGGTTTCCTGCCTTTACCCCGTAGCCAAGGGTTTGGTAGTAACCACCCGGTCGGAGAAGATAGATCGAATTCGGAAGATGATCCTGGAGCTGTTGCTGGCCCACGCTCCGGATGCATTTGGCTTGGAGGACTTGGCGAGAGAGTACGGTGCGGACAGGAACCGTTTTGAAAAGGAGGCCTCCTTCTGCATTCATTGTGGTCTCTGTGTCCGGTACTGCGCTGAAGTCAAGAAGAAGCACGCTGTTGGATTCGTGAACCGGGGAGCGAATCGAGAGATCTGCTTCATCCCGGAGGTGGCCTCCAAGGAGTGCTGGAACTGCAAGGAATGTTTCCCGCTTTGTCCCACAGAGGCACTCCAGGCCGCTTATGTGTTGACTGAGGCGCTCTCATCGGCTTCACTTTCATCTAAACGAGAGATGTATGTCGTCAAATAGAACGAGAACTTGGGGTTGAGGAAAGGCAAACCGGTGCTCGTAATGCTTCCCCCCTCAGTCCCCCCGTCAACGGGGGGGAGGCTGTTGGTGGCCTCGCTCGAAGTGGAGCGGACTCGAGCGAGCGTACGGTCCCCTGGGAAGGGCTCGCTTCGCCCTTCCCCCTGAACGACTGACCAGCCCATACTGGGCACCGTAGCCATACGTCAGGCCTGCAGGGGGCCTCTTCACAAACTTCGCCCCGGAGTGGCGCACCAACAGTAATCCCGCGCGGCGCGGCATTTTCAACCCATGGGGAAGATGAGGACCCATTTTCCACAACGACCCTGACGGGATCGACCAATAATCATCACCAAGCAGTCTCTTGCGTCATTGGTGCCGCCCTTGTATGTTTGGTCAAGAAGCAGTTGATCGTCGGTTCCGGTACCGGAGGCCGGCGCGGTACGCAGTGCCAGGAGCCCAGTCTCACGCCTTCGCCTTCTATACCCGATGCCAAAAGTTTTTCCGCTTCCCATATGCCGTGAACATTTATGGGAGGTTCGCAGACCGGTGGAACGGGCGTCTCGCCCGTCAGTGTTGAGCAGAAGAAACGGAAATTATTATTGGCAACCGATATAAGGTCGCCCATACGCTGCTTTGAATCCAGGATTTCATTTGCGAGAATTTTCTGGTAAGACGACGAGGAGAGCTCCAAATTCAGGCTGAGAGGAAATGTCAAGCATGTCGGACGATCCCAGCACATTCCTTACCAGTGGAAGATTTGATTACCCACTCAACGTGGCTCAAATCAGAGGCAAGCAGGCCGCAATTTTGGACCATGAACAGGGGAATCCCTATGGCACCGGAATCAAGAAGGCTCTCGAGGAGTTCCCTCGAGAATTAGGGGATCCCAGAATTAGGCAGGGATACGAACGAGCGTACAAAGAGACATGGGACGAGCTCGAAAAAGGTGAGTGGTGAATCCGGCCGAGTCGCCAACCGATTGAACCTATGGCACAAACGGCGTGAGCTCGCGATCCACCACGATGTGGGAGACCCATCACGCAGTGGATTCTTCTTCGTTAACGTGGGGTGGGAAGCTCCGTCTTTCGAGCGTACCACGTGATTCCCCTTGATTTCTGGGAAATAAAAAATACCCCACCGCGACAGCGACAATCGCAAGGACGCCGCATACCAAGAGCCACTTTTTCCCTGTCTCTGAATCGCTTTCCCGAACCTGTACCCGCGCGGAGCTTTGCTGTGCCCGCCGTGCCTCGAACTTTGCCACCACCACCCCGCACGCGGGGCATTCTGAACTCTCAGACGTCAGTCGAGCATCGCACGCGGGGCAATTCTTCAGCGCGGCAGCCTGAGTATCTTTTCGTAAACCGTCCACCCGACTTGGCGAAGAAACAGATGCTGCCCGCATTTCTGCTGGACTCAAAAGACCGGCTTCAGCCAGCTTGCGAAAGACCGAGTCGAGTGACCTCTCGGACAAGCCATACTTCTGCTTCAGTTGCCGTCTATTCATTCCTCCAAGGATGTCTGACAGGATCTCTTGTGCTCGAATTGGTCGCTTGCCAGT
>Ga0067045_1031558_pt1 | contig 11992 bp, 14 predicted proteins | sample TerdegcTABiofilm_FD_59184 | JGI IMG/M metagenome (GOLD analysis project Ga0067045, IMG submission 59184) | Combined Assembly of (Gp0054472, Gp0054536) Wastewater bioreactor microbial communities from Singapore -Terephthalate degrading...
GTGATCCACCATGGCGACCAGGACTATTGTATCCAGCGCGACGGCAGCCGGTTCGAGCTCCGCGAGGTCTCGCTCGGGCCCACCAACGGTATGAACGTCGTGATTCGGAAGGGGCTGAAGGAAGGCGACGGGGATTCCGGGGACACACACTTAATTCGCGCGGTCCTTGGGTTTTGGGCCGCGTTTCTGAGGCTTGAGCACACGGCCAATCATCGCTTCAAGCCGTCCCACGAACGTCTCGTCCCCCAGCGGCCGTCCCGTGCGGATGTGCCGGCGCAACTGCCCGAGTTCCTCCTCCAATATCAATATCGCGCTGTTCAGGAACGCATTCCAATCGGCAACCATCGCCAACAACGGAGCAACCTTGACCAAGCGATCGTCCCGGCCGCAAAGGTGCGCCCTGGCGCTGCTCCACGGCCAATCGCCAGCGACGGGAACGAGCCGCGCACGGACCGGGTTCAACTCGATATACCGCGCAGCGGCGAGCAGGTACGGCTCGTCCATCACGAACGACGCGAACCGCCCCTGCCAAAGATACCCGCGCCATGTTTCGCGGAAGTTGATCCGCCGCGTATAGCGTTGATGCGTCTCGCCGATCGCCCAACGCAAGCCGTCCTCGGAGGAGGGCACCGCGATGAGGTGGATGTGATTGGGCATCAGGCAATAGCTCCAAATCTCCACCCCGTGTTCGCAGGACCACTCGGCCAATAGTTCGACGTAGGCCGCGTAGTCCCCGTCGTTGAAGAACACCTGCTGGCGGCGGTTCCCGCGCTGCGTGATATGGTGGGGCATCCCCGGTACGACTAACCTCGCCAGTCTTGCCATGCCCCGACTATAACCGCTTTGTCCAACCGCGGCAATAATTAAGTGTGTGTCCCCGGAATCCGTTGTGTGTCCCCGGAATCCGTTACTCCGTCACGCGGTCATTGCGGTCGGTCTCTTGGATCAGGTTTCCCGCCTCATCGTACTCGAAATACCGCGTAGCGTCCAGTTCGTTGGTCTCCTCGATCATGCGGCCCAGGCCGTCGTAGACCCAACTGGTGGTGTTGCCATCCGGATCGACCAGCGAGGCCAGGTTGCCGGCGGCGTCATAGAAGTAATTGGTGACGGGGCTTTCCAACTGGCCTTCCCCGTCCGGGTCGGGCTCGGTGACGCGATAGAGCCGCCCAAGAACGTCGTAAGCATAACCGGTAACATTCTCCAGCGGGTCGGTTTCTTCGACCATGCGGTTGAGATTGTCGTAGGCATACTCCGTCACCGAGCTTGCCAATTCACCTTCGCCGTCGGGGTCGGGCTCCGTCAGTTCTCAAGACCCGGCACATAGAACCCCGCTTCCCACTGCTGGACAAGCCAGCAGTGGCACCCGCGCGCCGCAACACACGTCCGCCGAGGCCACGCCATCGAATCGTTCGCCACGCCCTTCGCCAAGACTCAGGGAGTGCTACCCGTCCGCGCCGGTTCCGAGTCTTGGCAGAGAATACTCTTGAGAAACCTCATCCGAAATTGGTAATCCGTTCTGGCCATGTTTTGCACCAGCAGCATACAGATTTTGTCAAACATGAAGTCCCAGTTGCCAACACCCAATTCGATGGTCCTCACCCCACACAGTGCGATGAATATGGCTCGCACGAACTGTGCGCTACCAAGAGCGTCCGCTAAGTAGTAGGCCAACACCTCGTTGCAGCACCATGCCATCTCTTGCATGACCGCGCAACTACCCGTATTCAACATTTTCCGAAAGTCCGTTTCGGAAACGCCAGCAGCATCATGTCCGCAATCAAGCATGACCGCGCATATGAAGTCGTCCTCGCTAAAACGGGAATCGACCAACTCGCGCCACAACGTCTCAATGGTCTTCCGAATACTGTCCATGCCGAGAAGCCTCTACGGATCGGGTGCCTAATTCTTGGCCTTCGCCGCAAGTGCATAGCATGTCGCGGCTGCCGCTGACTTCTGACCCAGCTCTATGACGTGACCTTGCTTCGCTTTCGCGCTTCCCTTTGTGATACTACCAAGAAGAACGCAGTCGCAATTCATGCTAAGATACCTTGCTCGGATTGTCACCTCAGCCGTGAAGCACACCGCATTCGCAAGTAGCTCTGTCTTTGTCATAGTAGGTACACACTTCCGACAACCTGCCCCTGCGGCCTCATATGCCTTATGAACAAGGTCGCACTGCAACATCCGGATTTCCTTGTCCTTTCCAGCAACTCCCAGAAGATCGTTGAGACACCTGACGTTCGCTGGAAATGGCATTCTAAGACATCTTTGAATGGCCCCCGTTACAGAGTCAAACACAATCAAACCTTCTGGGTCGACGGCATTTGCCGGGGAGTCGCCGACATAGCTGTAGAGGTTGAAATCGTCAGCACCATACTCCAACGGATCGCGGCTGATGAAGGCCGAGAGGCTGGAGTCGTAGTAGCGGTTGCGGACTTGGTGGAGGGCGGTCTCGGCGTCGAAGAAGTAGCCGCAGTAGAGGGGGCCGTCGGTAGTCGGAGCGGCGGGATTCGCCCAGTCCTCATCGTAGACGGTTGCCTTGCCATACGGGGTGTAGACGTAGCGATCGACGATTTCGCCGGTGGCGGCGTCGATGGTGGCGGTGACGTTGAAGTTGGCGTCGCCGGTGTAGTAGCGGGTGTTGTCGCCGGCGTCCAGGAGGTCGCCGTCGCCGTTGCCGTCGTGGAAGCGGGCGATCGGGGCGTCGATGTAGCGGGCGCTCCAGACGTACTCGTTGGAGGCGAGTAACTCATCCTGCTCATCGACGAAGCGCTCTTCGAGCATTTGCCAATCGTGGTTGTAGAAGTAGTGCGCGTGCGCTGGGCCGCCGCCGGCCTCGGTCACGACCTTCTCGATGCGACGGTTGGTGCCGTCATACTCGTACTCGGCGAGCAGGTCGCCGGGGTTGCCTGAATCGTCGGCCTTTACGGCCACCAAGTGATTCCAAGCGTCGTAGACATAGTGGACGCGGGTCGTCTCGTCGCCTGGCTTCGGGCCGGAGATCATGTTGCCTGAATCATCGTAAGCGGGAGTGATCCAGCCGCCGGTGATATTAGTGATCTCATTGACAGCGTTGGTGGTGCGGGCCTGCGACGTGCCATCGTCATCGAAGGAACTGAAATTGCCCAGTCCGTCAAGACCCCAGGATTGGTCGAAGCTATCGGCGCGATCGGCGTCGGTCAGACGGTCGAGGCCGTCGTAGGTGTAGTCCTCATCGAAGGCGGAATGCAATTCGTTGTCCCGGCTGGTGCGGTTGCCGGCGCGGTCGTAGGTGTACGTGTAACGGTCGAGCACCACGTCGGGGTCCACGCCATAGTCGTTCCAGATTTGATCGACCACGCGACCGAAGCGGTCGAGCGAAGCGAAGTCGTCGGCGGAGTAGTCGAGCTTCACTTCCAGGTCCTCGTAGTCCTCCACCACGATCCTGCCTCTGCCGAGATACTTGTACGCGGCGTAGGTGTCGGTGCCATCGCCGATGGTCGCCAAGCGGGACATGATGTCGTCGATCGCTTGCGTTGTTCCGTAGCCGTAATGGACTTCGCGGCCGTTGGGATAGGTGACCTGCGAGAGCCGCACGTACTTGGCCACGCCGCCGGATGCTCCGTCGGAGTAGGTGTAATCGACGTAGGGGGTGTACTGATCGACCGCCCCGTCGTGCTCCTGGTATTCCCGGGCAAGCCGACTCCAGCCATTATACTCATACGCGATCTGATTGACGACGTTGCCTTCGCCCATGTCGGGGTCGTCGTAGGCGGCCACGAACTGGAGGCGGCCGATGTCGTCGTAAGTCCGGCTGATTCTTAGAATTGCGTCGTCCACTAGGCCCGAGGAGCCGAGACTAGTGACGCGGTCGTGGGCCGGACGGCCCGCCGAGTCGAAGACGTAGCCGTGGACGACGCCCCGCTGGTCCGTGGTGCTCGTAATGCGGCCCAGCCGGTCGTAGGCGGTCGAAACGTGGTCGCCGTTGTCGGTCGTTATGGTCCAGACCTTGGTGGTTTCGTTCTGCGACAGAACATCGTCGCTGTCGGGATAGACCGTAGCCGTTTGCCACGAGGCGTTGATGGCGGACGTGTAGAGATACTTGGTCGCCTGCTCCTGGACGCCGTTGCCGGAGCCCTTGGCGTTGTAGGCGGTCATGGTCACGAGCCGCCCGCCAGAGTCGTACTCATAATCGACGGTCACGTCCTGGTCGGTGTCGGTCTCGTCCACCTCGCCATCGTCGTAGTTCTGGATGGTGCGGACGGTACGTCCGGCATCATCATATTGGGTCTGGTTGATGCGGCCGAGGTTGTCAGTCGAGCGGTATGGCCGTCCGGCGGCGTCGTACCCGGTTAGCCCGACGATGTAGTTGTCGGACGAGTTCGGCGAGGGCGGAGCGTCTTCGGCAAGGTCGGGGATGCCATTCGAGTTGCTGTCAATGAGCACGCCCGTGCTGCCGTCAAAGAAGTAGTGCGTGAGGCCGGAATCCACGTCCTCGCGCCCGTAGTTGACCGTGGTGATGGTCCGTCCAAGGCCGTCGTACCAGGCCGCCGCGGCCGTGGAGTAGCTGATGGCCGCCGAAAGCGCTCCGGTCGTGCTAGTGTCGTCGGGCAAACGCTGATACGTGGCTGTGGCGACGGGCTGGCTGGCTGCGTCGTACCAGGTCTGGCTCTGCTCGATCACCGTGTCGCCGGTTACGTCATCAGCATCGGCATAAGCCGTTTCGTCCGTGTCGTAGCAGACGTAGGAAGCCACCGCGCGTCCGAGCCCATCGTAGGCAAACTTCTCGAAGAGCCCGTTGCCGGTGGCCGTTTTGACCACGTAGCCCCGAGCGTCGTACCAGGTTTCGCTGGGGAGGTAGTCGCCTACGGTGCCGTCGCCGGGATCGACCTCGTAGAGGCGCGATTCGTAGACGCGGCCCAAATCATCGTAGAGGCTATTGGTCTGCGCGCGGAGTTCGCCAACCGAGAGCGTGAAGTCGTCGCTGGCGTAGGTCTTGGACCAAGTGGCGCGGCCCAGGTTGTCGTAGACGTAATGCGTCACCACGTCGGCCGCGCTCAATGCGTCGGTCGGCCGGTCACGCCAGTCGGGGAAAAAGGGGACAGTCAACGGTTTTCGGCTGGTACGTCACCGTCCATCAACCGGTGACTGTCCCCAGTTGTGTGCTTGTCCCCAGTTGTGTGCTAGAAGCGGGACGTGGAGCGGGAGCGGATCGAGCGGGAGACGTCCCGGCTGAAGGACGTGATCGCGGAGATCACGGCGGAGAACTTGGAGCTAAAAAAAACGCTTTCGGGCTAGAGGATCACGGGAAGATGCCGCCGGAGTTGCAGCAGCGGGTCCACGAGGAGGTGCAGCGAACCAAGGAGCGGAGCGGTTGGCCGGCAGGGAAGACGCTGGCGGCCTTGGGAGTGACGCGGACGACGTACTATCGCTGGCTGCGTGAGGAGGCATGGGCGAAGGCCCGGCCGGCGGCGCCGGTGCCGCCGGTACAGCCTTACGAGGCATTGCCGGAGGAGAAGGCGGTGGTGAAGGAATATGCGTTAGCGCATCCGGAGCTGCGGCACCGGGAATTGACCTGGAGGATGGTGGACGAAGACGTGGCGTACTTGGGGGCCTCGACCGTGTATCGGATTCTCAAGGAGGCGAAGCTGGTTTGTCCTTGGAGAAGGAGGAGCAAGCGTCGCCGGGAGGAGGACGAGAAGGCGACCCGTCCGGACCAGATCTGGGCGACGGACATCAAGTACACCTGGGTAGGCGGCCGGGATTACTTCCTGGTGTGCTTCCTGGACGAATACAGCCGGTACATCGTGCATCACGAGTTGTTGTGGACGATGGACGGGCCGGCCGTGAGCGTGGCGGCCCAGGCGGCCTTGGAGACGCTGCCACGGGATGCCGCCGGGAAGCTCTTGGAAACGCCGCTGATCCGTTCGGACAACGGGAGCTGTTACATCTCGCGGGAGTTCGGCGCGGTGCTGGACGAGCACGAGTTGAGCCACAAGCGGATCAAGCCGCACTGCCCGGAAGAGAATGGGTTGATGGAGCGAGCGAACCGGACGATCAACGAGGCCCTGGAGGGAGAGGACCTGGCGGATTATCTCCAGGCGGTGAAGGTGATCGCCAGGATCATCCGATGGTACAATGAGGGACGTTTGCACAGTGCCCTGGGGTTCCTTCGACCGGTAGACTATTACCGCGGGAAGCCCGAGGAAATGTACGCCGTGCGGCGGCGGAAGCTGGCCGAGGCTCGGCACCGACGGAGAGAGAAAAACCTACAACTTCGGCAGCCGACGCTGCCATTGACCAGCGAGGAGCCCGTTGCTTAACCCGACCCCGGGTTTTGTGCCAAATCCGTTGAAACAAAACAACCCTCGGCAATCGTCCACAACGCTTATCAGGCGGCCTCGGCCTTGATGTTTGATCGCGCCGAAAATGCTCCGCATTGGCGCAGGCGGAACGGACATCACGATGCCAGCGAGTATCTGCTCTTTAACAACGGGCTTCTGCACGTCCCCACCTACCTCGACGGCAAGGCCGATTACTGGGTCGATCTGACGCCCGATTACTTCGGCCTGGCAAAGCTGCCGTATGACTTTGATCCGCACCACGCGGCGGCCCCTACGAATTTTCTGGACTACTGCCAATATCAGTGGGCCGATGCCAACGTCCATCTCCTGCTTGAAGAAGTCTTGGGCGACATCTTGATGGGCGACCTGCGGCAACGGGCGTTCTACGCCTTCCTCGGGAAGGGCTTCGCCGGTAAGAGTGCCGTGGTGGAGGGTGCGGCCGAGGGGTTGGTCGGCGAACACAACCGCTGCGCGGTGGACCTGGCCGGCTTCGCCAAGGATTTTGGCCTGGAGGGCGCGATCGGCAAGAAGCTGATTCTGGTGTCCGAGGCCGGCGTGGACTTCCGATATTCCTCGGGCATCGTCGAGAAGATCAAGCGGATCACCGGTGGCGATCCGATCAGCATCAACCGGAAGAACAAGTCAATCCTCTCGGTTCGACTCAACGCGAAAATCCTCGCCGTCTCCAACCACCTGCTGCGGATGATCGACGACAGCGGCGCGCTGTTCGACCGGCTGGTTCCGATTGTATTCACCCGCCGCATCGACGAGGACAAGGCCGACAAGACCTTTCCGTCCAAACTGAGGGGTGAATTGTCGGGCATCGTGCTCCTGGCACTGAAAGGTTGGAAACGTCTCCGCGACAACGGCCACTTTACCATGCCCGATTCGTCGAAACAAGTGCTCGGCGATCTGCGTGAGACCGGCTCGCCCGTGCTGACCTTCGTCAAGGAATGTTGCCAACTCGACAAGCAGGCATTCGTGCCCACCGAGAGGCTTTGGGAGAAGTGGAAGGACTCCTTCTGCCCTGAGCATGACTTGAAACCCGGCGAAAAGGACGCCTTCGTTACCGCGCTGAAATCGGCGTTCCCTGAGTTGCGCAAAGATCGGCGGTCGGTGGGCGGGAAACAAGTCCGGGGATTCGTCGGCATCGCAGTCAAGGCGGCCGGGAAATAACTCCCGCTCGGCCGCTTGTGCTGGGGCTGGGGGTGACGGCCCAGCCCCGGCACGAACCTTTCTCAAACAAGTTCGCGCCTACGAGCGATCACAAGGCACACCTGCTCGATGCAGAAAATTAGATGCAACTGGAGAGAACGCCATGACCAATCACACTCAACAATATCGCTTGGCTGACGCGAGCGATCAGCGCCGGCTTCGAGAGTTGTCCGACCGCGACGCTGAAGACGTTGCCGATGTCAGCGGCGAACTCGGCCTGGCCCGCTTCCTGGCCGAGCGCGGCGCAACGACGAATCCCAGCCTGTGCAACGCGCTCTTGAGCAGCATCGCCAAACTGTCGATTGCAGCCGAGCGCCATGCCGTAGCCACAAATGAACTCTTGGCGCGGCCGGCGCTGATGGGCTTTGTCCGGGAAATCGTGGCCGCCGTGTGCGCGGAGCTTCAACAGTTGCCCGACTCCGAGTTGCACATTGAGAATGTCGCCCGCCGGATCGACACCGCTTTCGTCGAATTGAAGAACACACCCGAACAGAAACCCAAGTTGCTCAGCTACGAAGGGAACCGCCCATGAGACTGATGAAACTGATTTCCGAAGAGACCGCCGCGAAGGAGCCGCTGCTCATTCTCGACAAGAGAGGCTATCACGTTCGCGTCGGCGGCGCTTGGCACCACGGCCTGACGCGCGACCAGTCGCGCAGAGCGCTGCTCGATGCCGGCATCGACGATCACGACGCCTACCTGCTCTTGGACTCTGCGGCATGGTGGCCGGAAGAACGGCAAGTCGAGTACAGGCCGTGCGGCCGAGGCCGGTGGCTGCTTGACGGCCAGCCCGTAACCAGGGAGGGCGCGGCCTGGGAATACCGGAAGATCGGAATGACATATCGGGAAATCCGCTGTTTGATGCGAATTCAACGACTTTGCTGCGAGATCGAGCAGCGACAACCGCCGCCGGGCGACTGCATGACAGTGGACGAGGCCCGGCAACTACTCGCAGACGGCCTGGCTCATGCCGTGAGCGTGCGGGTCGCCCGGCAATGGGTGCGCGAGCACCTGCGCGGAGCCCGACGCAAACACCCGCTCGGCCTCGCCGCTTGGAAAGAGCGGTTCGAGCGGGAGAATCCGAAACGCCGCGTCACGAAAGATGAGTTCGCCCAGGCGCTCGCCGACACCAAGATCAAGGTAACTGACGACATCGTGTATTGCCAGGAGGTAACAGCATGATCGAAGTGGATTTTGGCGCGATCCGGCATCGTTTGTACGAAGATGGCTGCGTCGATCTTCTTCGCGGCCGTGAATGCCTCAAATGGCAGCTATGGGCGGGAGAGAGCTACGAGAGTGCCGTCAAAGCCTGGAAGAAAAACGTACCCGAGTTGTTCACCCGGCGCGGTCGGTCCACGGGGCACCGGACGCGCGAGCACCTTCCGCCCCGAAACGTGAGGAACAGCTATGTCCGACAAATCCGAAACGCCTGAACAGTGGGAACAGCGCATCGCCGAGCAGAAGGCGCGGGCTGAAACATTCCAGCGGCTCCACGCCGAGGGAATGATCGAGCACGAACTGCGCAAGGCCGCTGAGGAGGCCGGCGCGTTCAACGCCAACCAGATCATCACCCTCTTGAAAGGAAAGTCCCGGCTCGTGGATGCGGACGGCAAGCATGTCGTTCACGTCGTCACGGTCGGCGATGACGGCAGGGAAATCCACCACAGCCCCGCCCAGGCCATCGGGCACCTGCGGCAGAACAAGGACAACCACAACTTGTTCCGCGACTTGATGTCTCAAACGTCTACGCTGGCCCCAACTGCCAAAATCGACGCCAGACCCGACCTGAGAAAGCTGCTGGCGAATATGCCAATGGACCAATACCTGAAGTTGCGGCAGGAGCACCCCGAAGCCCTCGGTCTCAAGCCTTTGCCCAAGCAAGGCCGGTAAGTCCTGCCTGCTACGTCGTGGCCGGCGGCACTCTGCACCGGCCACGGTTCTCGACCTTCTCGATCCTCTGATCGAGCAGCACCTTGTTCCTCAGCAATGGAGAATCCCAATGCTCGATAACGCCACCATCAACGCTCTGACTAAGGAGGCACGTCCGGTCGATTACCCGATGCTCCGCTCGTACCTCAAGCACGCGCCGTCGGCCGAGTACGCCCGACGTGTCGCCATCCCCTCGTTGCGAAAATGGCATCCGCGAATCTGGACGCACGTTGACAGCGGATGCGTGAAGACCTAAGCCTGCCGCCACGTAGGCGGCGACATCCTCGCGGCCCCGCGCCTGTGGTTCAGCGCGAGGGCACCGCAAACTCTTGAGCCACAGAAAACGAGTTGTGCTATGTTCCCGCAGAAATCCGAAACTCCGGCCGAGCGGAACGTCCGCATCGCCACCGAACAAGGCGCGATCCACGCAAAGGCTGTTGTCGAAATCTTGCAGCCGTTCGACCAGCAGACCGCTGCCGGCTCCGCGCCATTTGCCGCTGTCGGCGGCCAGATCGTCCCGCTCGCCACGGCCGTCAAGCAGTTCCGCGACGAGAACCCTGGGTTGGGCCGGTTATTCGACCCCAATGGGAAGCTCGACATTAAGAACATGCGGCAGGAACATTACGTGGCGATCCGCGCCCACTCGCCACAATTGTTCGGCCTCTTGCCGATTGGGCGGCGCTGGTAGTGTGGCTCGTCCTCGCCCCCGCCCGGTCACTGGACCGGGCGGGCGAGGGCTGCGATTCCGTCTTCGCTGAATCCCAAGGAACGACAACCATCCATTGCGCAAGCACACCATGACGAACACCTGCAAGACCATACGCGAGTTCCGCTCCTGGCTGGAAGAGAACATCGCTTTCTTGGAGAACGTCCTGCTGCACGGCCCCTGCCACGTCCGGCCGGATGGGCAGGCAGCAGACGCCCAGTACACCGACCTAGTTATTGAGGAGATCATCGCCGAGGCCACTCGCCTCGCCTGCCGTTTTGGAGCCGGCGACGTGGTTGGGAAAGCACACCTCGCACCACAATCCGCGCTGGCGATGCTGGGGCGACTGCTGGCGTGGACGCACGATAGTGCGCCGTTCGATCCGCCCGAGATGATGACGCAGGAGGACTTGATCCGCTACCTCCGGCTCGACGTTGACGAGCGGAACCCGGTCGAACGGGTGCGCAACCTCATTCGCTATCAAGGTTTACCTGTGACGCGGCGAGGCCGGCTGCTGCTCTTTCGCAAGACGGCCATTGACGAATGGCTGGATGTGCCTCCTCGCAGGAGTTATGCCAGGAGGAGGCCGGGGCGGGGTGTCCCGGCGATCCTCAACAGAAAGGAGACCGCATGATCCAAGTGTTCCTGGTTAAGCGCTTCAAGCGCAAACGCCAGCGCAACGGCAAGCGGGAATACCGCTGGGCCTTGCGCTGGGAGGGACCGGATGGCTGGCGGTGTGAGAGCACTGGCACAGCCGACCGGACCCAAGCAGAGGCCCTACAGAAACAGAAGTGGGCCGAGTTAAACATCCCGGAGGCCGAGCCCGAGGAGCCGGTCCCCGAGCCCGTGAAGGCATCATGGGACGAGTGCAAGGAAGCGCTGAAACGGGCGATGGAAGCTGACAACCTTCGGCCGTCCTACGTCTACGATTCCTTGCGAATGGTGGACGTGTTCTGCCGAATGTTCCCAGAGGTCAAGACCCCTGCTGACGTGACGCCCGCGATGGCGAACGAGTATAAACGTCGCCGGGCAGAGGCAAAGGTTTCCCCGTGGTCGATCAAGGGAGACCTAGCGACCCTCAAGGCTGTTTTCGGCAAATGGCTCGGGCGGGAGTGCGGCTTGCTCACGTCCAACCCATTCGCCAACGTGAAACCGCCGAAATGCGACGATCCCGACGTGCGGATCGTCACAGCCGAGGAGAGCACGGCACTTTTCAAGTGGCTTGGGGAGCGCTGGAATAACTGGCGATTGCCCCTTGTCTATTTGGAAGTGGCCGCCCTCTTGGGCTGGCGGGCCACAGAAACGGCCAGTCTTCGGGAGGAGGATTTGCTTCCCGATGGATTCGTGCGGGTGGCTCCTGAACGATGCAAAACGCGCCGGTACAAGTATGGCTGGTTGCCAGCGGACTTGTACGCCGATCTAAAGGCATGTGCAGCAGGCGGCTGGGCCTTTGGACGGTTCCCGGACGAGTTGCGTCGGTTGCTCATTCTGTGGAAGAAGCAACCAAACCACGCAAGGATGGTCAAGGAGTTCACCCCGAAACGGCTGGTATGTTGGATTCAAGATGAATTGAAGCGATACCATGCCGACCAGGAAGGGGAGGCGTTCACCCTCCATGACTTCCGCCGGACTGCCATTACCAGCCTGCAAATGGCCGGGGCATCGGAGAAGGAAACCTCTCTCATGGTGGGGGCTGTCACGGGGCGCGTAGAACCGGCCACGTAAGGGCGCGTTGAACCGGCCACTTACGGGGAGAGGAGATTCGTCATCTAGCCTTCAGCAACCTTTTGCTGAAGGAGAACCTGGATGGCGAAACGAC
>Ga0067045_1031560_pt1 | contig 11992 bp, 13 predicted proteins | sample TerdegcTABiofilm_FD_59184 | JGI IMG/M metagenome (GOLD analysis project Ga0067045, IMG submission 59184) | Combined Assembly of (Gp0054472, Gp0054536) Wastewater bioreactor microbial communities from Singapore -Terephthalate degrading...
CGGCCTGCGCTGGCTGCCCAAGCGGCTGGAGGTGCACGACGACAACGAGCCGCTGTGGGAACGCACCAAGGCCAAAGCCCGGCGCACGCGCGACCTGCTGCTGGCGCTGGCCGCCGGCGCCGGCATGACCGGCCTCTCGTACGCGCTGATGACGCGCGACTTCCCGCAGAGCATCTCGCCCTTCTTCCTGGAACGCTCGCTGCCCGAGGGCGGTGGCACCAATGTGGTCAATGTGATGCTGGTGGACTTCCGGGGCTTCGACACGCTGGGCGAGATCACCGTGCTGGGCATCGTGGCGCTCACCGTGTACGCACTGCTGCGCCGCTTCCGCCCCGCGCCCGAGAGCGCCGAACTCACGGCCCAGCAGCGGGCCCTGCCGGCCGACCTGGACACCGACCTCGTCAACCCGCAACTGGCCGAGGACACCGCGAAGGGTTACCTGATGGTGCCGGCGGTGCTGGTGCGCCTGCTGCTGCCGATCGCGACGGTGATCGCGGTCTACCTCTTCATGCGCGGCCACAACGAGCCCGGTGGCGGCTTCGTGGCCGGGCTGGTGCTCTCCACCGCGTTCATCCTGCAGTACATCGTCTCGGGCACGCAGTGGGTGGAGGCCAACATGCAGCTGATGCCGCAGCGCTGGATTGCGGCCGGCCTGCTCACGGCCACCGCCACCGGCCTGGGTTCGTTCTGGTTCGGCTACCCGTTCCTGACCACGCACACGGCCCACCTGACCCTGCCACTGCTCGGCGAGATCCACGTTGCCAGTGCGCTGTTCTACGACATCGGCGTCTTCACCCTGGTGGTGGGCGCCACCCTGCTCATCCTCACCGCGCTGGGTCACCAGTCGGTGCGCGGCCACCGACAGGCCAAGGTCGCCGAGCAGGAAACCCCCACCGAAGGAGCCCCCTGATGGAACTCGTCATGGCCATCGCCATCGGCGCCCTCACCACCTGCGGCGTGTGGCTGATGCTGCGCCCGCGCACCTACCAGGTCATCATGGGCCTGTGCCTGCTGGGTTACGGCGTCAACCTGTTCATCTTCAGCATGGGCCGGCTCTCGGTGGACAGCGAGCCCGTGCTCACACCCGGGCTGGAAGCCACGCTGCTGCAGTACGACGACCCGATGCCGCAAGCCCTGGTGCTGACCGCCATCGTGATCGGCTTCGCCATGACCGCGCTGTTCCTGGTCGTGCTGCTCGCGCAGCGCGGCTTCTTCGGCAATGACCACGTGGACGGACAGGGGGACGCTGAGTGACGGGAGGACCGATTCAGGCGATCACCGCGGCACTCATGCCGCACCTGATGATCGCGCCCATCCTGCTGCCCCTGGTCACAGCCTGCGTGCTGCTGTTCCTGCGCGACCGCCAGCACCGCACCAAGGCCACCATCAGCCTGGTCGCCGCCGTGCTCAACCTGGGCGTGGCCCTGGCGCTGCTGCTCTGGAGCAAACAGGGCGAAGGGCCGAGCGCGTTCGGCGTGTATCTGCCGGGCAACTGGGACGTGCCCTACGGCATCGTGCTGGTGCTCGACCGCCTCTCAGGCCTGATGCTGCTGCTGGCCGCGATGGTGGCGCTGATGGCGCTGCTGTTCGCGCTGGCGCGCTGGCACAAGGCGGGCGCGCATTTCCACCCGCTGTTCCAGATCCAGATCATGGGCCTGAACGGGGCCTTCCTCACGGGGGACCTGTTCAACCTGTTCGTGTTCTTCGAGGTCATGCTGGCCGCGTCCTATGGACTGCTGCTGCACGGTTCGGGGCCGTCCCGCGTGAAGGCGGGCATGCAATACATCTCGATCAACCTGGCCGCCTCCTCGCTGTTCCTGGTGGGCGCCTCGATGATCTACGGCGTGACCGGCACGCTCAACATGGCGGACTTGGCCGCACGCATCCCTCAAGTGGCGTCGGCCGACCGCGCGCTGCTGCACACCGCCTGCGCCATCCTGGCCGTGGCCTTCCTTGCCAAGGCCGCCATGTGGCCGCTCAACTTCTGGCTGGTGCGGGCCTACTCCAGCGCCAGTGCACCCTCTGCGGCGATGTTCGCGCTGCTCACCAAGGTGGGCATCTATGTGTTGCTGCGCCTGTCCACCCTGCTCTTCTCGCCCGAGGCCGGTCATTCGGCGGGCTTCGGCAGCGAGTGGCTGGTCTGGGGCGGCATGGCCACGCTGGCTTTTGGTGCCATCGGCATGCTGGCCTCGCAGCGGCCCGCACGGCTGGCGGGCTTCTCGGTCATCGTGTCTTCCGGCACCTTGCTCGCGGTGCTGGGCTTCGCCCGGCCCGAGCTCACCGCCAGCGCGCTGTACTACCTGCCCAGCTCCACCATGGCGGTGGCCGCGTTCTTCCTGCTCGCCGAACTCATGGACCGCTCACGCACCGACCCGTCGAGCCAGCGGGCACCCGAAGACGAAGAAGACCACCTGCCCTTCGCGCTGGCCGACCTGGAGATCGCCAAAACCGCCAACCTCGACGAGGACGAAGAGGTGCTGATCGGCCGCGCCATCCCCGCCACCACCGCGCTGCTGGGCCTGGCCTTCATCTGCTGCACGGTGCTGGTGGCCGGGCTGCCACCGCTCTCGGGCTTCATCGGCAAGTTCGCCATGCTCTCGGCGCTGCTCCCGCTGCAGAGCGGCACGCCCGCCGTGAGCGCGGCCAGCTGGACACTGATGGTGCTGGTCATCACCTCCGGCCTGTTCGCGCTGGTGGCGCTCTCGCGCACCGGCATCCGTTTCTTCTGGGCGCCCATGGAACGCGGCGGACACATGCTGCGCGTGGCCGAATACATCCCGATCGCGGTGCTGATCGGCCTGTGCGTGCTGTTCACGGTGCGCGGTGAAGCGGTGATGCGCTACACCGCCGCCACCGCGAGCTCGCTGTACCACCCGCGCGGCTACATCGACGCGGTATTCATGGCCAGGCCCCTGCCCACCCCCACCAACGCCGAGCGCCTGGGCGTGCCGGTGCCGGAGAAGCAGCCATGATGCGGCGCCTGTTCCCCTCCCCCCTGCTGTCGCTCGCGCTGGTCGCGCTGTGGCTGGTGCTCAACAACCCCTACAGCCTGGGCCACTGGCTCATGGCCCTGGTGCTGGGCTTCGCGGTGCCGCTGCTCACGCAATCGCTGCGCCCGACGCCGGTGCGCTTCAGCCACCCCTGGGTGGCGTTCAAGCTGTTCCTGCGCGTGGGCGTCGACGTGATCGAGTGGAACTGGCGCGTGCTGCGCGGCACGCTGGGCCGGGGCGAGCACATGCCGCAGGGCGGGTTCATCACCGTGCCGCTGGACCTGCGCGACCCCAACGGCCTGGCGGTGCTGGCCGCCATCATGTGCGTGATCCCGGGCACCATCTGGTCCGAGATCGCGCTGGACCGCAGTGCGCTGCTGGTGCACATCTTCGACCTCAAGGACGCGCCACACGAGATCGCGCTGATCAAGCAGCGCTACGAGCGTCCCCTGATGGAGATCTTCGAATGAGTCCCTTTCTCTTTGGCGCCATCGTCTTCGCGCTGGCCTGTTACGTGCTCGCCATGGCGCTGGGCCTGCTGCGCCTGTACCGGGGCCCTTCGGCGCAAGACCGCGTGCTGGCCATGGACCTGATCTACACCATCGGCATGCTGGTGCTCATGGTGCTGGCGATCCGCTACCGCAGTGCGATGTACTTCGAGGCCGCGCTGTTGATCGCCGTCTTTGGTTTCGTGAGCTCGGCCGCCATGGCCAAGTTTCTGTTGCGCGGCGAGGTGATCGAATGATGATGCCGGCCGGTGTGTCGCTCTGGGCCGAAATCCCGGTGGCGCTGCTGCTGATCCTCAGCGGCATCTTCACGCTCACCGCCGCCATCGGCGTGGTGCGCTTCAAGACCTTTTTTCAGCGCATGCACCCGCCCGCGCTGGCCTTCAGCTTCTCGGCCTGGTGCGTCACGCTGGCGAGCATCATCTACTTCTCGTCGCAGGACGATCGGCTCTCGTTGCACGCCTGGCTGATCATCATCTTCCTGTCGCTCACGGTGCCGGTGACCACCATCCTGCTGGCGCGCACCGAGCTGTTCCGCCGCCGCATCGGCAACCCGGGCTCGGGCGAGGTCCCGCCTTCGCTGAGCCATGTGGTGCCTCCGGTGGCCAGCGAGCAGGCGGCTGAGGAACCCGGCATCCGCTGAGGCCCCGGCGCCTCGCCGCCCCTCAACGGGCGAGGTGCGCTTTCAGCAGGCGCGCGAATTCGGCCGGCTGCTCCACCGCTGGGAGGTGCCCCCGTCGACCGACCGCTGGCTCAAGGCCGTGGGCGAGCGCGGGGAGGGCCTTCAGCGGGTCAGGAAGCGCAGCGGCGCCAGCACCAGCTGCGGGAAGAACACCAGCAGGAACAGCACGCCGAGTTGCGCCAGCAGGTAAGGCGAGACCGCGCGGATCACCGACTCCAGCCGCACGCGCGACACCCCGCAGACGACATTGAGCACCGTGCCCACGGGCGGCGTGATGAGCCCGATGGCGTTGTTCATGATGAAGAGCACGCCAAAGTACACCGGGTCGATGCCGGCCATGCGCACCACCGGCATGAGCACCGGCACCAGGATGAGGATGGTGGGCGCGAAATCCAGCGCCGTGCCCACCACGATCACCAGCAGCATGATCACGAGCAGCAGCAGCGTGGGCGAATCCACCAGCGGCTGCAGCAGGTCTGCCACCACCATGGGAATGTTGGCGGCCGCGATCAGCCAGGCCGTGACCTGCGCAGCGGCCACCAGGAACATCACCACCGCGGAAGTCTTGCCGGCCGAGAGCAGCAGTGCGTACAGCTGCGACACCTTGAGCTCCCGGTACACCACAAAGCCCACGAAGACGGCGTAGAACACCGCCACCACGGCCGCTTCGGTCGGCGTGAAATAGCCGCCCTTCAGACCGCCGACGATGAGCACGGGCAGCAGCAGCGCCCACAAGCCCGCGAACGTGGCCGACCAGCGATCGCGCATCGAAACCTTTTCGCCGCGCGGCATGTTGTCGCGCCCCGCCTGGAACATCCAGGTGCCCACCAGCGCCAGCGCCATCAAGAGCCCTGGCACGATGCCGGCGATGAACAGGCTGGTGATGGAGACGTTGCCGACCACGCCGAACATCACGAAGCCGATGGAGGGCGGAATGACCGGCGCGATGATGCCGCCCGAGGCGATCAAACCCGAGGCGCGCGGCATGTCGTAGCCGGCCTTGCGCATCATCGGAATCAGCAGCGCCGCCACGGCCGCTGTGTCGGCAATGGCCGAACCCGAGAGCGAGGCCATGATCACGCAGGCAAAGATCGCCACGTAGCCCAGGCCGCCCTTGAAATGCCCGACCCAGGCCCCCGCCACCGCGACGATGCGCCGCGAGATGCCGCCGGCGTTCATGAGTTCGCCGGCCAGCACGAAGAACGGAATCGCCATCAGCGGAAAGCTGTCGGCGCCGGACAGCATGTTCTGCGCCAGGATCTGGGCGTTGAAGATGTCCATCCAGGCCATCATGGCCAGGCTGGAGACCATGAGCGCGAAAGCGATGGGCATGCCCAGCGCCATGGCGGCGAGCAGCGCGAAGACGAAGATGAGGACGATCATGGGGCGTGGCGCTCAGGCGGCGTCGGTGAGCTGTGGGTCGGGCAGGTCTTTGCCGCGCAACAGGTTGATGATGTTGACCAGGACCATGACGCCGATGGAGGCTGCGCACAGGTAGGCGACCGAATAGACGATGGCGAGCGACATGCCCGTGACCAGGCCGATGTTGGCCACATTGATGTCGTGCTGAAGCAGCAAACCCCAGAGCAGCACCGCACAGCACGCCAGCACCAGCAACTGGCCGAGCATCAGGGCCGCCCAGCGAGCACGGCCGGTGAGGCGGCGCACCACCATGTCCATGCCCAGGTGGCCTCCTTCGCGCATGGCCACGATGGCGCCGAGGAAGGTCAGCCAGATGAACATGAAGCGCGAAAGCTCTTCCGAGGTGTTGATGCCCGAGTCGAACACGTGGCGCAGCACCACGTTGCCGAACACCATCACGCACATGGCCGCGAGGCACAGCACCATGACCGCTTCAAGCGCCTTGAAGTACCAGTGAACAACCGTTTTCATGTCAGCTCCAGCATCAAAACGCAAATATCTTGCCTGGGTTCATGAGGTTGTGCGGGTCCATGGCGTGCTTGATCTGCCGCATCAATGCGACCGGCGCCTCGCCCAGTTCGTCGAGCAGGAAGCCCTGCTTGTGCAGGCCGATGCCATGCTCGCCGGTGCAGGTGCCGTCCATGGTCAGCGCGCGCGCCACCAGCCGCGCGTTGAGCGCCTCGGCCTGCGCCACCTCGTGTTCGCTGTCGCCATCCACCAGCATCTGCACGTGGAAGTTGCCGTCGCCCACGTGGCCGACGATGGGTGCGATCAGGCCCGATTGCGCCAGGTCCTGCGCGGTCTTGTTCACGCAGTCGGCCAGTTGCGAGATCGGCACGCAGACGTCGGTCACCACGCTGCGGCTGCCCGGGCGCAACTGCAGCGCAGCGAAGTAGACGTTGTGCCGCGCCTCCCACAGGCGCGTGCGCTCCTCGGGCGTGTGCGCCCACTGGAAGCGCTCACCACCGAGCTCGCCCGCGATGGCCTGCACCAGCTCGACCTGCTCGCGCACCCCGGCCTCGCTGCCGTGGAACTCGAAGAACAGGTGCGGCTGCTCGGGCAGGCCGGTCTTGCTGTAGCCGTTGAGCGCGCGGATCGCCACGCGGTCGACGAATTCGCAGCGCGCGATCGGCACGCCCACCTGGATGGTCTGCACCACCGCCTGCACGGCGGCGTCGATGCTGGGGAAGGCACACACCGCCGCCAGAATGCTCTCGGGCAAGGGATGCAGTTTCACCGTCGCCTCGACCACCACACCCAGCGTGCCCTCGGAGCCCACGAACAGGCGCGTGAGGTCGTAGCCGGCGGCGCTCTTGCGCGCGCGCCGCGCGGTTTTCACCAGCTGGCCGTCGGGCGTGACCACCGTGAGGTTGACCACGTTCTCGCGCATGGTGCCGTAGCGCACGGCGTTGGTGCCGCTGGCGCGGGTGGCGCACATGCCGCCGATGGTGGCGTCGGCCCCGGGGTCGATGGGAAAGAACAGGCCCTTGTCACGCAGCGCGGCATTGAGCGCCTTGCGCGTCACGCCCGGCTGCACGGTGGCGGTCTGGTCCTCGTCGTGAATGGCGACCAGCTGGTCCATCTGCTGCAGGTTGAGCGTGACGCCACCCTGCGTGGCCAGCGTGTGACCTTCCAGCGAGGACCCCGCGCCATAGGGCACCAGCGGCACGCGGTGCTCGCGGCACAGGTTGACGATGGCGAGCACCTCGTCGGTGTGGCGCGCGAACGCCACGGCCGCGGGCGGCATGGGCGCAAAGATCGATTCGTCGCGGCCGTGGTGCTCGCACACGGCCAGGCTGGTGGAGAGCCGCTCGCCAAGCAACTGGCGCAGACCCTCCAGCAAAGCCGGGGGCAAAGGAAGGGAGGCGGTCATGGCAGGGCCGACCGGGCGCGCGGCCCGGTCGTTTGAAGAGAAGGAACGGAGCCCGGCAGGGCTTACTTGGACGCGGCGCGCACCCTGGCGATCTCGCTGCGCACCAGGGTCATGAACTCGGGGCCGATCTTTTCCAGGTGCGGCGCAATCGCCGGCGGCACACGGTCGCGGATCGCCTGCAGGTCGGCGGGCGAGAACTGCGTGACCTGCACGCCCTTGTCCTTCATGCCCTGCAGCGCACTGCCGGCCTCGGCGGCGGTGGACTTGCGCTGGAACGCGGTGGCGTTCTTCGCGGCGGTGTTCATGGCCTTCTGCTCATCGGGCGAGAGGCTGTCCCAGTATTTCTTCGACACCGCGAAGATCAGCGGCGAATAGACGTGGCCCGAGAGCGTCATGTACTTTTGCACTTCGTAAAAGCGCTGGGTGTACATCAGCACCACCGGGTTTTCCTGACCGTCGAAGGCCTTGGTCTCCAGCGCCACGAACAGCTCGGACCACGGCAGCGGCGAGGCGTTGGCGCCGATGGCCTTGAAGGCGTCGAGCGTGAGCGGGTTGGGCTGGGTGCGCAGCTTCAGGCCCTTGAGGTCGTCCAGCGTGTTGACCGGGCGCCTGGAGTTCGTGATGTGACGAAAGCCGTTTTCCCACCAGCCCAGCACATGGATGCCCACGGCCGCCAGCTTGGTGTTGAGGTGCGCGCCGACCGGGCCGTCGAACACGGCGTGGGCTTCGGCTTCGGTGTTGAAGAGGAAGGGCACGTCCTGAAACCCGAGTTCCTTGACCTGGCCGAGCATGGCCAGCGCGCTGCCGGTGTAGAACTCCTGCACGCCACCTTGCAGCGCAGCGAGCATCTGCGGGTCCGGGCCCAGGGCCTGGTTGGCGATCACCGCGATCTTCATCTTGCCGCCGCTGGCCTTCTCCATCTCGGTGGCGAACTGTTTGGCGGCCTGGCCGGCCGGGTGGGCGTCGGCCATGCCGTGGCCAAAGCGCGCACTGCGCGCCTTGAAGTCCTGCGCCAGCGCGGCGGTGGCGCCCAGCGCGGCAAAGGTGGTGATGGCCATGGCGGCCAGCAGGCGGTTGAGCTTCATGCGGTTGTCTCCTCTTTGTGGGCGGGGTGGTGACGGGTGGGCGCCGGTGCGCGGGCCTCGATGCGGTTGCGCAGCAGGCCGATGCCTTCGATCTCGACTTCGCAGATATCGCCGGGCTGCATGTACAGGCGCGGCTCGCGCGCATGGCCGATGCCGGCTGGTGTGCCGGCCACGATCAGGTCGCCGGCCTCGAGCGTGATCGCCTCGCTGATGGTCACGATGAGCGAGGCCACGTCGAACACCATGTCGCTGGTGTTGGCGGACTGCACGGTCTGGCCGTTGAGGCGCGTTTCCAGCCGCAGGTTGCGGGCGCCGGGCGGCAGTTCGTCGGCCGTCACCAGCCAGGGCCCGAAGGCGCCGGTGCGGTCGAAGTTCTTGCCCATGGTCCATTGCGGCGTCTTGAACTGGTACTCGCGCATGCTGCCGTCGTTGAAGACCGAATAGGCCAGCACGTGCGAGAGCGCGTCCTCAGGGCGGATGCACGAGCCACCGGTGCCGATCACCGCCACCAGCTCGCCCTCGAAGTCCAGCGAATCGGACACGCCCGCGTGCTCCATCGGTGTGCCGTGGGCCACGACGCTGGTGTTGAAGCGCGAGAACAACGTGGGATAGGCCGGCTGCTCGAAGCCGCTTTCTTCGGTGTGGTCGCGGTAGTTCAGGCCGACGCAGATGATCTTGCGCGGCTCGGCCACGGGGGCCAGGAAGCGCACGGCCGCGAGGTCCACCACCGGCTGGGCGCGCATCGCAGCCGCTGCGGTGTCCAGCGCGGGGCGGCCCTGGCGGATCGCGCCGTCCAGCGAACCCGGGTAGGCCGCAGCGCCCTCGGTGGCGCCATGCCAGGCCCCGCTGGCCGGGTCTTGCACCGCCCAGCCTTCACGCCCGTCCCGCTGGAAACGCAACAACTTCATCGAATGCTCCTCTGTGTATGAATGTGTCTGGTCGGGACTCTAACATCGACGATGTATCTTTGATCGAATAATCTATTCTTTTCTCATTGGTACATTCCCTCATACAATCTCGCTGCCATGACCGCCACCGCCAAACTCACCCAGGCCGAGACCGTGTGCCAGCTCATCCGGGCGGAGATCCTGGAGGGCCGCCTGCTGCCCGGGGCCAAGCTCAACATCAAGGCGCTGGAGCAGCGTTTCAAGGTCAGCCTGGGCGCGATCCGCGAGGCCTTGTCGCGCCTGGGGGCCGAGGGCATGGTGATCGCCGAAGCCCATCGGGGTTACCGCGTGGCGCCGGTCAGCAAGGAAGAGTTGCTGGACCTCACCCGCACGCGCGTCGAGCTGGAGTCGCTCTGCCTGAGCAAGGCCATGCAGCATGGGGATGTGGAGTGGGAGATCCGCATCGTCGCAGCGGCGCACCGCATGGAGCGGCTGCAAGACATTCCATCAGACGAGGAAGCGCGCAAGGCGCCGGCCTGGAACCAGGCCCACGGCGCCTTCCACGAAGCGCTGGTGAGCGCCTGCCCCAGCGTGTGGCTGCTGCGCATGCGCGAACTGCTCTACGCGCAAAGCGAGCGCTACCGCCTGCTCTCCGTGCCGCTGGACACCGACCACCACCGCGATGTGAAGGCCGAACACAAGCGCCTGGTGGAAGCGGTGCTCGCGCGCGACGAAGCCGCCGCGCTCAAGGCGCTGGAAGAGCACTTCTTCGCCACGGTGCAGATCATCCTGCGCTCGCCCTTGCTGAAGTGAACCCGCAGGCGGGAACGCCCCGCCATCGCGCCGCGCCGATCAGCCCCGGCCCGAGCGCCGCTCCTCGCGCAGCATGAAGAGGTACAGCCCCTCCACCTTCTCACGCGCCCAAGGCGTCTTGCGCAGGAAACGCAGGCTGGAAGGAATGCTCGGGTCGATGTTGAAACAACGCACCGGAATGCGCTCGCCCAGGCCGTCCCAGCCGTAGTGATTCACCAGCGCGGTGAGGATCGCCTCCAGCGTGAGGCCGTGCAGCGGGTTGCGCGGCTGCTCCTTGGGGGGCGGCGCCTCGGTCATGCGAGCGCCGCCTCCAGCGCGTCGACGAACATCGCGGGCACGTCGAAGCCGGTCTGCTGCTGGATTTCCTGGAAGCAGGTCGGGCTGGTGACGTTGATCTCGGTGACCTTGTCCCCGATCATGTCCAGCCCCACCAGCAGCAGGCCGCGCGCAGCCAGCGTGGGTGCGATGGCCTCGGCCACGGCGCGGTCGGTGTCGGTCAGCGGCTGCGCCACGCCCTTGCCACCCGCGGCCAGGTTGCCCCGCACCTCGCTGCCCTGCGGGATGCGCGCCAGCACGAAGGGCGCGACCTTGCCGCCGATCAGCAGCAGGCGCTTGTCGCCCAGCACGATGTCGGGCAGGTATCGCTGCACCATCACGCTGGTGGCGCCGCCCTGGTTCAAGGTCTCGATGATCGAGCCCAGGTTCATGCCATCGGGCCCGACGCGGAAGATGCCCATGCCACCCATGCCGTCGAGCGGCTTCAGGATGATGTCCTTGTGCTCGGCGTGGAAGGCGCGGATGGCCTCGGCCTGCCGCGTCACCAGCGTGGCCGGCGCGAACTGCGCGAACTCCATCAGCGCGAGTTTTTCGGGGTGGTCGCGCAGCGCGCGCGGGCTGTTGAACACGCGCGCGCCTTCGCGCTCTGCCTGCTCCAGCAGGTGGGTGGCGTAGAAGAACTCGCTGTCAAACGGCGGGTCCTTGCGCATCAGCACGGCGTCGAAGCTGTGCAGCGGTTCGCGGCCTTCGCGCGTGGTGGTGAACCAGTCCTCGGCGTCGCCGGTCAGCGTGACGTGGCGCACCTGCGCCGTCACCGGTTGGCCGCTCTGCCACTGCAGGTGCTCGGGCTCGCAGGCGGCCAGTGCGTGGCCGCGCCGTTGCAGCTCGCGCATCATCGCGAAGGTGGTGTCCTTGTAGATCTTGAAGGCTTCGAGTGGATCGGCGACGACGAGGATTTTTTTCATGGCGTTGATTCAGGGCTTTTTCGAGGTGAGTCCGTACTGTTGCACAAGCAGCGCGACCGCGCCGGCGACCACGCCCCAGAAGGCCGATCCGATGCCGCCGATGACCACGCCGCTGAGCGTGACGAGAAAGGTGATGAGCGCGGCCTCGCGGTGCGCGTCGTCCTTGAGCGCGGCGTGCAGGCCGCCACCGATGCTGCCCAGCAGCGCGATGCCGGCGATGGCCATGACCAGCTCTCGCGGGAAGGCAATGAGCAGGCCGGTGATGGCCGCGCCGAAGAGGCCGATGAGCACGTAGATGCCCCCGCACACCACGGCGGCGGTGTAGCGCTTCTTCGGGTCGGCGTGCGCCTCGGGGCCCATGCAGATGGCGGCGGTGATCGCGCTCAGGTTGAGCGCAAAGGCGCCGAAAGGCGCGAGCAACAACGTGGCCACGCCGCTGAGCGTGATGATCTTCGAGATCGGCATGTCGTACCCCGCCGCGCGGATCGCCGCC
>Ga0067045_1004567_pt1 | contig 11991 bp, 8 predicted proteins | sample TerdegcTABiofilm_FD_59184 | JGI IMG/M metagenome (GOLD analysis project Ga0067045, IMG submission 59184) | Combined Assembly of (Gp0054472, Gp0054536) Wastewater bioreactor microbial communities from Singapore -Terephthalate degrading...
GGTATCAAAGAAAGCAGAGAAGTTATGATAGCTCCAATTCCAAGTGAGAAAAAGAAAAAGGCAGGATCAAAGATTTCAATAATGATAAACCCGATTCCTAATATCATCCATATCTGCCAAGGTAAAAGTTGCATTTATTGCTTTCCTTCTTCAGATTGTTCAGTGTCTTCATCTTCGGATACAGGAGTTGTTCTTTTATCTTTATATATGCGTTTAACTTTACGCTTTCCGTGACCATATCCATAGCGGTTATAATAACGATTGTAATAACCTCCATATCCACCATAACGATAAGAACCGCCTAAACCACCAGCTCCGATGCTTTTTACTCCTAAAGCGGCAAGAAAATACATTAGCAAACGAGTTCCATAATAAGCCAGAANTGCTCCCACAGNAAAAATAATAAGCCAACTGAAGAAATTGAGAGCTAAAGATTTAATGGTTACTNCTATNGTATTGGTTTTTTGTTGTGGAACCAAAGTAATAAAAAGAAGAACATTATTTGATTCCTTCAGTTTATCCAAATTGGAACGCGTGCTCTGGATCAGGGAATGTAATTCTTCTTTGCGCCTGTTTTGAATATCGGTAGGAAAACGGACATTATTTAGCTCTGCCTGTTCTCTTTCATAACTCTGTAAGCGGACAAGTTCACTTTCATAATCAATATTCACCAAAGCAGTATCAATTTGTTCTGTTTGAGAGTTCACTGAACCAAAACTGCGTAATTTTTCTACAATAATAGGCAGGTCTTTTTGGGGAACACTAAAAATATAAGCACCAAAAGAGCCCTCNCTTTGCTTTCTAATCTGTTTCGTAGAATGTTCGCTGATGATTTTNTCAATTTCGGTTTTGGCTTTGGCTACATTCGGAGAAGAAAATGATATTTGAGCTTTATTGAGAAATTTGAGGTCCCGATATTCATTTTGAGCCGGCTTAAAATTGTAGGTCTCGTGTTTTCCGGCTTTATTTTGCCACTGGACAATTGAGGCAGCTATCGCAAGGAATACTATAAAGATAGCTATTCCTCTAACTCTGCGTTTTTCTCTTTTCTTCACATTAACCTCTTATGTTTATGTCTTTTAATATTTCTGCAGCATGTTCCAGAGCTTTGGCAGTTAAGGTTCCGGAAAGCATTCTGGCTATTTCCTGCAAGCGTTGTTCAGCTTCCACTTTGCGTATATTCACAAAACTTTTCTCACCTTGAGTAAATTTTTCTATTACCAAATGTTTTTCGGCTCTTCCTGCAATCTGAGCCAGGTGTGTAATACAAAGCACCTGTTGCCTTTCAGCCAGTTTGGCAATAAAATCAGCTACTATAGCAGCTGTTTTTCCCCCAATTCCTGATTCTATTTCATCCAAAATAATCAGTTTGGGCTCCAAGCGGTCTGCCAGTACTTTTTTAATAGCCAGCAAAATTCTGGATAATTCACCTCCGCTGACAACTGCAGATAAGGGCTTTAATTCAAAGCCCGGATTGGCGGAAAAAAGAAATTCCACACTATCCTGACCGCTTTCCGAGACGGCAGATAAATAATCAGAAATTACAAAATTATCCTCAGCTTTTTTGTCAATCATAATTTCTAATATTCCCTCGGGAATACTTAAGGCACGGATATTCTCCTGCAATTCCTTACTAAGTTCTATAGCAGATTTTTGTCTTTTGCGAGAAAGTTCCTCTCCTTTTTCCCTTAATTCGGCAAAGTTCTTTTCCAAGTGTTTTTCCAATTCTGCAATTGACTTTTCGTTATCGGCAAAAGCGGCAATTTGAGCAGACCTTTCGGCAAAAAGATTGAGCAGTTCTTCAATGCTGCGAACCTTATGTTTATGCACCAGAGAATTGATCAAATCCAGGCGCGCTTGAATATCCTGCAAATGTTGAGGTTCAAAGGAAATATTATCTTTGGAGCGGGAAAGATTGAGGGATGCTTCTTGCAGGTTTTCCAATGCCTGTTGCATATTGTTTACNGCATATCCGATTTCGGGATTAAGGTGTTCATAATGNTTCAGTTTGCTCAAGTAACCGCTNATTATATCAAAGACGCTGTTTTCCTGCTCTAAAAGTTCTGCAGTAATTTGGTTATATAGTTCAGTTATTTCCAAGGTATGGGAAAGCAGTTCATATTCATTTTGCAGTTCTACATCTTCATTTATGCGTAGTTTGGCATTTTCCAGTTCTTCATATTGAAAGCGATAGAGTTCATTTATTTCTTTTTGTCTTTCTGCTTCTTTTTTCAGTTCATCCAGTTTTTTCAGCCCTGCTTTCAGTTCTCTGTATAAATTGGCAAATTCCTCTCTAATGCTTGTCAAATCAGCATAAGCATCCAATAAATCAAGTTGATAGGAAGGAGAAAGCAAACGCTGTTGATCCCTTTGATGGTGAAAATCAATGAGATAACTTTTCAATTCTTTCAGTAAGCTTACTCCTACTTTGCGTCCATTTACATAATAGCNGGATTTGCCGTTAGGACTTATTTCCCGTGCCAAGATTAACTCTTCNTCTGTTTCTATTCCGTTTTGAGCAAGGAAGTTATTCANTTCTTCCGCTTNTTCAAGGTTATAGCTTACTTCCAGATAGATTGGCTGNTCTTTNTCAAATGCTTCAATGCCGGCTAAGTTATCTCCGAAAATAAGAGAAATTGAACCTGCTACAATAGATTTACCNGCTCCCGTTTCTCCACTGATAACGGTTAAGCCCTTATCCAAAGATAAGCGCATTTCCGGAACCAGAAGATAATTCTTTATGTAAAGCTCGGATAACATTACTTGCCCAAATTGAGTTTCCTGCGCAGGATTTGATAGAAAGTCCGATTGGAAAGCTTGATGAAGGAAACGCTACGCTCGGAAGCAGTTACAAAAACCTCATCACCTTCTTGAATGGTCTGTGAATTTTGACCGTCAATTTGTAACATCGCTGGTTGACTTAAGCCATAAACCTTCATCGCCAAGCGTTCCGTTGCNGGAAAAACCATAGGTCTGATAGCTAAAATATGAGGATTGAGNGGAGCAAGAACAATTGCCTTCATTTCNGGAGCTAAAATTGGACCTCCTGCTGCAAGTGAATAGGCAGTTGAACCGGTAGGAGTNGCTGCTATAACTCCATCACANCGGGTATCAAATACATAGCGTCCACTGGCTTTAATCCGAATATGAATTAAGCCCGGACTTTCCGCTTTATAAATAACGGCATCATTTAATGCCAATGCTTCATAGATAATTTTTCCCTCCCTTTTCAGATGGCATTCTATTAACATTCTATGCAGTAAACGGTATTTTCCCTGTTTCAGGTTTTCAATGGATGAAGCAATTTCAGGAAGAACACTTTCGGAAAGGAAACCCAAATAGCCAAGGTTAATTCCTAAAATGGGAGCTCCGGTTAACAGAGCCAAATCCTTGGCTTTTAATATAGTTCCATCACCGCCAAAAACCAGGATGCAGTCAATGTGTTTACTGTTTGCCGGTTTAGGTAAGGGTTTAAATAGCTCTTTAGGTAAATCGGGAATGGATTCTATGCTGAAGAAATTGATGTCGGAATCGTTCCTTAATTTTTCCAGCAAGTTATAGATACTTTTTTTGTCACTGAACTCAGGATTGATATAAACCGCAAAATTTTGCATTATAAACTCGCATAAAGATATTGATAGCTATCGTAGCGTTCATAAGGAATAATTCCTTCTTCCATCGCTTCCAAAACGGCACAGCCATCTTCATTAATATGACGGCAATCGCTAAATTTGCATTTACTATACAAGCGTTCAAAACCGGGGAAGACCTTAGGAATATGTTCTTTATCTTCACTATGCAAAGTGATGGTTTTAATTCCTGGGGTATCTAAAAGATGACCTCCAAAACTCCAGGGAATTAATATTGATTGTGAAGTAGTATGTTTTCCTTTTTCATTGCGGTCGCTAACTTCTGCTGTAGGAAGGTTTAAGGAGGGTTCCAAATAGTTTATTAGCGAGGTCTTTCCGGTTCCGGAATGCCCTGTAAACACTGAATCTTTATTTTTCAACAATTCCTTCAATTCCTGCATACCGGTTCCGTTAATTGCAGAAGTACAAATAAGAGGATAGCCCATTGCTTCATAATAAGCAGTTTGTTCTTTTAGTTCTTGTTCATCTTCCAGCAGGTCTATTTTGTTGATAACGATGATGGGTTTCAAATTCTGGATGGCAACTATACAAAGGTAGCGGTCTATAAGTCCTGCCTTAAATCTTGGTTTTCTCCAGGAAGAGGTAATAATTACCTGATCTATATTGGCAGCCAGAATAATCTCTTTTTGAAAACTCCCTGTTCCGTAACGAATTAAAGCGGAGCGACGGGGCAGAATTTTTTCAATGCGTCTATCTGAATTATTGGCAACATCTACGGAAACAAAATCTCCTACGGCAGCAATTGTATGGCTTTGATACAAGAACTGTTTCAGTCGTCCGCTCATTTTAGCTGTTACCAGTTCACCGTTAATTTCTACAATATAGCGGTAGTTGCTTTTAATTTCCATAATTCTGCCCTGCACCAATTTAAGCCCTTCCTTATAGGACTGGTTTGCTTTTGTGCTGATGCGTGATGCCTTAAATTCTGCCTTTTCTTTAATCTCATCCAGGATTTCAATATCTGGCAGATGGACATTTTTTATTTTGCCTGTCCAGCGTTTTGTTTTCTTTTTATCTTTTTGTTTCATTTCCCTCCAGGGCAAAAGGGGGTCTATCTAAGCGCGGGAGTTATAGCATCAAAGAGGTCTGCAGCTTCTTTCACTTTGCTTTCCGAACCGAAAACGGCATAGTGATTTTTACTCATAACCGCTTCAATCAGTTCGGCATAGTTTCTCATATCTTCAATTTTAGCGGAAAGCACTTCATCCCTAATTTGCTGTCTATCTTCAAAAGTGAAACCGGTGATATAATCCTCATCCGCTTTATCTCCTATTCCTTCAGGAGTTAAAGGAAAATCCAAAGACGAAATTTCACCGATGATATATTTATCAAATTCCCGCTTATCACAATCAAAATTCCTTAAGAACTCGGGAATGGTGTTATAGACCTCCAGGGTTTCTCTTAAGTTAGGATCGCGATAGGAAACAAAGTATAAATAACCGCCAAGGGTAAAATCACTCATATTTCCGTAAGCGCCACCTTTCACGCGAAGTTCCTGATACAGATAACTACTCCGCAGAATGTTATTTAGAACTCTAAGTTTACCGCTGTAGGAAAAGCCCTTACGGAAAAAGTTACCGCCTTTGGCACAGAATTGAACTTGCACCGGAGCATAAATACCTTCGTTGAATTGCCGCACGGCAAAATGACTTTCTACGGGTGCAAATGCCTCGGTAGAAACATTATCGGCAAAAGTTCCCAGTTTTTCTATGGCAGAAGGTATTATATCTGCATCTGCCGTAATGCTGATAATCATATTATGGGTAGTAAAGAAGGTCTTTTTAATCCAGTTCAGTTCCTCCATTATTTCATCAATGGCAGAATCCATATTGCTCACCAGGTCACAAAGGAAATGATAGTAACCCAGTCCATTAGTTATATCTATCCAATGATATATTTGAGAAAGGGGTTTTAGCATTCTTTGAATGGCAATTGTGTGTCCTCTGAAGGATAACATTGCTTCACTTTTGGCTTTTAATTCTGCCAGTAGTTTTTTTAAGCGTTCTGGTTCATCAAAAAGGGGCTTTAGAGCAAAATCGGAAGCAAGCTCCATTAGTTTACCGAATTTGTTTTTAACTGCTTTCCCGCGTAAAAGGATCTTGGGTAAAATATCATCCGGGGTTTGGTAACTATTATAAAGAGCTATATCCAAATAAATTCCACCGGTATTACTATCAATTTCTGTAGAGCGTTTTGCATAGCTGTAATTTTCACTGTTCATCCATTCCACCAGTTGAGTGTAAAGCTTAATCCAGGGCAGGTCTTCTTCTTCTGCATGGGCAAGGTCAAAGTAGGATTTGAAATAGACAATACCGTTGGTGTTTGCGGGATGTTTCAAAAGTTTAATATCGTTCCAGATGTCTTCTTCGGTAGGATAGTGTTTTGCCTCAGGATTGAGGTCACTTAAGGAAAGCATAGGTATTTTTTCCAGATTTTCCTTGGTTTCGGGTTCCTGCTGCCATTGAATCAGTTTTTTGTTGAATTCAATTAGTTTGGCAATTTCTTTTTTGGTCATTTTCTTTTTCAGAGCAGCTAATTTTTCCGCGGTTTCCTGTTCCATTTTTTGAATCAAACCTGGGACNGGAACAAANGTAATTTGGCTGGAGTGTTTATTATTCAGGATTGCTTTTTCTATAAGTTCTTCAAAATAGGGTTCTTTCAGTCCNTTGCGTAGTTCTTTCAGCATTGGCTCAAAGGCAAGTTTATCTACCGGATTNCCGTTATGCATCCAAAGTCCTTGTGAATTAAGGGCATAAATCAAGCCCCTGGGATAAAATCTATATTGAGCTTCCCGCAAGTTAAATTCCATTTTATTGATAACCGCTTCAATCAGTTTTTTATCCAGACCTTCTTTCACTATTCTTTTCAGTTCCTGTTTGATCAGTTTGGTCAAGGGTTCAATATTTTCCTTTTTCACTTGTTTACAGAGCAGAAATACGGTTGGCTGCAGGATATCATCTTCCACAACGATTGTGCTGTCTTTAGCATAGCCAGAATCCTGAATTGCCTTTTTTAAGGGTGAAGCAGGAGTATCCATCAGCATTTCCGCTAATGCTTTTAATGTCTGCGACAGATATTTATCGGTAATCTGTCCGTAAGTCCAATTGAGGGCAAGATAATATTGATCCTCAATATCTTTGCCTTCTTCCACAGGGATTTCCATTTTCAGCACTTTGGTTTTCCCGAAGGGTTTTTGGAGAGGGATTTGCACTTTTTCGTTGTTATCTTCAAATTGGGAAAGGTATTCCTCATCTATTATTTTCAGGGTTTCCTCAATATCCATATCGCCATAAAGAGTTATTTTGCTGTTGGCAGGATGATAGTATTTTTGNTGAAAAGCAATAAACTTTTCNTANGTTAGTTCCGGTATGGCTTCAGGATCACCTCCGCTTTCAAAACCGTAGGGNGTATCAGGAAACTGTGCTTGACGGGATTTTCTATTGATACTGTTTTCGGGAGAGGATAAAGCACCCTTCATTTCGTTATAAACAACACCCTTATATTTCAAAGGAGCATCTTCGGAGGTCAATTCCAAATGCCATCCCTCCTGATGTAAAATATTGGGTTCATTATAAATATTGGGGAAAAACACCGCATCCAGGTAAACCCGCATCAGGTTTATAAAATCCTTATTATTGGTGCTGGCTACAGGATAGCAGGTCATATCGGTAAAGGTCAAAGCATTCACAAAAGTGTTCATACTTCCTTTAACCAGTTCCATAAAAGTGCTTTTGGCAGGAAAGTTTTTACTCCCATTCAGGACTGAGTGTTCCATAATATGAGGGCAACCGGTATTATCTTCTGGAACTGTTTTAAACCCGATCATAAAAACCTTGTTATCATCATCACATTCATAGTGCATAAGTTCTGCACCGCTTTGCAAATGCTGATAGCGATAGGCAGTTACCTTTATCTCTTTAATTTCTTTCTTGTCAATCAGCTGGAAGCCATAGAGCAACTTTTTTTGTTTCATTTATTACCTCTTATATCAGTTTATAGTCCTGCAGACATTGTTTTAGCAGAGCACGATTGTTTTCCATTAGAGGACACATAGGACTGCGAAATGCCAAAGTAATTTTTCCCATCATTGCCAGTGCCTCTTTCGCGGGAATAGGATTGGTTTCAATAAACATCATTTCATTTAAGCGAGCCAAATATTGATGCTGTTTGGCTGCTGTAATAAAATCACCCTTCAAACAGGTGGCAATATGTTCACTCATCAGTTTTGGAGCTACATTAGCAGTAACAGAAATAGTTCCTTTAGCCCCAATAGCAATTAAAGGAAGGTTCAAAGCATCTTCACCGCACATCACGGAAAAATTTTCCGGAGCATCACGCACAATTTGCGTTACCTGCACTAAATTTCCGCTGGCATCTTTAATTCCGACAATATTAGGATAGGTCTTTGCCAATTCAACAGTGGTAGCAGCAGTAATATTCACTCCTGTTCTACCGGGGACATTATAAATCACAATGGGAATATCAATTTTGGAAGCAATGATGCCAAAGTATTCCAACATACCTTTTTGCGTGGGCTTGATGTAATAGGGAGTAATAACCAAAGCATAATCAGCTCCTAATTCTTTTGCTTTTTGCGTGGAAGCCAGGGTCTGATGTAGATTGTTTGTTCCGGTGCCAATTATTACAGGTAACTTTCCATCAATTTTTTTCAGAGCAAAACGCAAAAGAGCATCTTTTTCATCGGAAGCCAGAGCGCTTGTTTCAGCAGTTGTTCCTAAAAGTAAAATACCTGTTGTTCCATTATCCAGATGAAACTGAATCAGGTCTTCTAAAGCAGTCCAGTCAATACTGCCATTTTTAAAGGGTGTAATGAGGGCAACATAAGTTCCTTGCAGCATTTTTTTAACCTCCAGGGTTATATATCCTTATCTATAAACATATTTTATTCCATAATAGCAAAAGAGACGATTTTCGTCAATCAAAAAAGATGAAAAGGTTATTTTTATAAGCAAGTTGCCTCCCCAAATAGCTTTTTATTGCTTCTCCTGCTTTTACCTAAAGAAAATATAAGAAAACCCAAAAGACAACCGGCAAAATAGCAAAACAGGTCAGTATAACGAAAACCAAAACCTAAAAGTAAACCACCGATAATAGTAGAACGGATTTTTTCCAGCCAGAAAGGATGCCACAATTGGCTAAGTTCAATTAAGCAGGAAAAATCAAAGGTTAACAAAGCAATCTCCCAATTCCTTTTACGGGAAAAAAACATCCAGAATAAAGCATAAAAAGCTAATGCCCACATTGTATCACCGGTATATTCTGCAATAAACTTCGGCAGATAATTTCCATATTTACGCGAACCAATTCCCAAAATTGCGCTTAAAACAATAACCACAAAAGGAAATCCCTTGTTTATAATCTCTGGCTTTTTTCTATCCACCTGCTGTATTGCCTTTTTTCTTTATCTAATCTCAAAGAATATCTTTACCATAATCTATACAAAAGATTTTAAGTCAAGCACTTTGTAGACGGAGCTTGCTAAAAGGGTAGAAGCCAACAGGGAAATGAAGAATTAAATTTAGAAGGAAAACAGAAAGTAATTGAGAAGGTTGAGAGGGTTGAGAAGGTTGAGAGGGTTGAGAAGGTTTAGAAGGTTTAGAAGGTTGAGATACATTAAAAGCTCGGAGAGCGACACAATGATGTAAAAGGTGGCGTAAGCCCCTTGTAACAAGTAACATACCCTTACCAAAATTTTTTCTTGTTCCCGCATACTCGTAAAGAATTAGTCATTTGCCTTCCTCCCAAAAATGATTAGATTGTCTCTAAACAAAACCCAATCAGAGGTAAAAAATGAAAAGAATCATCCTCCTATTATCTCTTTTCCTGCTTTTCTGCGGATTAAATGCTCAATTTAGCAATTCTGCATTAACTCCAACTCTTTTAGCAGGAGGTGCCGGAGAGCAGGTTATCCCCAAAATTGCTATTTGTGATAATGGGAATATGTATCTTGCCCGTTTTGACAATTTAAACGGAAATTATGAGGTCTGGATGCAGTATTTGGATTCCTCAGGTAATCATTTATGGCAAAATCCCCAGGGCATTTTGGTCAGCAACTTTCCGCAAATGACTTGGTTAACCGAATGGGATTTGGATGTGGATAGTTCAGGAAATGCCTGGCTTACTTTTCAGGATATTCGCACTGCTGGAGTTAACAATATAATGCTTTATAAAGTGGATAGTGATGGCAATATCTTGCTTTCTCCAAATGGCATAGCTCTTTCCAACGATACCAGTGCTGATTTCAGTAATCTAAGTCCAATTCTTCTCTGTCATTCCAGTGGTGATGTTTATGTTGCCTGGCAAAGATTAGCTCTAACAACCGAAATCCACATACAAAAAATATCTACAAGCGGAGAGCTTTTATGGGGAACAAATGGCCTCACTTTTGCCGGTGATGCCATTAGTTTTACCTGGCCCCAATTGCTGGATTCCGGAGATGGCAACTTATTGCTGAAATATTATATAGACAGCGGACCTTTTTGGGCTCCCAACCGTCAGATTTTTGTAACCAAACTTTCTCCGCAGGGAACGACTATTTGGGATGTAGCTATCAATAATGTATGTGGCTTACCTGCCTGGGAACAGATTATTCCTTTTGTGTCTGATGGTAATGGAGGAGCAGTTCTTGCCTGGTATGATGATCGTTATAATGATATGATCAATGAGGTCTATATGGCAAGAGTTAATTCCAGTGGAACTGTTACTACATCTGAAAACGGAACTCTTATTTCCACAGATACTTTCAATCAGCAATATTATCCCAAGTTAGCAGTGGACACAGTTAATGAAAAGATTTTTGCCTGGTATCGCACTACCGATCCGGATCAAAATAATATAGGACTTGCCAGACAGCTTATGGATTATTCGGGAAATCGTTATTGGGGAGATACTGGAGTGCAGATAATTGCTCAAGGTAATTCTTATTCCGAGCCTGTTGCAGCTTATTTTTATCAGGATACCGCTTATGGTATTTATTCCTTGGCTGCTAACCCGGGAGACAGCTACAATGAGCACTTGAAAGTTAATGCCGTAAAAAGCGATCAAAGTAGTCCCTGGAGTGCTGATATTTTTCTTGATTCCGTGGGAAATCCCAAACTGCATTTTGATTTGGATGTTGCTAATACCGGCTGGTGTGTTCTGGCTTATGAGGAAGGGGTTAACTATGATATTTATGCAATGCGCTTAAATCCGGATGGAACTTTGGGAGGTGCTTATTATCCTGCTCCTCAATTTCTGAATGGTTATGTAGATGCTCAAGGAACCGTTTATTTAAGTTGGCAGGCACCATCAATTAGTCCGGACAATTATTTTGTCTATGTGGATGAAGAGCTGTATACAACTTTACCTGCAGAAACAACTTCCTGCAGCATTTCCGATTTAACACCGGGAACTTATTCTTTTTATGTGTGTGCGTTTTATTCTCCCGACCACATATCTTCTCCTTCCAATATTATAACTTTAACCATTACACCTAATGCAGTTGAAGATGAGAACCAAAATCCTGCTTTTCTGCAACTGGTAGTGAAACCCAATCCTATTCACAATAGTTTTACTATCAGTTATTTTCAGGATAAGTCACCTGCCAAACTTATTGTTTATAACATCCGGGGACAAAAGGTCTGTGAACAAACCTTTACTGGTGGTGCTAATGGCATTGTCTCTCAGAACTTAAACCTGAATTTACCTAACGGAGTTTATTTATTACAATTGAATTCTCGCAATCAAAGCAGACAGAAAAAAGTTACCATCATCAAATAGGCGGAGGGCAAAGAGCAGAAAGTTGAGAGCTGAGCGCTGAGAGCAGAGGGTAGAGAGCAAAAGTATAAATTCCTTTAGAAATCTTGGGTTGCTGTGGCAAAGAAAGAATTTGCCAACCCTTTTTCCAGTAGCTGTATTCTTTGACTTTAAGAATAGTCCTCTATTTTTAAAAACACTTCCCCCAAATACCCGTATCTAACTTATATTGTCTAAAATTCTGCGCTGAGGAGTTCGTATGTCTCAACAAGGGGTAACAAACCTGCTTCTACTGCCTGTTTTACGCTTTTGCAGGGAAGGTTTTGGCTATAGATTTGGTCTCTTGTAAGAGTGCCGAGATTTACCGTCTCGGGAAATGCCTTTTGCAAAGCGAACATCAATGTTGTGTAAGCATTTGTCCAAGTGTGCAAGGGCTTTTTTCCCTCCGGCAGATTAGCGTTGAACAAGGCAATATATATTTTCAAGTTTTGCTTATAACCCTCTGAAGGGGAAAGTGCATAAATGTTTTGGATATTTTTTGTAAATACCGGATGAGCGGGATGATTTTTGAATTTAAAGCGCCGGC
>Ga0067045_1031562_pt1 | contig 11990 bp, 12 predicted proteins | sample TerdegcTABiofilm_FD_59184 | JGI IMG/M metagenome (GOLD analysis project Ga0067045, IMG submission 59184) | Combined Assembly of (Gp0054472, Gp0054536) Wastewater bioreactor microbial communities from Singapore -Terephthalate degrading...
TCCTGGACGAGGCTCCGGAAGCTCTGGAGCGGACCATCCGGGACTATCTCTCCGCGGACGATCTGGAGAACCCGTCCCTGCGGGAGGTGCGGTTCGAGTGCCCGGCCCCGGCGGCCGGGATCGGGCGCCTTCTTTGGCTCTGTCCCTCCTGCGGGGGGGAGGACTCGGTCGAGGGGGACGGTTTCCGGATACGGTGCCGGGTTTGCGGGGCCTCCTGGATCGTGGACGGAAACCAGCGCCTGGAACCGGAGAGTCCGGCGGAACCGACCGGAGCGGCCTTTTCCGGTCTGCGGGACTGGACGGACTATCAGCGAGGGGAGCTGGCGCGGCGGATCTCGGAGGCCGCGCCCCTGGGCATGCCAAGCGCGGGATACTGTCCGGATCCGGGTGCGTCCGCCTCGAGCGTGCCCGGCACGGAGGGAACGCCTCCGATCCTCTCCTCCCGGGGCGTGGAACTGCTGCGAAGGACCGATCGCGGGGAGGAACCCCTCGGGAGGGGCGATCTCCGGCTATTCCGGGACGCCCTGGTCTTCCGCCCCTCGAGGGTCGGGGGCGCCGCGGTCTTCGATCCGGTTCGGGTTCTCTATTTTGTGGATCATTTCAACGTCTACAGCGAATTCTCCTACGGACGGTTCCGGTACAAGCTATGCTTCCGGGGAGGAAACGCGTATAAATGGATAGTAGCCCTGGAAGCGCTCCGGGGCACAGGAGTACCGACATGAGCCTTTCCAAGTTCCTGCAGAGCGGGATTATGCCCCTGTTCGTACGCTTTGCGCCGTCCGCCCTCGGACGGGCCGTGTTCCAGTTCCTCGGGAATCTGTACTACAACTTCGCCAACCGGAAAGAGCGCCGCCTCATCCGCCGCAACGTCCGGGACCTTCTACGGACGGCATGGAACAAGGAGGGCGGCACCGTGACCGGGGCGGTCTTCGAGGGGATCTTCGACCACTACTACGAGAAGCTCCTCCTGGCGGCCAAGCCCGCGAACTACCTGGAGAAGTTCCTTCGGCGCCGGGTGGCTCTGGTCCACGAGGACGTGATCCGGCGTTCCCAGGAGCGCGGCAAGGGAACCCTTCTGGTCACGGCTCACTGGGGTGCGGAGGAGCTCATCCCCGCCATCCTCTACCTTCGGGGCTACCCGGTCACGGTGATCCTGGAGACTTCCACGGAACGTCTTCGGAAGATCCTGGAGACCCAGACCGCGGGCCGGGACGTGGAGCTCCTCTTCGCCTCGGACCCGGAAGGGGTGCTCGGGAAGATCCTGGACGCCCTGGCCCGGGGCCGGATCCTCGTGACGCAGTGCGACGAAGTGGACGCCTGGCGCCGCCGCCGCAACCGCACGATCCAGCTCTTCGGGCACACCCTCTTCTTTGACCACACTCTGGACTTCATAGCCCACCGCTCGGGCGCTTCCGTGGCCGCGGTCTTCTGCCGACGCTTCCCGGGCCTGCGGTACCGCCTGATCTGCGAGGAGATCGCGCCGGACGGGGCGGCGGCCCAGGACGTGGCCCGGCGCTCCCTGTCTCTCTGGGAACGCTACACCCTGGAGGCCCCGGAGCAGTGGCACCAGTGGAAGAAGTGGGCGGAAATGAAAGTAATCTGAAAAGCGCGGATTTCCGGATCTCACCACGGAGTACACGGAGAACACGGAATGGAATTGATCAATAACGGACAAGATGAATAAGATTTATAAAAGATAGACAGGATCAATCTAGAGTTTTTTGTACTATTCATACTGGTTATCGGTCCTTAATCCTGTCTATCTTGTCCGTTCTATGGTTCCAGGGGGTATTCTCCGTGACCTCCGTGGTTGAATCCAGAAAAGGTCATCGGGTCAAATTCTTTGCGGTTCCGCGGATTCGCGATATACTTATATTCATGAAAGCGAAGTTGTTCGTATTGGTGTTCGCGGGATGCGCCTTCCTGGCCGCCGCCCAGCAGGTCGTGCAGGTGGACTGGGTGGAGGGAAACGTGGAGCGCATGGTCGGGTCCGCCTGGCGCGCCGTCGACATCGGCGACAGCTTCGGCACGGACACAACCCTCCGGCTCGCTAAAGGAGCCTCCGCGGAGCTCAGCTCCGGGGGCGTCCGGGTACGCCTGACAGCACCGGGGACCTACAAGCTCGCCGAGGCTTTCACCAAAGCCAAGGGCGGGTCTCCGGCCTCGGACACGGCGGCCAAGATCGCCAAGCTGGCGGGAAAGGGCGACTACAACCTGGTAACCGCCACCACGGCCGGCGTACGGGGGGAGTTGCAGGGAGGGCCTCCTCCGACCAGCCTTCAGTGGGATGAGGGGCAGGATCCGGCGTCTTCCGGGACGGGCGGGAGTGCGGAACCCGAGGATCCCTACACCCCCGTTATAGCGCTTTACAACCAGGGGAATTTCCAGCAAGCCGCCAAGGCCGCACGGGACTTGCGCTTGTCCGCCGCCCCTCAAGCCGCGTTCCGTTCCGCGTATTGGGAGGCCGCTTCGTTTTATGCCCAGGGCCTGGCCCTTCCCGCGATTAGAACGCTGGAGAAGGCAACGCGGGAACCCTCCGCCCCGGAGTACCGGGCCGCGGACTTCCTGGCGGCCCGGATCTGGATGGATTTGGCCGATTGGAACAAGGCCCTGGCGGCCCTGGGTAGGTACGGCTCCCCGGAAGCCCCCTTGGAGGATCGACAGGTGTCCCTGATCCTTTCGTCGGTGTGCTACGATTCCCTGAAGAAAAAGGCCGATTCCCGGAAGGCCCTGGAGGCCGCCTTGGCCCTGGATCCGGCCAGCGACTTGGGCAAGGAGGCCGCCGCCCGGCTGGGGAAGTGATTCCCGGAATCACCACGGAGAGCATAAAAAAGGACGGCCTCGGCCGTCCTTTTTTTTGGCAACGAAGCCCTGCGGGCTTCGTCGACCATCTTGAAAACCCGATTTCGACAGTAGAGATGTGGCTTCTGCGGAAATTCGACGAACGCCAGTTCGTCGCCGCAAGGACGGCCGCTACGGCCGTCCTTGCGCGGCTTCCCCCAGATACGCCGACCGCACCTTGTCGTCCGCCAGGAGTTCCTTCCCCGGGCCCTGGAGGGTGATGCGGCCGGTCTCCAGGACGTAGGCGTAGTCCGCCACCTCCAGGGCGGCCTTGGCGTTCTGCTCCACCAGCAGGACCGTGGTCCCCGCCTTGTTGATCTGCCGGACGATGTCGAAGATCATCTTGACTACCAGCGGGGCGAGCCCCAGGGAGGGCTCGTCCATCATGAGCAGGGCGGGACGGGTCATCAGGGCACGGCCCACGGCCAGCATCTGCTGCTCTCCTCCGGAGAGGGTGCCGCCCTTCTGCTTCATCCGCTCCTTGAGCCGGGGGAAGAGTCCGAAGACCTTCTCCCGGTCCGCCGCGATCTCGGCCTTGTCGTTCCGGGCGTAGGCTCCCAGGGCCAAGTTCTCGTCCACCGTCAGGTTGGGAAAGATTCTCCGGCCTTCGGGTACTAGGACGACGCCTTTCTCGACGATGTCCTTCACGGGCTTGCCCGTCAGGGCCTCGCCGTTCCAGGAGACGGAACCGGAGGAGGCCTTCACCAGGCCCACGACGGCCTTGAGGGTGGTGCTTTTCCCGGCCCCGTTGGCGCCGATCAGGGTCACGATCTTGCCGTCCGCGACTTCCAGGTTGATGCCCTGCAGGGCGTGGATGCCTCCGTAATGCACGGAGAGGTTATCGATCTTGAGCATCAGTCCACCCCCAGATAGGCTTCGATGACCTTCGGATTCTTCTGGATCTCCTCCGGCGTCCCGTGGGCTATGGTGACCCCGTAGTCCAGGACGTACATCCGGGAACAGACTCCCATGACCACCTGCATGTGGTGCTCGATCAGCAGGATGGTCAGGTCGAACTTGTCGCGGATCTGGACGATGAAGTCCATGAGCTCCAGGGATTCCTGGGGGTTCATGCCCGCGGCAGGCTCGTCCAGCAAAAGCAAGGCGGGTTTGGTCGCCAGGGCCCGCACGATCTCCAGGCGCCTTTGTTTCCCGTAGGGAAGGGAGACCGCGGACTCCGCGGCCTGGTCGGCCAGCCCCACGGATTCCAGCAAGGACATCGCGAACTCATGGGCTTCCCGGTTCTTTCGCAGGTAGCCGGGGGTGTGAAGGACGGAGGTGAAAAAGTTCACCCCCATCCGGAGGTGGCAGGCGACCAGGACGTTTTCCAGTACGTTCATTTCCTTGAAAAGGCGGATGTTCTGGAAAGTCCGGGCGATTCCCAGGTCCGTGATCCTGTGGGGAGGGGCGCCCGTCACGTCCTTGCCCCTGAAAAAGATGCGGCCCTCCGAGGGAGTGTAGACCCCGGTGATCATGTTGAAGGCCGTTGTCTTTCCCGCCCCGTTCGGGCCGATCAGCCCCACGATCTCGTTCTTTTCGATCGCCATGTTGAGGTCCGCCACGGCGGTCAAGCCCCCGAAGCGGATGGTCATGCTATCCGTGCGCAGCATTACGCGGCCCCCTTCCCGCCGTTCTTCCTTCGCGGCAACAGGCCCGCGGAGGACAGCATGTCCCAGGAGAACTCCTTGTTTCCCATAAGCCCCCGCTGGCGGTACAGGACCACCAACATCAGCAGGATGGAGAAGATGACCATCCGCAGTCCCGGCAGGCCGTTGGTCTTGATGAACAGGAAGTTCATGGGCATGTCCAGGAATCGAAGGGCCTCCATCAGGACCGTCACGATGATCGCGGCGAATACGGAACCCGTGATGGAGCCGTTTCCGCCCAGGACGACGATCAGAAGGATGTTGAAGGTCAGGGTCAGGATGAACATCTTGGGGTCGATGGTCGTGATCATGTGGCCCAAAAGGGCGCCCCCGACACCGGCGAAGAAGCTGGAGGTCACGAAGGAGACGATCTTGACCCGGGCCACGTGGACCCCCATGGCCTCCGCGGCGACCTCGTCGTCCCGGACCGCCTTCATCGTCCGCCCGTAGCTCGACCGGAGCAGAAGAACCATGAACAGGACCGTGAAGGCCGCTATGCCCCAGACCACCCAGGTGGTGGAATACTTCGGGATGCCCTTCAGCCCCTGGGCTCCGTTCGTCAGGGTCTGGGCGTTCGTAATAAGGACCCGGATGATCTCGGAGAACCCAAGGGTGGCGATGGCCAGGTAATCGTCCCGGAGGCGCAGGACCGGGGCTCCGATCAGGAAGCCCACGAAGCCCGCCGCGGCTCCCGCGGCCAGGAGGGCCAGGAGGAAGGGCAGCTGGACGTCCTTGAGCCAGGGCACCACCGGCGCCAGGAAGAAATTCATCTCCTTGAGGGTCGGGGACATAGTCAGGAGGGCGCTTACGTAGGCTCCCACGGCCATGAAGCCCGCGTGCCCCAGGGAGAAGAGCCCCGTGAACCCGTTCACGAGGTTCAGGGAGAGGGCCAGGATGATGTATATGGCCGAGAGGTTCAGGATCCGGACCGCGAAGGGGCCCAGGTAGGCGTCCCCGACCGCGATCAGGACGGCCAGGAAGGCGAGCCCCGCGAGATTGCGGATCCAGTTCCGGGAAAGGTTGTTCAGTTTCATGGCTACACCTTCACCGTCTGGGCCTTGCCCAAAAGACCCGCGGGCTTGACCAGGAGCACTACGATCAGGAGCACGAAGGCGAAGGCGTCCCGGTAGCCGGTCAGTTCGGGCAGGAAGGCCACGATCATGATCTCGATGATCCCAAGAAGGAAGCCTCCCAGGACCGCGCCGGAAATGTTGCCGATGCCGCCGATGACCGCCGCGATAAAGCATTTTAGTCCGGGCATCACGCCCATGAGCGGGTTCAGCTGGGGATACTTCATGGTCCACATGATCCCGCCCAGCCCGGCCAGGAGAGATCCGATGCCGAAGGTGAAGGAGATGGTCCGGTTGACGTCCACCGCCATGAGCCGGGCCGCGTCCAGGTCCGTGGACACGGCGCGCATGGCCAGTCCCGTCTTGGTGCGGTTGACGATCCACAGGAGGATGAAGAGGCTGACGAAGGTGATGACGGGTATGAAGAGGCTGACCGAGAGAATGGAGACGGAACCGAACTTCACCACCGTGTCGAACAGGGGGATGCTGGCGAAGCTCTTGGGACGTCCCCCGAAGATGACGATGCCCAGGTTCTCGATCAGGAAGGACGCGCCGATGGCGCTGATCATCACGGAAATCTTAGGCGAGTCCCGAAGGGGTCGATAGGCCACCCGCTCCAGACCGATGCCGAACAGGGCTGTCAGCCCGATGGCCACGATGAAGGCGGCCCACCAGGGCATCAGAAGAAGGGAGATCGCGTAGAACGCGAAGTAGGGGCCCAGCATGAATACGTCGCCGTGGGCGAAGTTGATGAGCCTGAGGATGCCGTAGACCATCGTGTAGCCGATCGCTATCAGGGCGTACAGGCTTCCTAGGCTGAGCGCGTTGGCGAGCTGCTGGAAGAAGGTGGACAACTCCATGGTACGGATCCTTTATCGGACAGAATAAAAAGGCCCGCGCCGGCGGCCGGATGGCGGTCCCGTAGCGCGGGCTCAGTCGCGGCCGGATCCGGACCTCAGTCCGGTTCCGGCCTTCCGTACGGATACGCTTACGGATTGACCGTGGTCTTGTAGACGAACTTGCCGTCCTTGACTTCCTTGATCACCGCGCTCTTGATCGGGTCCCCGTTGGCGTCCAGGGTGACGTAGCCCGCGGCGCCCGCGAAGCCCTTGGTAACGGCGATGGCGTCCCGGATCTTGACCGGATCGATCGAGTCGGCGCGCTTGATCGCGTCGATGGCCAGGAGGTAGCCGTCGAAGCCCAGCACCGCGGTGCCCGAGGGGAGCTTGCCGTACTTCTTCTGGTACTCCTCCACGAAGGTCTTGGAGAGCGGGGTGAGGGGGGCGTCGTTGTCGAAGAAGGCGGACATGACCGCGCCTTCCACGGCCTGCTTGCCCACGTTCACGAACTCCGCGATCTCCCAGGTGTCGCCGCCCAGGAAGGGGGCGGTAATCCCGAGCTCACGGGCCTGCTTGATGATCAGGGCGCTCTCGGTGTAGTTGCCGGGGGCGAAGATGACGTCCGGCTTCAGGCTCTTGACCTGGGTCAGCTGGGCGGAGAAATCCTGGTCGTTGGTGTTGTAGTTGAGCTCCGCGAGGATGGAGTTGGGGTCCCCGGTCAGCTGCTTGAAGGCGTCCACGAAGAACTTGGCCAGGCCCACGGAGTAGTCGTTGGACACTTCGCGGATGATGACGGCCTTCTTGGCCTTGACGTCCTTGAAGGCGTAGTTGGCCATGACGGTGCCCTGGAAGGGATCCAGGAAGCAGACCCGGAAGTAGAAGTCGTTGTCCTTGGTCACCAGGGGGTTCGTGCAGGAAAGCCCGATGGCGGGGATCTTCTTCTCCTTGAAGATCGGGCCGGCGGCCATGGAGAGCCCGGAACCCCAGGATCCCAGGACCACGTTCACCTTGTCGCTGTCCACCAGGCGCTGGCCGGCGTTGGCGGCCTCGACCTTGTCGGACTTGTTGTCCGCGATGACCAGCTCGACCTTGTACTCCTTGCCGCCGACGGTGACGGTGGGATACAGGCTCTGGGCCAGGCGGATGCCGTCCAGTTCCTCGGCGCCGCCGGCGGCGTTGGCGCCGGTGAGGGGCTCGAAGACTCCGAATTTGACTACGTTGGAGTCCTGCTTAGCGGGACCTTTGCCGCCGCACCCGACCAGGGCCAGGGCGACGAGGACCGCGAGGATGACCGCATATCGCTTCATAGTTGCCTCCTTGTGAGCGATGTTCTGCGAAGTTGGATGAAGCATCGTACCCTTGAATTGGATAAAAGTCAAACCGTTTTTTTTAATAGAAACGACGTCTCTATTGTCAAAATGAGACAGCCCTTGAACATTCCGGCAACGCGATCATCTTGTTCGGACAACGATGCCCGCCCCGCGCTCCTTCGATCCTGTAGATTTCCGGAATCCGTTGATCCTCGGGTCGGATAGAAGTATATTTCTTACCATGAAGCTAAAGAAATATACGGCCCGGGCCGCCTATATCGGATGGCTGGGCCTGGTGTCCCTGGCCGCGGTTTCCTGCCTGGCCGGAAGACCGGGAGGCGCGGCGGATTCCGGAGCCGAGACGAACAGCGACGGCCGGAGCCTTAGGCCCCAAGCCGTATCGGACCCCAAGGGAGGAACCCTCGTGATCAAGAAAGCCGCGGACCCCTCGAACGTCTGTTTCATACCCTCCGAAGAAGTTCGAGCCCGGCTGGGCGACGAAGCCTATGCCGTGGTGGCCAAGGGCGCCACGGAACCGCCTTTCCAGAACGCCTACTGGAACAACCATGCCCCGGGGATCTATGTGGACGCCGTGGACGGGACCCCCTTGTTCACGTCCAAGGAAAAGTACGACTCCGGAACCGGTTGGCCCTCCTTCTGGTCTCCGATCGATCAAGGTCGACTGGAGCTCGTGGAGGATCTGTCCTACGGGATGCGGCGAATCGAAGTCCGGTCCAAGTCCACGGGCGCCCACCTGGGCCACGTCTTCGACGACGGACCTGCCCCCACGGGCCTGCGGTACTGCATGAACTCCGCCTCCCTTCGATTCATACCGAAGGAAGCCTTGTCCAAGGAAGGCTATCCCGAGCTCGCCAGACTCTTCGAGTGAAGGTCCCTGAGGATTCCGGGGCGCGCGCAACCGAACGGTCAATCCGCTGTCCAACGGGGTGAGCGCTTCCCGGGCCGGCCTTCCGTACGGCATCCCGCGGGGCGGGATCGGAGGCGCTCGATTCCGTCCGAAGGGAGATCCATGTCCGACAACCTTCTTTCCTACCAGTCCAGCCATGAGCGACGGTATACCCTCGGCGAGGAAATCGCCAACGGAGTGACCCACGGTGTCGGCGCCCTCCTCTCCGCGGCCGCCCTGGTGATCCTTGTCGTGTTCGCGGCCCTCCGCGGGAACGCCCTGCATGTCGTGTCCTACGCGGTGTTCGGCGCCTCCCTGATCATCCTGTACACGATGAGCGCCTTGTACCATTCGGTCACGAACCCGAGGGCCAAGCGGATCCTGGAGATCCTCGATCACTCTTGTATCTACATCCTGATAGCCGGAACCTACACGCCCTTCGCCCTGACCGCCCTGCCGCCCTCCCTGGGCTGGTGGATCTTCGGGGCCGAGTGGGGCTTAGCCTTGGCCGGCATCGCCCTCAAGGCGTTCTGGTTCGATCGGTGGAAGCTCCTGTCCGTCCTGGGCTATGTGGCCATGGGCTGGCTGGTCGCCCCCGCGGTAGGCGTCCTTCGGGACAAGCTTCCCGCCGCGAGCGTGGCCTTCCTGGTCGCCGGAGGGGTCGCCTACACGGCGGGGGCGCTGTTCTACGTGGTCAAGAGGGTGAAGTGGTTCCACGCGGTATGGCATCTCTTCGTCCTGGCCGGGAGCGCCCTGCACTTCTTCTCGGCCCTGACGGCCCTGCCGGGAGACTGACCCCGGTGTTACGAAGCTTGTGAAAGCCCTCAGGGGTTCGGGACCCTGAGGAGCGCCTCTCGGGCGAGCTCCAGCGCGGTTCGGCGATTTTCGGGATCGACCCGGATCGTCCCGGCCCCCGGGTAGCGGCGAGCCAGTTCCTCCGCCAGCTCCGGCCGCACGACCAGGAGAACGAGGATGCCGTCGGCGCCCTCCCGGAGGCCGGGCGGACCGCCCGGGCCCATGGATCCCGCCCCGGCGAGCCGCTCGTCCAAGTCCCGTAGGCACGGTTCCAGGCCCGCTCCCAGGCGCAGCTCCACCGGTCCGATCTCGTCCAGGACTACGAGGCCCGCTCCGGCCTCCAGGGCCGAGCGCACGGCCCGGTTGGCCGCCTCGAAGCCCTTCTCCGAAAAGCTCCAGCCCTTCCAGCGGGGTCCTCCAAGATCCCGGGTCATGGACCCCAGTTCCCGCTCCTCCCCGGTCGCGAGGTCCCTAAGCCGGCATCCGATCTTGGTTCCCTCCGGACCGAAGACCCCCGGACAGGCCGCGCCCCCGACGGACAGGCCCCGGGACCGGGCCTCTCCGGCCAGGATCTCGCAGAGGGTGGACTTGCCGGCGCCCCGGTCCCCGGTGAGGAGCACTATCCGGACGGGTCGGCGCGGGAGCCGCGCGTCGACGGGGTCCGGACGGGAATCCCGAGCGCTCAACCGCTCAGCTCCGCGTAGGAGGTTTCCACATACCAGCGCAACCGATTGATAAAGCGGGCGGCCGGGGCCCCGTCGATCAGGTCGTGGTTGAAGACCGCGGTGAGGTTGATCAGCTCCCGGATCCGAACCTCGTTTCCGCGGACCACCGGCTTCTTGGACACGCTCCCGATCGCGAAGGACGCGGCCTTCGGACCCCCCGCGTAGGGGATCACGTACCCGGGAACGTTGGAGAACATGCTCACGGAGGTCACGAAGACGGTTCCGGACATCCGCTTCACGGTGTCGTGATTGCGGAGGACGGTCCTCATCAGGAACATCACGATCCCGGCGGGCAGGATCCCCAGGATCCGCCGGAGGCCCTTGGAGAAGACATAGCCCGTGTGATCATCCCCGGCGTCCTTGGAGGCTTGTATCTCCCGATCCACCTCGGAAAGGGACTTTCTGTTGATGTCCCGGACGATATACTGCTTGGGGTTCCGGATCCCGCCCGTCTCGATCTCGATGGGGATGTTGACGTCGACCTCGTCGAAATAAGAAGTCTTCCGGCGGTCGATCATCGCGTTGAACTCCGGGAACTCCTCCAGGCACTTGCCGACGGCCTTGAGCAGGAACGCGAAGAGGGACCCGCCCCGGTCCTCGGTCCGGAGCGTCCGAAGATGGCGGCGCAGATCCGTCACGTCGAACTCCAGAAGGGCGAAGAAGTTGTGGCTCCCGGTGACCAGGTCGAAGCCGTATATGGAAAGCTTTCGCAGCAGGGTGGTCTTTTCTTGTCGCATGGCCGCTCCTTCCTGGGATTGTACCGAAAAATTCGATCCGGAAACACTATACGATGCGAGGCTTGACCCGGGATCCGGCATGTCGTATAAAATCACTCAGATATTAACGACGTCTGTTTCGGCCCGGTCGACCCTGTCCTTCACATCCATGTCCGACAACCCGATGTTCGGCTATACTTTTTCAGGAGGCTTCCATGAAGACCAAGCTTCGACCGTTCACGATCGCCGCCGCCCTGTTGGCCCTGTTCCTGGCCTCGGGCTGCGTCTCCGTCCCCAAGGAACCCGAGACCGTCCCGGCCGCCCAAACGGAAGCGGACGCCGGGAGCTCCGCCTCCACGGACGCGGAGAGCGGCGCCACCTCTTCCTACTGAGGCGGGCATGCGAAGGATCGACTGTGCCCGTATCCGCAAGGCCGTAACGGCCGAGCTGGTACGAATCAACCGGGAGATCGGTCCGGATGTCCTGTCCGCCCTCGAGTCCGGGCTCCGAACCGAGGAATCCCCCGTCGGGCGTTCCGTCCTGGGGCAGTTGATCGAGAACGATCGTATAGCCGCCCGGGAGGGCCGGGCGATCTGTCAGGACACGGGCATGGTCGTGGCCTTCGTGACCCTCGGTCAGGAGGTCCACCTGACCGGGGGCTCCTTCCGGGAGGCTCTGGACGGAGCCGTCCGGGACGCGTACCGGGAAGCCCGGCTGCGGAACTCGGTGGTCCGGGATCCCCTGTTCGATCGATCGAACACCGGGGACAACACCCCCGCGGTGCTTCACCTGGACCTCGTTCCCGGGGACGGTCTTACGATCGACCTCATGGCCAAGGGCTTCGGAAGCGAGAACATGAGCGCCCTGGCCATGTTGAGTCCCGCGGAGGGCGAAGAGGGTGTGCGCCGGCTTGTCGTGGACACCGTGCGGAAGGCGGGGCCGAACCCCTGCCCGCCCGTGATCGTCGGGGTCGGTCTGGGCGGAACCTTCGAACAGGCGGCCCTGCTGTCCAAGAAGGCCCTTTTTCGGCCCCTGGGGGAACCGAACCCCGATCCCCGGTACGCCGGGCTGGAGGAAACCCTCCTTGAGGACATCAACCGCCTGGGGATCGGACCGGCGGGTCTGGGAGGCCGGGTCACCT
>Ga0067045_1031564_pt1 | contig 11985 bp, 8 predicted proteins | sample TerdegcTABiofilm_FD_59184 | JGI IMG/M metagenome (GOLD analysis project Ga0067045, IMG submission 59184) | Combined Assembly of (Gp0054472, Gp0054536) Wastewater bioreactor microbial communities from Singapore -Terephthalate degrading...
CCGTTTCTTCTGAAGGACTTCATCTGAACGGATAACTATGGCCAATGAGTCTGATGGACGCATCTTCTGGTACGGGGAGACGGCACGGATTGTGGCATCTAGAGCAATGTCACTTCCGGTTGGTCTTTTTTCCGCACCGACATACTGGCCACGCCGGTCTCCTCTGTTCGTATCAAAACGTCGACCCGGGGCGTACCGTTTTTCAACCACCCTTCTGTCAGGTGTTTTTACTTTATCCAGATCTATGGGCGATCCAATATGGAAAACCTGCTGTTCGTTAGGAGGGTTCCCCTGTGAAGCAGATGGATCAGTGCTGTTTTCTGGTTCAGCTTGCTGGTGTTGTCCCTTGGATTCCTGCTGCTCCTTTGAGGGTTGATTCAGAGTTTTGTCTGGCTGATTCTCCTGATTCCGGGGAGGTTCATTCATCAGGTCATCAAGTTGTTCCGGATCAACTTTTGGTTCCTCAAACGGTCTTCTTCTCATCCGGTGGGGAAGGGCAAGTTCAATGGCTTCACGAAGGTCGTCCTGGTTTACGGTCTTCCGACCATCAAATGCTGCTATGGTTTTTGCTGTCCTGACAATCGTGATCTCAGCACGATGTGTTCGGACCCCAAGGCCAATGCACACATCCACTGCTTTTCGTAATAGATCATCGGATATTGTTACTTTGGGGAGGATTTTTATCGCTTTCCTAATCTTTTTTGCGACATCTTTCTGCTTTCCTTTGAAGTTCTGACGGAAGGTATCCGGGTCTTTTAAAAACTCTTCAGAGGTCTTGACGATCGCCATCCGTTCATCCGGGTTATCAAGTGCCTCAACCGATACCTGGAGTCCGAACCGGTCAAGTAACTGGGGCCTCAGTTCTCCCTCTTCGGGGTTCATCGTACCGATGAGAATAAACCGAGAAGGGTGTGAAAATGAAATTCCTTCACGTTCGACGGTGTTCACACCCATGGCTGCCGCATCAAGAAGTACATCAACGACATGATCATCAAGAAGGTTTACTTCATCGATATACAGGATTCCACGATTTGCATTAGCGAGAATCCCCGGTTCAAGTGCCTTAATTCCTTCCTTTAATGCCCGTTCGATGTCTATCGTACCGACAACCCGATCTTCAGTTGCCCCGACTGGTAAATTCACCACCCGGATCTGCTGGTCCTTTGAATTTGGCAGAGATTTTTGTTTCTTTTTTTCTGTACAGAGTTCACAAAATTCAGATTCTTTGTTCGGATCACAGGAGAACGGGCACCCGGGAACTACCGTTATCATGGGAAGTATTTCGGCAAGAGACCGAACCGCGGTTGATTTGGCAGTTCCCTTCTCACCCCGGATAAGTACTCCTCCGATGGTCGGGTTGATAGCATTCAGGACCAGGGCTTTTTTCATCTGGTCCTGGCCGATAATAGCAGTAAAGGGAATAAGCGGTTTTTTATGATGATGAGACATTACTTACCTCCTTTCATATGGCCAATCTTTTCTTTCCAGGCCGAAATATCATTCATTGTATGGATATCGATAGATCCACCCTGTACCTGACCGTAACTTCCATCCATCCCATCTTCCATCCATCCTTCTATCATAAGATATGCCTCTTTTACTCCCTCAATTACATCTGGATCTGCTTCCCAGACTCCCCGTTCATGAGCTTCAAGAAGCCTTCGCCCTATCTCTTCGAGAGCATAGGGATTATTTTCTTCAAAAAACTCCCTGTTCTCCTGATCCAGGATAAATGTCCGGGCTATGTCATCAAAGATCCAGTCATCCACCTGTCCGGTAGTAGCATCCCAGCCATATACTCTGCCAATCCTTCTGGATAGTTCACTGGCTCCTGCATACCCGTGTTCTTTCAGACCGTCGATGTATTTCGGGTTCAGAAGTTTTGTCCGGACCACCCGGGTTAATTCCTCGGCCAGTGTTCGGACTTCAACCTGGGTGGGATCCCGGGTATCACCATAATAGGTGGCAATTCTCTCGCCTTTTACTGTCTCTGTAGCAATGGTCATGCCCCCATGAGTCCCGAAATAGCAGCAGCAGCCTAGGAGATCATATTCATCGGTTGCAGTTTTATTAAACGTGACATCAACGGTTTTCAGCTGGGCGATGAGATCATCATGTGCCGGTCTTCCATACACTCCCTTCCCATATCCGTACCCGTTCCAGGCAATGTAAATATCTGCAAGTTCTGTCTCTTCTTTCCATGCAGAGGCATAGAGTGCCAGATTTACTCCCATTCCGTATGTTCCGGCCCGGCTACCAAATATCCTAGGCATCTGCCCTGGTTTACCTGCCTGATGTTTCCTGACATAATTCATTTCGTCCGGTTCATGAAGTGCTGCGACCTGAGCAACTGCTTCATCCAGCAGATCAATACAGTTGTAGAAACAGTCACGGAGAATGCCTGATGCCCGAACACTGATATCGATTCTTGGCCTTCCCAGCATTGATAGGGGTAGTATTTTCAGACCGGTTACTCGTCCCTGCCGGTATACTGGTTCAACCCCGAGCAGATGGAGGAGCTTTCCGAATGTTTCTCCATCTGACCACATGATATCTGATGCCATCCAGTAGACAGCTACGGTCTCTGGATACCTGCCTTCTTCAGTTCGGTACTTTTCCAGCAGAACCTCTGCCAGTTTTCTCCCAACCCTGAATGCAGCTTCAGTTGGAACCGAGTATGGGTCAAGACTGTAAAAATTTCTCCCGGTTGGAAGAATATCGGTTCTGCCCCTGCTGACAAGGCCTGACGGACCCGGCTCAATATATGCTGCGGAGAGTGCCCGGAGTAATGCCTTATGCTCATCAGATGTACCGATGAGATCAGAGAGTTCCATAACTTTTTCCGAAACCTGTTTGAGTAATGGAGAATCAGGTCGCATCAGCCGTTCTCCCAATGCTATTTCAGCGGAATCCCGGGGTGTTTTTCCATCCAAAAGAGCAGATACAAATTTTTTTGCCTGATCATCCAGCATCCGGTGAAGTGCAAATTCACCCGCTTTTGGTATCATCTCAAGGCCTGCAAGATCCAGCATGAGCTTCCGCAATTCCTGGTTGAACCGGAGCAGGCCGATAATATATGAGGCTCTTTTCTCTCCCTGTGGAATCAAGCCGAAAATATGCATCCCGTCCGGGATTTGACTGTTGTATATCTGTGTTAGTGATGTATGGGCAGCTTCAATGACCTCATCCATTCCCCCTCCCGATTCTTTGATTTGCTCCAGTTTGATCTCCTGCTCGAGATTGGATCTCTTGATAAGGTCAAGAATTACATGTTCCAGTGCATGAGCTCGTGCAGGGTCTGCATCCCTGGCACGGCAATATTCATCGATTCGGTCTGCTAATTCTGACAATTCCCCATAAAGACCGCTTTCGGTCATAATGGACTGCATATGGCCAATAAGGGTTGCTGCAGTTCTGCGCTTGGCAATCGTTCCTTCCGGGGGGTTGTCAGTGTTGTAGATATAGAGGAACGGAACTGGGCCTAGGACGGCATCAGGAAGACACGAGTCTGAAAGGACGACTGATTTTCCCGGTAAAAACTCAAGGGTACCATGAGTACCCACATGAACGATTGCATCGGCCTGGAATTCTTTTACCAGGTACTGGTACGTGGCAAAGTAATGATAGGGCGGAGGGATCTCGGGATCATGCAGGATTTTACAGACCTGGCCATCACATCTGCTTCCAGCACAGCCCCGTTTCGGCTGGGTCATGACGAGAATATTTCCGTAAGATATGCCTGTAATGACCATTTTTTCCTCATATGTCATCCCTGCCGGCACTCCGTCTTTCTCTTCGCCTGGAGGATTGCCCCAGGTTTCCCGAAGCTGGTCTTGTAATTTTTGGGGGAGGCTGGTTATCCATGGCTCCCAGGTCTCCCTGCCTATTAGAGCGAGGGCTCCTCCTTTTGTCACCGTTTCTGTAATCGATGTCCACCTGAATTCTGAGAGGGCTTTTCTCTCAAGAATGGTAGTGATCAATTCTTTTCCGTCCGCCGGTGGATTTACCGTGTACCCGGCATCATTCATTACATGCAGAATCCGGGCGACCGATTCCAATGCATCAAGATGGGCAGCGGTTCCCACGGTTGCTTCGATTGACGCACAGGGAGAGTTGTTCAAAATGAAGGCTATTTTCCGCTCAGAAGGATCTTTCTGTTTCAGGCGAACCCATCCGGATACCAGTTGAGAAATCCTGTCAATCCGTTCAGGCAGCGGGTCATGCCACTCGGTTTCTCCCATAAGCGGATCATCAGAGGATTTGACACCAATAGGGATCATACTGGTCATTCCAAGAAACTCCGGAACTACAATTGCCCATCCAATTTCTGCTGCAGTAAGACCGGCACTATCCTGCTCCCAGTCTGCCTGGCTCCGGTTGTAGATGATTACGGGATGGATAATAGGGACATTGAGGTTCTTTAATCCCTCAACGGTCTCTTGCGTATTCCGGGATAACGTAACTGACTGTAGATTGACGAGAAGGTCTATCTTGCCGGTGAAGTAATGGTCGATGACCTCCTGTCCGGGCCGTGCCCCGAGATCTGCATCCCCGGTCCCGATACAGAAGACAGGAATGACATCATGCTCCTTCTCAAGTTGGTGAATCAGAGCGTTGATTATCTTCAGGTCACGGTTTGCCCAGTATAACCGGTAAAAGAGGATACCTATGGTTGATGTGTGTGTTTTCCCTCGCCAGGTGAAATAATCATTCGTATTTGTATAGATTCTATCTGCATCAGGATGATATATGCCGTCCCAGACTGCCGGTTCGGGAGGATCATATGAAATATCTTCATGAAGGACTTCAGCCCGGAGATACCGGATGAGGTGATCGAGGTTTTTTTCGCCGCCGTAGATGTAGTATGCAGATGCGGTAACTGCAACATTAATGGGGACAGTAGTAGCTGAAAGCCCTTCCTGATCAAATCCTATCGGAATTACCGGTATACCTTCAGGAATTTTTGGGATAATATCATCCCAAAACGGATCGGTGGAGGGGTGTATAATAAATAAATCTGCATCATTTAAATTCGAAATTATTTTCTTCAAATTATGTTCATCTCTGGCTGCAATGCTCGTATTCAGATAATATGATATCTTCTGCGATTCACATGCCTTTTTTAAAAGGGGCAGTTCACCACCCCATATGATACCGACGATTTTCATTTTATGCTCCAATTGATGCCCGTATCGGGACTATATGGGGTACTCCTCCATCTGAACTAATATATGCATCAACCTGATAGACCTCCCTGATGAGGTCCGGGCTAAGAATTTCATGAGGTGAACCATCCTGTATTACATGATGGTCATTAATTAGGAGAATTCTGCTGCAATATCTCATGGCAAGAGTAAGATCATGTACTGCCATTACAGCGGTGAGGTTTGATTTTTGGACAAGGTGTGTCAGAACATCCATTACTTCCAACTGATGATAAAGATCAAGATTCGCTGTTGGTTCATCAAGAAGGAGTATATCCGGCTGTTGTGCTATCGCTCTCGCAATTAAGGCTTTTTGTCGTTCTCCCCCACTAATTTCAAACATATCACGATCAGCAAAGGGTATCAATCCAAGCTGTTCCATCACCTGTTCCACAATATGAATATCCTGACTGGATACTCCCCAGGTTATATAGGGAAGTCTTCCCATCAGCACGGCATCAAAGACGGATCTAGCAATTCTTCCATGAATTGACTGAGGGACATATCCGATCTTCTGGGCCCTGATTTTCGGTGTTATTGAAGTAATATCAACTCCATTGAGTTTGACTATTCCTTCGGGGGTTAGAATATTCCCAAGGCATTTAAGAAGGGTTGTTTTTCCTGACCCGTTCTTTCCACAGAGTCCGACAAATTCTCCAGATGAGATTTCAAATGAGATATCAGTTATTACCGAGGTTTCCCGATATGTAAACGATATTTTATGTGCAGATAATATTACCAATACTCCCGCCTCACACGCATGAATAAATATCCAAAAAATGGAATTCCAATAAATGCAGTCATAATCCCCACGGAGATGATCTGATCTGGAATAATAATCCTGGACAAAATGTCTGCCCCGGTAAGAAGAATTGCTCCGATTAATCCGGATATCGGAAGAAGATATCGCATATCTCCTCCTATAATCATCCGAGTAATGTGCGGTGCAACCAGGCCGATAAATCCGATTACTCCGGTAAAACAGATGATACTAGCTGTAATTACCGATGTGATCATCATACAGACTATACGGGTCCGGTCTGCAGATACGCCAAGTCCCTTTGCAATTTCATCTCCTTCAGAAAGGGCATTAATATCCCATGATCGCCAGAGGAGATATGGTACGGTTACTACCAAAATTCCAAACACTACAGTTAGTTTTTCCCAGCTCGTACGTGACAGACTTCCGAATGTCCAGAATACAATCTCCTGGTTATGTTCAGCAGATGCAAAAAACTGAAGGAATGAAGTCATCGCTGAGAATAAATACATAATGAGTATACCTGCAAGAATCATAGATTCGGCAGTTACCCCACGGTGTTTTGCCATCAGATATATACCAAAAGTGGCAAGAATTGTAAAAATGAAGGCGTTAATAATTACCAGGCTTTCTCCCAGGACGCCAAAACTGGTACCGAAAATAATTGCCAGTGATGCTCCAAATGCTGCCGATGAGGAAATTCCAAGTGTAAAAGGGCTGGCCAGAGGGTTACGTAAAATTCCTTGCATGACAGTACCACAAATTGCCAGACCAAATCCTGAAAAGGCACCAAAAAGAACCCGGTGAAGTCGTAATCCGAACACTACTGCCTGTTCATATGTTCCGGTCATGGAACCATTCATTCCTTCTATAAGTGTCTTTGCTACTTCTAGGGTTGATAAACCAGCAGATCCGATGGTAACCGATACGCAGAGGAGAATAAAAAGCACTACTCCAAGGCCACATATAAAGGAAATTTTTTTTGCTTTCCCCTGCAGATATGCAGATGTTAACTCGGATTTACCTGTAGATAACATGTCAGGGATAGACAAAACCCCCTTGTTCAATGGGATTATAGTTCAGGTGTTGAAACCTGATCAGATATTCCTGATGAGTTTTCAAGGGGTCAATGTCTGAAAATATTTCCGGATAAAACCATTTTGCAAGATATTGCATGCCAATGAAATGTGACGCCGAACCCAGAATATCACTGTGAATAACGTGAATATTTCCATTCTTCACCGCAGGAAGGATATTCCATCCGGTACGATTCAGGAGATCATCATACACTGGTGCCAGGTTTCGAATATCCGGATCATTATATCCTCCAACATTCGCTTCTCCGGCACCAACCTGTTTGATGACATATTCAGGGGCTAATCGGAGAACTGCTTCAGGATTTACAACCGGGTAGGGATTTGGTGCATCAGTAAAGATATTTCTCCCCCCTGCAAAGGTAATTTTTTCATGATATCCTGAGCCTGGTGCTGCTGATTTGTAAGCATTCCATCCCTCAAAGTAGACTTTTTTTCGGTCCCCCTCTTGAATTCCCCCAACTCTTGACCGGATAGTTCGCAGAATTGGTTCATAAAATTGCAGAAATGCTTCAGCTTCCTGTTCTTTTCCAATAATTTTAGAAAGTTTACGGACTTCTTCGGGATACGATTCCGGTTTAAAAAGGTCAAAACGTAGAACTCTGACTGAGGGATCAAAAGCATGAACCTGATCTTCGATAGTCTTAACAGAATCGGGGCTGATTGTGGCGTATAAAATGATAGTATCAGGCCTTGTTTTCATGAGGGCTTCAATATCAGGAGACCACACCGTCCCAACACCCTGGGTTAACTGGAACTCGGGAAAGAATACTGGCTCATCAAAGGTATTTTTTGAGACTCCTACAACGATTCCAGTGCTATTGAGAGATCGCAGAGTCTCAAGTGTGCTCCCATCGTATGCGACTAGTCTTTTTACGGGATAGTCAAAAATAATAGTTTTGTTTGATGAATCTGTAATAGATAACGGGGTTCCATTCCAATGCCAGTACATCCATGCTGCATCTATCAGTTCCAACGGGACCGGACCTTCGGACTGCAGATGATTGAGAATTTCACTTGAGAGCTCTTGGGAGGAGATGATCCCATCGTAATTAATATCAACAGGAAGAGTGGCGTATACTGGTGTAATACAGGATATAATAATGAGAAGTGTAAAAATTATCCTTTTCATAAATTCTTTCTCCTTCTCATATATCCCATCATAAATAAAAGAGCAAAGGTAGTCATAATAATACCAAACCCGGGTGATTCTTGTTGCCAAATTTCATAACCAGGTGTGTCGAATTGTTCCCTTTCACAAGTTCTGATTATGCCATCGGATAGAATAAACGAAGTCAATGGTACTGTTTCTCCAGTCAGATAATTTGTTTGGGAACCGTTCAGAAATCCTTCAACACATTTTGATCCAGTTAAAGTAAAATTGAGGTCACCCCCGTCAGGGAGAGAGAAGAGTATTTGGGTATCTGATTTTCTTACCTGATGCTCGGGTATGTTTGAATATTGATACGATAATCCTGAAGGAATGTTTTCGATTATCCCGGTAGGTCCGGATACCGCTGTAACAAAGATAGTATAATCCATTGCCGAAATATTGGGTTTTGAAATTGCTGACTGGTTGTGAGTAAAAGTCGGTGTTGATGAAGCATCCGAAATAAAGATAAAAATGGCAAAAATAATGATACAACCAAATATTCTATAACGCCGGAGTACAATGGTATTGTACATATGTAATAGTTAGTCTTATGATTATTATAATTGTATTATTTGATTATACAAAATTAAATATGATCAAAATCAATCATTAAAATAATACATTTAAATAAATACTAATATATTTAATAAAGCTTATAATATTTCTTACCGGATATTTCTGGCCAAAGATTTCAGTAATTTTTTTGAAAAAATAGAACCTGGTCGAAATTTGGTCAGATACCTAGGTTAAGATGTGATCTTTGCCTGGGTTTTGGCAATCATTTTACCGCTGACATCATAGAGTTCTATCCAGAAAGATTTCCCCAGATTTGCTGTGTTATTCAACCAATATGTTTGGCTTACAGATGTTGTTTGGATATATGGGAGACCCGCTGCAGGTACATACATAGTTTCACCAGGTTTCCAGACACCTATACCTGTCACACCTCCTGTTTTAACCCAGGCATTTGCTGATCCAGGGGTTGCTGATGATGTATTGGTAATAACTGTTTTATTAACGTCCCAACTCATATAATCAACATCACCAAATTCATTCGAGAGACGGACGACTAAACGGGTATTACGGGTTGAGAGAGAATCTCCGCCGGTATGAGATACACTCATATATCCATTCTGGATATATTCCCCTGATATTGTTGCCTTCGGGATTTTATCTGCTCCTCCAGTCAGACCTCCGGCAAAACCGCTCACAATCGCTGCGATAATGATGGTTACTACGAGCATGAGCAGAACTCCGATTACGGGGGAGACTGCATATTCAAAATTATGGTTTAATTTCATCTTCATCACCCAACCACCATAACATCCTTGTCAAATAATGATCCTCCAGTTGGAATGTATGTTATTGTTACATGAACCTTATCGCCAGGCTTGAGTAAATACCAATTCGAACCCAGCATTGCCTGCATTCCATCAATAGATGCTCCAATGATATACGTACTTCCTGTTGAATATTCATACTGAGTCGTGACCCCATACCCTCCAGTAGATGCAGTATATCCGTATGCGCCAGTTTTCATAGTAGTTCCTCCGGTTACCGAGTAATTTCCAAAGAACTGATCGGTTTTAAATATCCCGGAACTAACCCAATCTTTGACTCCGGCACCATACCCCAGCGGGGCATGATATATTCCATCTCCCAAAGTAGAAGATGTTTTATAACGGACATTTGTGTTATTGTCTGTCGGAAGGCCTCCCGGCCATGGAAGAATGGTGGCACCATTACTGGTTCCATCCTTTGTCCAGGAGGTGGTTATCCGCATGTTTTTTGTTGAGATCGGTTTGTCTACTCCCAAAACATTTATTTGAAATTGAGATCCTCCCCAGAAACCGGAGTTCGAAATCTTTACATCCATACTAATCTGAGGAGTTTCTTTTGCACCTCCCGCAAGCCCTCCAGCAAAACCGCTAACAACTGCGGCAATGATAATAGTAACCACCAACATCAGCAGAACGCCAACTACCGGCGATACTGCGCTATCTTTCCTCATCATAAATGATTTCTCCGTAGCTCTCAATTCTATTCATTGAGGCAATTTAGTATTAATTTTTTAATACATTAATGATTTGGTAATACTAATTTTAATTTTGTAATATATTTGTTGTATAAATATTAAATTAATATCTCTTATATAAACAATTATTAATCTAGAATTTAAATGATGTAAGAATGAAAAAATTACATTTACTCAATATACTGTTCTCTCCTCTCTTTTTTTTATATCTCTCTTCTTCATATTCACCCCCGGTTGTCTGGGTATTCCTGGATTGCCTGATTCTGAACTGGCAAGGGATATCCAGGAACAATCGCAGGTAGAGGATCTGTTAGAGGTGGATGAATCCTTTTATTATGAACCTGAATTTATTCCCCCGAAACCAGAACCCACTCCCGCCCTATTCATCTCAACCGTTTCTGACTGGAACCCCTATGAGATTCTCCCCCTTCCCCCTGCATCTAAAAACCGGACATCAATCCTGAAAACTCCCATCTCTCTTAATCGGCAGCACCTGAATGTCACCCATACTGGCTCATTCGGATTGGAGGGATATGCAAACGGAAAATTATTAAACATAACAAAAGGCCCGTTTGCGATCTCATACTCGGTTCACCCGAATGTCACAAACCCACTTCTCGTATGGGCAAAGCTTACCGTGAGTGATCCCTGGCAACGAATAATCGCCGAGGATGGATATAACCGGGGGTACTCAAGCGAAGAAACAAAGACGATTACGGTATATCGTGAGGGAATCCATTACCTGACCATCGAGGGAGAATTTGCAACAGTGGATTATTCTATAAAGACCGGAGATCCTGCACCCGAGATCACACCGACACCGGTTCCGGAGTATTACGAAGGTGAATGGTTTGAAGGCGAAGGACCATATTGATGGGAAGAAGGTGGAGGACAGGGTTGGATAAAGAGAGATTAGACATACTTTTTCTTTTTGTGAAGTGAGTTTAGGTATTCGGCCCAGTCTGAAAATCAAGTGATATCACTCACGCAAACCGATTCTAATAATCTATGGTTTTCATTCTGTCTTTCATAATTGCATAATCCAATGGGAAAGACCAGAACAACCGATTGGTTATGAAATGCTATGAACACATCACTTGAAACTTCGAAAGGGTTTGGACTTTTCCAATGTCCATAGGTCAGCCCTCTCTAGAGCATAATGGTAATCACTTCATAAATTAATTAAGGTTATTAAAACAATTATTATTTTAAGTTTTATTGTACTAATATTATAATAATACTTTTATGGCTGGCTGTTATTGCCGGAAATCTGGTTATCCTTATAAACATACTTTGAAAATTTTGAACAATAGCGACCCTCTATTAAACAGACCATGTATGAGTATTTTAAAAACAGGGTTCAAATTACAGTTATTTATCAACCGGAATCTCATACAATAACAAATCCTCTATTCTGGCTTTATTTTGGTGAAATACCCTGAAATTGAGATCTTGAATTCATACTCATAGTGTCAGATCCACAATATATGTGTCCATGTCCCCGGTCGAAAACATACACTACACCGGATTCCCTCCTAAATGCCATAAAGGGGATTATTTATTAGAAATCCTGGTACAAATGGATAATAAATCAATAATCTGGATTAATATAGGAGTTACGCAGAACAACCTCTAAAAAATTTATAGCGCATATTTTGGGTTCTGAATATATTCTGAAATTCCAACTTTTATGATTTGCCATTGAGCATCGTACGGAGTAACACCATTCAAAAATTTAT
>Ga0067045_1004354_pt1 | contig 11982 bp, 6 predicted proteins | sample TerdegcTABiofilm_FD_59184 | JGI IMG/M metagenome (GOLD analysis project Ga0067045, IMG submission 59184) | Combined Assembly of (Gp0054472, Gp0054536) Wastewater bioreactor microbial communities from Singapore -Terephthalate degrading...
GTGGCAGCCCTGGGCGGCCTGGTACTTCTTATCCCTCGCGAGAACAATCGAGCTGCGTGGGTCGCGGCTCTCCGTCTTGTGGCCGCCTACGCGCCGGCGGCGGTTCTGGCGATGGTTCTCTGGGGATGGCACAACGACATCCGCTATGGCAGCTGGATGCGGATGGCGGGGTCGGACTGGCAGCGCATCGGGGATACCCCGCTCTGGCGAGGTCTCGCCACGCTCCTCATCAGTCCGGGCAAAGGTCTCGTGTGGTATGCGCCCATTGTTCTGCTGGTGCCCCTCGGGTTCACCCTGCTGTGGCGCAGGCACCGGGGCTTCGCCGCATGTTCGCTGGTGATGATCGCGGCGCTATTGCTGCTCTACTCCAGCATCACCGTGCCGGGCGGGCACTGGTGTTGGGGCCCGCGGTTCATGGTGGACATTCTTGCGCTCCTGGGGGTTGCCGTCGCCGTGGCCTTCGATCGCCGGGGGAACTGGACCCGTGCGACAAGAGTGGCGGTGGGCGTGCTCATCGGGGTCAGCGTCGCGGTGCAGCTTCTGGGCTGCTCGGTGAACGTGATGCACACCTACCGGCGCATCAACGACACCGGCGCCTCCCCGCAGCACCATGAGTTCGAATGGCGCTATTCCCCGCTGGTGAATGCCGCCATCGCGCTGGGCACTGAAATGCGCTGGACGCCACTGGATCTGTCCATCTTGAGGTCTGGCAGCCCTCCAAAGGGCTTTCGCCGCGACCTGCGCAGAACCCTGGATTACTGGCCCGCGCTGGCATGGCGCGTCGGGGTTCCGTGGCCCATCTTGCTGCTCTTCCCCATCCAGTTGCTGGTGACGGGCCTGACCTTCAGACACGCTGGACGGGCAGTGCGCACTGGGCAGGCCACTCCTCCNGCTCAGGAAGCGATGGGGTAGCCCCCATGCCGCCGCACCGCGNCGTGGAACGCCAGCACGCTCGTGCAGGCTTCTGGACCGTGTGATGNCATCCGGGAGGGACGATCATGGACTGGAGAACTGGCGCGATCATCCNGCTGGTGGCGCTGGCTGTTGGAGCGGATGCGGCTGCGTTCTNCGTGGCGCTGAACGGCGACGACGCAAACCCCGGAACCGCGGACCGGCCATTTGCCAGCCTGCAGAAGGCGCGGGATGCGGTGCGCGACCTGCGAGCGAACGGGGGAGAGTTGACCGAACCCGTGGTGATCCTGCTCCGCGGCGGCGAGTACAACGTAACACAGACACTTGAGCTCACGCGGGATGACTCCGGCGCCAAAGCCACGCCCCGGTTCATCTTCAGGATGCCCGGGTTATGCTTCAGCAGGTCATGTATCCACCACACGCCATTGTGCATGATGGCCGTGGAGATCTCTTCGTGTTCCGGGGGCGGCAGCGCGTTGCGGACCCAGTCGTAGGCCAGACCCGCGGCGTATGTGATGGCCCCTTCCGTGAAGGTGTTGCCATGCCCGCCCCAGCCCTGTGGGAAGCGCGCGAAGGCGCCGTCGCACCACTTCTCTGTGCGCGCCAAGGCGAGCAGGGCCCGGCATGTCCAGTCGGCATAGCGCTTCTCCCCGCTGAGGACGTATGCAAGGCCGCACGTCTGCGCGGCGCCCGACAGCGGGAAGAGCTTTGCATTGCTCCGGACGCCCACCCAGTTGCATTCGAAGCCATATTCGCCCGCGTACTGCTCGGGATCGACCGCCAGGTTTCTGTCCGCCGCCGCGAGGGTGCTGTCGTAGAGTCCCTTCGCGGCGCCTTCCCGGAAGAGACGGCGAACGTTATCCAGGTCCTCCGGGCCGAAGTACACGCCACCGGCGAGGCGGGTTTTCTCCAGGCTCCCGGTGAGTGCGACGGGCTCCACTTTGCGCGTTCCCGCGGGGGGAGAACCTAGTGGCGCGCCAGGCCTGCGGAGCGGGAGCCAGTGGAGATTGCACTTGATCTGCCGACCCGCGGAGCCACCGATTTCCTCCGGCGGTTCGCTGATGTCTATGGTCAATGCATCCAGCCGCCTGCCACCGCGCGGCATTGGCAACTGCAATTCCTGGAAGGTCCCCGTGCCCTTGACGTAGCGCGCCAGCGTGGACCACTGGTCATCCACCTGCGGGTAAACGCTGAGCCAGCCCTCGGTGTCATTGCTGGCGCGCGGTTCGAGGGTATCGTAGCCCGTGAGATCGGTGCCGAACTCGCGCGTGTAGGCGACCACGTCCCGTTTTGCGGGGTCCTCGACCACCCACGGGTATGACCAACACCGGTAACGGTCCCTGCCGTAGCTTCCAGCCGGACGCTGCGCGGTCTCGTCGGTGGGCTTCCAGAAGGCCATCTGGTGCGCGCTGAAGTAGGGCCAGTCGATGAGCGTCTCTTGGTCATTCAGACGTATTTGAGGGTAGTCCGTGGACTGCTCCAGCCCGGCGAAAACCAGTTCGCTGGGTGCATACCCGGCTTCGATCTCCTCGATCACAACCCCCTGCGTCTCGTGCCATGGCGACGAGTCTTTCGGGGGCGCCGTAATGAGTTCGGGGTAAAGCTCCATGCGGTTCCAGCCCTTCCAGTCTACCTTCAACCGCACCCAGATGGGGGTCCTGGCCGGGCACGGGAAAGCTCATGCGGATGCGGGCGAAGGTGGCCAGGGGTGAGTAGACCCACAGGCGCAGGGAACGATACCGCGCCGGGTCCACCCGCAGGTCGTCGCGCTTGAGCGGCCCCTGATCCGTCTGCCAGCGCAGCGCGGCGGCGCCTTCCTTGACCCGTGCGGTCTCGGCCTGAGCCGGGCCCCACTGGTCCTGGTTGGCGTCCATATTGTCCAGCCCAGCGGTCTCGGCAGTCGCGAGGAGCGCGGCTGCCATCATGAGGGCGAGAAGGAGGGGAGATGTCGCGCGCAACGTGGGCCACCACCTGTCGCAGGATTCTAAAGACAGATCTCCCGGCACACCGAAGAGCACCTGCGGGACAGTGCACCCGGCGGACCGGCCCACACCTGCAATCAGAAAGAGGCGGCCCAGCACCCGGCGGGGAATGTGCCGCCAGCTGTCTCAGCGCCGAGACCGGTCGGCCTCTCCCGTTTCGTGCCGGACTGCAGGCGCATGCACCCATCGGAGGACTGTCCGGTGAGTACCAACGCTCTCATTGCCATCCTGTTCAACCTGTCTCTTGCACTCGCGACAGCCCAGACCGTCACGGTGCTGGATGAAGCACGCTCCCTCTCGCCTGAGACCCTCAAATGGCAGGTCGAAGTCCCGCCCTTTAGCGTGGAGCACCAGGTGCGCCTGTCGCTGGAAGCGCACATAGACTGGCCGCGACTATCGGGGTCGAATCCGTGGATCACCGTGCGGGTCAACGGGAATCTGCTGGGTAGGGATGACCTGCTCAACAAGACCGACGCGTTCTCCCTGCGCAACGGGGTGGACCTGACCTGGTCATCCAGCGGGGGGCGCTGGCGGGTGCTCTACTCGCCCGACTTCGAGGCCGCGCTCAAGGATCCACAGACGCCCTACGGGGTGGAGGAGAAGGACGAGCCGTACCGGTTCGTCTGGGACATCACGCGCCACGTCCGGCCGGGCGCCAACGAGGTGCGCCTGGACCACCTCAAGGTGCTCCAGGACCCGGACACCCTCGTGCTTCGCAATGTTAGGATCGAGGTGGGCAAGGCCATCAGCCCGCCCACGAGCGACACGGTAGAGCCCGCACCAACGGGCCCGCTACCCACCATCACAGCCGGAGGGCGCGAAGAGGTACCCATGACCGTGGACGCCCGCGACGCCACCATCGTCCTGCGGGTGGGCGAACGCGTGATCACCGTGCGCACCCGCATGAGCCTGCCCGGGGGCAAGTGGCGCGAATCCGAGGCCGAGGGACCGCTTCGTTGGTCCGCGGGTCCATGCCAGGTTTCCCGGGAGGTCACCGTCAACGCCGACCACGTGCACGTGGCCGACACGCTGAGCAACCCCACCGATCAGCTCATCGGCGTGATGTTCGAGCACACCATCGAGACGCCGGAGGCGCCTGATGAGGTCTATCTTGCGGGTCGCAAGACCTTCGCCGACTCCGGGAACGCCTGGGAAGCGGCACACCCCAGCGTCTTTGCCCAGTTCCACGATTTCGGCGTCGGCATGGTGGCCGAGGACGATGTCTTCCGGGTTCACGCGCGCAGCCTGCACTCCCCGGAGAGCTTCGGTCTCGCGGAGGATCGACTGGGGATCGCTCCGGGAAGTAGCGTCACGCTGGAGTGGTCGATCTACCCGGGCCCGAAGGGTGACTACTGGTCCTTCGTGAACGCCGTGCGCCGCAATTGGGGCGTGAACTACACCGTACCGGGCGCCTTCGTTTTCGGTGGCCACCTGCCCGCGGGGCTTACCGGCGAGCAGTACGCGAAATGGATGCATGACCGGGGCCTCAAGTACGTCTGCGGTGGCATCGCCAAGTACGCCAACGGCCTGTATGCCCACGGCACGGGCATCCTGTTCGCGCCAGAGTTCGTGGCGCGCGAACGCGAATGGACCACGAAGATGGCGGCTGCCGACCCCGAACTGGTCCCGATCCAGTACTTCCACGCGCAGTGCTGCACGGAACCCGATGCCCGCACGAAGTACGCAGATTCCCGCCTCCTCAACAGCAAGGGCGAGCAGATCAACTACCCGCACGCCCAGGAACTGCCGCTGTTCGTTCCCACTGACAGCAACAGCTACGGGAAGGCCATCTGGGGATATGTGAACACGCTCATTGACGACATCGGCGCGAAGGGGATCTACTGGGACGAGATGAGCTACAGCGTGCAGACCGTGGCCCCCGGGCTTCCATGGGACGGCCACACGGTGAGTATCGACCGCCGCACCCACGAGGTCGAATGCACCCTCACCAGCATCCCGTTGGCCATGCAGTCGCTCAGCCTGAAGATCGTGGACTACATCCGCGGCAAGGGTCTGTTCATGATGGCCAACACCCAGGCCCACACCCGCACCATGATGCGCAAGCAGATCGTGCGGTTCGTGGAGACCAACTCCTACTCGGCCATGTCCGACACGCATCTCGGCTGCCCCCTGGGCCTTGGCAACCACAGCGTCGAGGAGACCCACGCCGAGAGCGCCACCCACGTGCGCGAACTGCTCAAGCGCGGCGGCCTGTACTACGGGCATTACTACGACCGCGACCCCGCACCCTGGAACTTCACTTCGGTCATGTTTCCGATAACCCCCACCCGGATCGGCCCGGGCTTTGTGCTGGGCGAAGAGCGGATTCACACCGCCGTCTCGGGCAGGTTCGGCTTCCCGGACGGTGCGCCGGCAAACGTCTACGTCGTCAACGCGAACGGGGAGCGGGTCACGCAGGGGATGGTGCAGGAGCTCGTAGAAGCGGGCAGGCACCTGTACGAATTGCGCATGCCCGGCGACCATTTCGCGATCCTGGTGCGTCAAAGCTGACGGCGTCCCCGCGCTCGCTACTCTCGCGCGCTATATGGCCCACAGCCTTACTTGAAAAGCCCCGGATTCGGCGTCACCGCGATCAGGTCAAGGTACAGACTTTCGCGCGGGGCGATCTTGAGCACGTGCTCCCCTGCGGTCAGCTTGAAAGGCTGCAGGCAAGTGAGGCGCTGTGCACGGTTGTGTGCCACCATGGACCAGGCCCAAGAGATGTCACTGTACAGGGTCGCCTCATCCATCTCTCCATCGTCGATGCTGAACCGGAGCGCGTCATGGGCGGCCTCGGGCTCATCGGATCGCACGCGCATCAGAACGATGTAGCTGCCGTCGGCAGGTACGCTGAAGCGGTACTCCGACGGCTCCCTGTCCGGGGAACCCGCCACTACGACGCACTTCGATCCGGAAGCGGTGGCGTCGTCGATGATCTCATACGCCGAGCCGCCCGAGGGCTCCTCGCCCTCCAGGTAAGCCACGAACTCGCCTTCACTGTCCGGCTTGACGGGTGGCGCGAAGTCGGTCTTCGCGTACACCGTGACCGGGCAAGAGAGACCGTTCGCGAGCCTGATGAGGAACGCTCCCCGGTAGACCTTCCGCGTCTGCATCCTGTCCGGGATGACGGTCAAGGTGAACTCCACCGTCTGACCGGACTGCAGGACGCCCTGTTCCGGTGTCACTGCGAACCAGTCGAAGGCGTCATTCTTCGCGATGCGGTAGGGGCTGGAGAAGCCCTGCCCTTCCACTGCGGCCACGATGGTCTTCGCGCTTCCCGACCGCACCTCGTCCGGGGAGAAGCCGAGTTGGTACCGGTCGAGCCGCACGGGGATCGGCCGCTCGGGCAGTATCGCACCGGACCCGAAAGCGATTGCGCCCATGTCTACCCCTCCGTTCACCGATGGCGCGAAGTTGGGGATTTCCGTGCCGCTGCCCACGGCCTTCGATGTGGCTACCGGCTCGTACAGGCCCGCACCGGCATCCGTGAAGCCGGGCTCGCCGTGGATGCTGTTGGGATCACGCACATCCTCCTCGGTGGACAGCAGGTTGTAGTCGACTTCCGACTGGGGCGAGCGCTTGCGGCCGCTGACGGCAGACCTTCCGGCGAAGATGTTGTTCTTCGCCACAATGCGCAGATTGCCGGGCAGGTTGAGGTCCCCCGAATCACCGTGGCAGGTGTTGTTGAAGATGAACGAGACGGCGCTGCGGCCGTTGGCGTGGGAGGAGGTCTTGATCGTCTGTCCGCCCACCCCGCGTTCGTCGCCCATGTTCACCAACAGGTTGCCGAACACGTACGACGGACTCGACATGCATCCCTGGATGCTGACGCCGCACAGGCAGCCCTCGAACTTGTTGCGGGAGACCCGGACGTTGGTCTGCCCGCCGTCTATCTCCAGGGCGTCGTCATTGGCGAAGCACATGAAGTTCCCATAGATGTCGGCGTCCCGGTTGAAACCCCCGTTCCGGTCGAAATTGCCCGCTCCCTCGATCGCATCGTTCCACCGGTGCGGGTCGCTGCCGATGAAGTCGTTGTAGCGCACCACCGTGGATTGGGGCTTGTCGATACCCACCGCTTGCGGGCCCGCGGGGTGAGAGCAGTACCATGGATTGGCGGTGTTCACCGGGTCGTGGATGTAGCAGCGCTCCACCACCGTGCCGAGGCTCTTGCGCACGAGGATTGCGCTGTCCCAGTTGATTGCCTCGCCGGTATCGGTGTAGTACTTCCCGTCCAGATCGAACCGCTGCACACCGATCCTGCCCCAGCCGGCGATGTCACAGTTTGCGATGCGGACGTGCTCGCACCTGTCGACCGCGATGGCCTCTTTCAGCCCGCCGCGCAGAGTCAGCCCGTCGAGGATGACATGCTTCGCCCTCCTGAGCTCAATCAGCGGGCCTTGCCGGTCATTGCGCAGCACGAAGCCCTCGCGCGCGGTGTACCGGATCCAGCCTTCGGGCGATCCGGAGTCGGTGATCACCAAGTGCCCGTCGAAGTTGGTCTCATCCAGCACCACTGTCCTGGCGATTGGCACGTCGGAACTCCACGTGGTGAAATCGGCGCCGGCCAGGATGTTCCCCTCGCCGTCGGAAAGCTCCAGTTCGTACGTGGTGTCCTCCGCCAGGTTGACGATGCTGCCGCGGTACATGTTGTCTTCCTCAAAATAGGCAGGCGGGAATGCGGGCTGCCAGTCGCCGCCTTTCTCGCGGAACCGCATGTGCAGTGACTCCAGCCTGGGGCTGGTGAAGTACACGGAACAGGCGTTGAACAGAGGAACCACCGCGAAAGGCGGAACATCGAGCTTCGTGTTCGGCCCGGATCCGCGCTCGTTGATGCGCGCCTGCTCGGCCTCGGTCAGCTTCTCGGCGAACTTCACGTACCCAAATGTGATGTTCTCGCCATCGCCATTGGCATAGAGGCACGTCTCGATCTCAACCGGGCCTGTCCACCCATACTGGCCGCGCATGTCCACCGCATAAAGGCCCGGCATGTCCATCTCTACCGAGACCCGTTTGTCATAGGGCTCGCGCCGGATCAGTTTGACCGTTCCGCGGTCAGAGAGGGATGCGACCTCAACCACAAAGAACGGCGTCTTGTCGATGTCCACGTTGAAGACCTTGCTGGCGGTGACCCACGCCGGCTCACCGTCCGCATCCTCTAGGTAGAGGCTTCCAGCCTCCGCTTTGATGGTCCCAGGGGTGGAGTCAAACAAGCGCCACCCGCCCTGGGAGAAGTCGTCCACAGTCTGTGCGTGGAGGAGGGTCGGCGTGAGGAGCGCGACGATGAGAAGCAGGTGGTGACGCGTCTTCATGGCATGCATCTCCAGGCTGCACCGGCAGCGAGATAGTCGGCGCGAGGGCCACGAGAGGGACGAAGACTGCCGCAGACGAACTTCATCGTGCGACATCCATATGGAAGAGTACCCCATCCGCGGCGAACTAGGAAGATGCCTCCGCAGGCGCCGATACCGAGTTCGCCGGGCAGGACCCCAAATCCTCCGTCTGACGCCGAAATGCAGGAACGGCCGGATCCGTGACGAATCATACAGGCGTGCGCGGACCGGTCGCGGCGCGCGCTGGAGCCACGGCGCCGCCAGGCGGCCCATTCAGGCGTGGATAACAGGAGGACGTTCCCGATGTCTGCGAAGCTCTATGTGGTCTTCTACAGCATGTACGGCCATGTCTACCAGATGGCGGAGGCCGAAGCGGAGGGCGCGAGGGATGTGGATGGGGTTGAGGTGAGTCTCTACCAGGTACCCGAACTCGTGCCAAGTGAGGTTCTCGAGAGAACCGGCGCTAGGGAGGCGAGGGAGAGGTTCGCGAACGTTCCGCTGATCAAGCCTGAGCAGCTTGCCGAAGCCGACGCGCTCATCTTCGGCGCCCCCACGCGTTTCGGCAACATGTGCGCGCAGATGCGCAGCTTCCTCGACCAGACCGGCGCTCTCTGGCTGAGCGGCGCCCTGGTGGGCAAGGTCGCAAGCGTTTTCACCAGCACCGCCACGCAGCACGGGGGGCAGGAGACCACCATCACCAGCTTCCATACTACCCTCCTGCACCACGGGATGATCATCGTCGGGGTCCCGTACTCCGAGCCCCGGTTGCTCAATATGGACGAGATCACCGGCGGGACCCCGTACGGTGCATCGACCCTCGCAGGCGGCGACGGTTCGCGCCGGCCCAGCGAGAACGAACTGGAGATCGCCCGCACACAGGGCAGACACGTCGCCACCATCACGCGCAAGCTCTGCGGGTAGGGCGTCCCCCGCACTGCTTATGCCGGCCCGGATGCAGCAGACAGATCACCCGGCGCCGGAGAGAATGCGGTCGACTGATCCCGGTCGAGCCGGTGTTCTTGTGCCGGCCTCCAAGCGGCCGGGTGCGATTCTTGCGCCATTCTTCCCATTTCCTTTCCCCGCTGCACGCCGCCGATCCCTATCATTACGGTAGGCATTAGGCCAGGTCTCTCCGCGGACGGTTCGGGGCGCTACCTGTCGCCACTGCAGATGGTGGCTCTCGGCCGTCTGCGCCAGACCGCGCGGCGGCCAGCAACAGCAGACCAGGCAGGCACCGCACAGTCGCGTCGAACGGAGGACAAAAATGGTGCGCTTCCAACTCACCCTATTCGTGACAGCAATCTCACTGCTGGTCATCGCCGTGTTCAGTGGTTGTCAGGCCCCCCGGACACGTGCAGAGCCGGTGATTCCGGCTGCGCCTGAGCAGGCGGTCCCCTCAGGTACGCAGAGCCCGGCGGACGCCATCACCGTGTTCGCCGGCGCCGCTTCGAAGCCCGCCCTGGAACAACTCTGCAGCGTCTACAGGGCGCGTTCGGGCGTCCAGGTCGACGTCACTTTCGGCGGTTCCGGTGCGGTGCTGACCCAGTTCTCGCAGGAGCAGTACGGGGACGTGTATATTCCCGGCTCAGACGACTTCATGGACAAAGCCGAAGCGAAGGACGCGGTGCTCAAGGCAACCCGCACGGCTCTGGTTGACCTCGTGCCCATGATCTGCGTAGCGAAGGGCAATCCCAAGGGCATCCAGGGGCTGGAAGACCTCGCTCAGAATGGCCTGCGGGTGGTCATCGGCGAACCCAAGGCGGTCTGCCTCGGCGACATCGCGCAGCAGATGCTCCAGGCGGAGGGGCTCTGGGACAAGGTGGAGCCGCGCATCGTGTCCTACGCCGGCAACTGCGAGGACGTGTTGAACACTCTGCTGCTCGGCGAGTCGGACGCCGTCATCGGGTGGGACGCCTGGCCCCGCCAGTACCCCGAGAAGGTTGATGGCGTATCCCTTCCGGCCGAGATCGCCCGGCCCCGGAACATCCCGGCCGCTGTGATCAAGTGGTCGAAGCAGCCGGAAGCCGCGAAGGCATTCATCGAGTTCCTGACCGGGGAGGAAGCGCAGCGTTCCTTCGAGGAGCACGGCTACACGGTACACCGGCAGGAGCCGTAGCAGAGCATGGAGGAAGCCATCATCGGGAGCGCGGAACGAGACTGGGAGAGCGGGGTAGAGCAGCTTGAGTTGTCGCCCGCCCCGGCGAGACGGACGGTGATGACGGCACTCGCCGAGCACACCGTGCATCTGGATCGCGGCCTGGCCGGAGCCGTACTCCTGGGGATCGCGACACTGTACGTGATCCTCGCGGTCGGGCCTCTTGCTGGCCTGTTCTTCTATGCCCCGCTGCATCGCGTGCTGAGCCCGGCTGCCGTCGAGGAGTTCCGGCGGACGCTGGCGCTCACGCTGCACGCTAGCGTGTTGTCCACCGGGTTCGCCATTCTGCTCGGGCTGCCGACGGCCCTCTGTCTGGCGCGTGTACCTTTCCGGGGCAAGCGGGTGATGAACTCGCTGATTGAGTTGCCCATCGCTCTCCCTCCGCTCGTGATGGGTGTCGCGCTGATCCTCGTCTGGGGCCGGCGCGGGGTACTGGGTCATTTCCTGGCGGACGCCGGGCACCCGCTCTCCTTCACCTTTCCAGCTGTCGTGATCGCCCAGTTCGTGGTGTCCTCGCCTTTCCTTGTACGCATCGCGAAGGCCGCCATCGAGCAGGTCCCGCGCTCACTTGAGGAAGCCGCATGGACCCTCGGTTACAGCCGCCTGGCGACCTACCGCCTGGTAACCCTGCCCCTTGCGAGAAGCGGCATTCTGGCCGGCATCCTGACCTGCTGGGCCCGGGCGATGGGCGAGTTCGGCGCGACGGTGCTGTTCGCCGGGAGCTTCCCCGGACGGACGCAGACCGCCCCGCTGGCGATCTTCAGCCTGATGCAGTCCGACGTGGACACCGCGGTGGGTCTTGCGCTGATCATGCTGTTGTTCTCGGTGTTCGCATTCGGCGTGGCCCAGTGGGGTCTTCTGAGCAGGCCCTCTCATGTGCCCGAATAGCGCCCGAATCGCTGATGAAGACGGGAGTGTCTGGCTTTGTTCGAACTGACCGAGTTTGAGTTGGAGAAGTACAAGCGGCAGATTCAGATTCCCGGGTTCGGGGTGGAGGCCCAGGCGAAGCTCCGCAACTCGTCGGCGCTGGTGACGCGTCTTGGCGGTCTGGGGGGCCCAACCGCGATCTGGCTTGCGGCAGCGGGAATCGGGAAGCTGGTCATCGCCCACGAAGGAGACCTCACGCCATCGAACCTGAACCGCCAGATCCTCATGCGCGGCGACGGGATCGGCAAGCCAAGAGCGCCGCAAGCCGAGGAGACGCTCCTGCGCTTCAACCCGGACCTGGAAGTCGTGGCGTATTCGGCCAACGCGAACGAGGCGAACGCCGCGGACTGGGTGTCCCAGGTGGACATTGTCTGTGACACGTCGCCGGATTTCAGCGAGCGCCTGATCCTCAACCGGGAATGCTGGCGGCAGGGCAAACCCATGGTCGACAGCGGGATGAACGGCATGGAAGCGCAGATCACCGCCATCGTGCCGCCCGACACGCCCTGTCTGGAGTGCCTCGTCCCGGAAGTGCCGGACTGGTGGGACCCCATGGGCTTTGGCGTGTTGGGAGCCCTGTCGGGAAGCCTAGGAGCACTGACGGCGCTGGAGGCCGTGAAGGTTCTCACCGGGTACGGCGAGCCGCTCACCGGCAGGCTCCTCGTGTACGACGGGG
>Ga0067045_1004204_pt1 | contig 11980 bp, 14 predicted proteins | sample TerdegcTABiofilm_FD_59184 | JGI IMG/M metagenome (GOLD analysis project Ga0067045, IMG submission 59184) | Combined Assembly of (Gp0054472, Gp0054536) Wastewater bioreactor microbial communities from Singapore -Terephthalate degrading...
ATCAAACTCTCCATTAAAATATCTTGAAAATTTGATCTGCTCTCTTCGTTGTCTTGGAATGTACTGCTCGCTTTTGACGAGAGTCTTCTTTTCCATCCATCCACTGTTTAGTTTTCAAAGACCATTGCTTTTGTGCTTTTTACCGCAGCACAATTGCTACTTTACCATCCTTATTAACTCTTGTCAAGGGGTTTTTTCTAACCGGATTTCACAGTACCCTGTATAATTCCGGACTTTAATTTTACCATAAAGCGATAATAATGTCAATAATCATTCGTCACTTTTGCTTTCCCGGTTAAAGCACCCGCTCCAACCGGGAGTTTTATTTTATACTCAACAGCATGTCCCTGTCAAGACTTTTTTGCAAGTTAGTTGCGCGGTTTCATCAACGGAAATAAAATAACATCACGGATTGAGGGCGAGTCTGTCAACAGCATCACCAGCCGGTCAATCCCGATACCCAGCCCACCGGCCGGAGGCATTCCGTACTCCAGGGCATTGATATAATCTTCATCCATCATATGAGCCTCCTCATCGCCGGCAGCCCTTTTTTCAACCTGTTTTAAAAAACGGTCTTTCTGATCAATGGGATCATTCAGCTCGGAAAAAGCGTTAGCCATCTCACGCCCGTAAATAAACAATTCAAAACGGTATGTCAAATCGGGGTTTTCAGCCTTGCGCTTGGCCAAAGGCGATATTTCCACCGGGTAGTCCATGATAAAGGTAGGCTGAATCAGCCTGGGCTCAACCGTTTCTTCGAACACCTTGTTCAGAATGGATCCCCAGGTATCTGAGGGTTCGATTTCCAGGTTTATTTTCGCCTGCCTCACCGCATCTTTAGCATCTTCAGCGGTTTTTATCGCGCTGAAATCAAGCCCGGAGTACACCTTCACCGCCTCAAGCATGGGAAGCCTTGTCCACTTCGGCGACAGGTCGATCCCGGTGCCCTGATATTCTATACGGGCGGTTCCAAGCACCTCGACAGCAACCGTAGAAACCAGTTGCTCAGTTAAATCCATCATATCACAGTAATCAGCATAAGCCTGATAAAGCTCCAGCATAGTAAACTCAGGGTTATGCTTCGTGGAAATCCCCTCGTTGCGAAAATTGCGGTTAATTTCATATACTTTCTCAAAACCGCCGACAATCAGCCTTTTCAGGTAAAGCTCCGGAGCTATTCTTAAAAACAGGTTCATGTCCAGGGCGTTGTGGTAAGTGACAAACGGCCTGGCCGCGGCACCGCCGGCGATGCTATGCATCATCGGGGTCTCTACCTCAAGAAAGCCGCGGCTGTCAAGAAAACTGCGGATAGCGCGGATAATTTTGCTCCTTGCCTCGAAAACCTGCTTAACCCCTGGATTAACAATGAGGTCTACATAACGCTGCCGGTAACGGAGTTCCACGTCCTTCAGCCCATGCCATTTTTCGGGGAGGGGCCGCAGCGACTTGGAGAGCAACTTAAACTTCACAGCTGATACTGTTATTTCTCCCATGCGGGTTTTAAAAACATTACCTTCAACACCGATAATATCGCCGATGTCCAGCTTGCCGAAAAGTTCATATGCCTGCGGTCCCACATCGTTCAACCGGACATAAATTTGAATCTGGCCGGTGCCGTCCTGAATATGCGCAAATGACGCCTTACCCATGCCCCGTCTGGACATAATCCTGCCCGCTATAACAACAGCTTTATTTTCCATTTCCTCAAAATTGGCTATAATTTCGCCGGCCGTATGAGTGCGTTCATACCGGCCGCCATACGGTTCAATGCCCTTATTGCGCAGTTCGTTCAGCTTTTCCCTGCGCACCCGCATTAATTCATTCAGCTCCTCATCAGGCTTACACCCGGCATTACCCCCCGGGGCTCCCGAACCATGCTTTTTTTGCTCAGACATTTCACCAACCCCCGCAACTTCCTTACCTCAAGATGTCTACAATTTGATATTTGAGCCGCCCCGCAGGTACCTGGACCTCCACCACGCTGCCTTTGGGCTGGCCAAGGATAGCCTTGCCTACAGGCGACTCGTTTGAAATTTTATTTGCACCCGGGTCAGCCTCTGCAGAACCCACTATAGTATACTTAAACTCATCGCCCATTTCCAGATCTTTTAACAAAACCACAGACCCGATTGAGACAACCTCCGTGCCAAGGTTTTCATCATCAATGATTTTGGCGTTACGAAGCATTTTTTCCAAAGTTAAAATGCGACCTTCAATAAAGGCCTGCTCATTTTTTGCATCTTCGTATTCGGAATTTTCGCTGATGTCACCAAAGGCAATAGCCTGCCTGATCCGCTCGGCTACTTCTCTCCGCTTCACTGATTTGAGCTGTTCGAGCTCATCTTCAAGTTTCTTAAGCCCATCGACTGTCAAGATTACTTCCTTCTCTTTCATTAACTAAGTCCCCTTATCTCTGGAATAATCTTAAAATCAATATATGTCTCAGGCTTCTTTATATTCATTCAGAATCGAATGTGATTAAAAGAAAAAGCCCCATACTACATTTAAAGCACTGCAAAAAGCAATTACTTTGCAGTGCTCGGTAATTCTTTAAACTTATTCCCTACCGCCAAAACTTTAGTGACATTATAAAAAGATACCCCTGTTTTGTCAAGACTATCCCAATCGTGCAGGGAATCCTGTAAAAACTTATTTTGCTACTGCCGGGAGAGCAGCGCCACCCCTGGCACGAAGCCTGATCATTTCAATCTCCTGCGGCGAAACAGCCCTGCCGAAACTGCGGAAGCCGCTTAATTTAAAGCCATGTTTTTTAGCCAGGGCAGCGATTTCTTCAACCTTTTCAACGGATAGATCGCGTCCAAGGGTGAAGCTTTCATAACGGTTCTCTAACGCCAGCACCATCGTCTCAGCCATACAGGCATATGCCGTCCCCGGTGGAAACCCGAAATTTAAATTAAATTCAACGTCACCGGGGACCTCCACCACACCCCCCTCGATCACCAGCACATCGTCGCGCTTTTCCGCCACTCGCTGCGATACATCGCGCGGCCGGGAAACATCACAAACAACTGCCCCAGGCCGCAGGTCCTCAGGTTCAACGATTGTATCCAGAGCACTGGTTACGGTTATAATTACATCGCCCGAGCGAAGCGCTTTCTTGCTGTCGGACGTGATCTTTACCGCCAGGCCGGTGTCGAACAGAATTTTTGAAGCCAGCTCCTCCAACTTGCGCTCATTGCGGGCCACCAGCGTCATGCTGCGCACTTCCCTGGCAAGCAGCAAGGCGCAAACCCGGCCGATAGAGCCGGTGGCACCGAGAATCACCACCATCGCTTTTTTCAGGTCATGCCCCATCGCCCGCGCTGCCTCCCTGGCCGCCTCAACAGCCGTCGCGACCGTATAACTGTTCCCGGTGGTAACAGGAATCTTTAAGTTCCTGGCAACCGTAATACCGGCATCGCCCACAACCTTGGTAAAAGCACCCAGGCCAAGTATTTTTGCACCAAGCTTTTCGGCCAGGCGGCCGCCCTGGATAATCTTATTTAAAACATATGCCGTCGGCAAGCTCATCATCAATCTGGCTGTAACCGGACAGGCAATGAACCATCCCTCTGCCTCCCCATATGCAGAGCGAACTCCTGTAATCGTGGACACCTTGATCGGGGGAATCATGGCGAACACCCGCTCAATCACCCCGTCCGGTATGTACCTGGCAAACCTAAATTTTCTGGCTACATCCCCGGCATGCATGGGGTGGATCATAAAGGCAAACTTTTGCAATCCAGCACCTCCTATATTTTAACCGCCCTCACCAGTTCCACGATCATACCCGGGTCAACGTATTTATCCTCTTTAATGGGTGACTCACCAATTTCAAAACCCACCACTTCCCTGTCCAGCACCGTCTCAAATATCTTGATCCGCCGGTTTGAGCCAATTACAATCACCTGGTCAAAAGTATGCGCCCTGGCAATCAAGTCCATGATTGTGTCCACTAAATCAATGCCGCTCTTTTGTTTGACAAACTCCCAGCGTTCATCCTCGGACATCAGGAAAATAAAGTCCACACCTTCCTGCTCTAAAACATCTTGTATTTCTTTTTTATTCAAAATAGGAAAGCCAAAAACCGCCACCCTGCGGCCCTTCCTCACTTCCCCCAAGTTCTCCAGGCGGCAGACCAGAGTCCGGTCGATGTTCAACCGCGCGGCCACTTCAGTTTGAGAAAGTCCTCTGGCCCTCAAATTAAGGATATCGGTAACAACCTGATCTATTTTGCGCCTGCTTATGATTTTTTCACCGAGCCGGATTAATTCCAAAACATGCGCCTTCTCAGTCACCGTGCACCATACCCCAATTCAAAATTTGCCAGAAAGCATCTTGTGCACAAAAACGTGTACATACAAATGTTAGCAAAGCTTATCATCCCGCGCAAGGGGCATGCATAAATCTGTTGCTAATATTTTCTGGAGCTCTTCTATACTCACCGCTTTGTTGATCCTTTCTCTTGCCTTCGCTGCACCCCGCAGCCCCCTGGTATACCAGGCGGCGTGCTTGCGCATCTCCCGGACCGCCACCGCCTCACCCTTATTCTCGACAAGCAGGCTCAGGTGCCTTAATGCCATGCGGATCCTCTCCTCCGGGGTGGGGCCGGGCAAAAGCTCACCGGTCTTTAAAAAGTGCACGGTCCGGCTGAATATCCACGGGTTGCCCAGGGCGGCGCGCCCGATCATCACCCCGTCGCAGCCGGTTTGCTCCATCATCGATAAGGCATCTTGAGGCTGCCAGATATCGCCGTTGCCGATCACCGGGACGTTCACCGCTTTTTTCACCGCCGCGATGATTCCCCAATCCGCTTTCCCGGTGTAAAACTGAGACCGCGTGCGGCCATGCACGGTTAACGCCGCGGCACCTGCATCTACCACCAGCCTCGCGAGTTCCACGGCGTTCACCGATTCTTCATCCCAGCCCTTGCGCATTTTAACCGTTACCGGCACTTTCACCCGCTCCACCACCGCCCGGACAATACCGGCAGCTTTCTCCGGGTCCCTCATAAGCGCTGCCCCTTCCCCATTTTTTACAATCTTCGGCGTCGGGCAGCCCATATTAATGTCAATAATATCAGCACCGCGGCTTTCCACAATTTCCGCCGCCGCAGCCATATAAGCCGGGTTTGAGCCGAAGATCTGCACACTTACCGGGCCGGTTTCGCCGGTTATGTTAAGGAGGCTGCAGGTCTTGGGATTCCCATATAAAAGAGCCTGGTCACTCACCATTTCGGTGCAGACCAGGCCGCATCCCGCCTCTCTGGCTAATATACGGTAGGCCTTGTCGGTAATACCTGCCATGGGGGCGGATATCACCGGATTGGCCAGCAAAACAGGCCCTATCCTCATTTCGGCTGATTCCTCTCATAAATCAAACGCAGGCCAGTCAAAGTCAGAAAAGGATCTACCTTGTCAATCTCAGCGCTCTCCTGCGCAATCAGTCTGGCCAACCCCCCGGTCGCAACAACTTTGGTATTTTTGCCCAACTCTTTTTTCATCCGCCTGACAATTTCATCAACCTGACCGACAAACCCGTAAAAAATCCCCGACTGCATGCTGGTAACCGTGTTTTTCCCGATCACGGAAGGCGGCTTGGCCAGCTCGACCCTGGGTAATTTAGCCGCCCGCGTGAAAAGCGCCTCGGTAGAAATGCCAATGCCCGGTGCGATAGCCCCGCCGAGATATTCGCCCCTGGCATTGATAGCACAGAAAGTAGTGGCCGTTCCGAAATCGACAATAATCAGCGGACACCCATACAGTTCAACACCTGCCACTGCATTGACTATACGGTCTGCCCCTACTTCCCTCGGGTTCTCATAATTCACAGGGAGCCCTGTCTTGATACCGGGCCCCACTATCAGAGGCGTGAGCTTAAAATATTTTTGGCAGGTCCTCTCCAGGGTAAAGGTCAGAGGCGGCACCACCGTAGAGATAACTGTGGCCTTGATTGAATCCATCTCAATTTTCGATGTGCTGAACAGCTCTTTTAATATGATCCCGTACTCGTCCGCAGTCCGGTCACGGCTGGTGGATATGCGCCAGTCCGCAATCAACTCGCTGCCGCGATAAACACCCAACACGATATTTGTATTCCCAACGTCAAAGACCAGGATCATTCCTGTCCCCGCTTTCCTGTAAATTACCTTATCATTCTATCAAATAGTCCGCCAAGGTGCAACCTTGCCCCAGAAATATTACCAATCAACTTAATATTTTCCTAGTGATGCGGATTTTTGCCCACAACCTGAATTGCTTCAGTGATAGCCCGGATCAAGTCCACCCTGACCTGCTGCTTCAGCAAATTCGCCCTCAACATAACCTCGCCTTCCTCAGTTACAACATAAGAAGGAGGCAGGTTGTTCAAAGCAATCGCCGCTATGTCAAATCTGCAACGCTCACAGGCACAAAACTCTTTATGGCCCTTCAGGATGTCTTCAATAGTCTCTTTCACCAGGATTTCCATCACATTAACCAGACGGAACATTTATAACCAACTCCTCAGCAATCAGTCTGGCAAATTAATTCTTCACATAAAAAAATAATCCTTTTTCTGATCGATGAGGAGTCAAGAAAAAGGCTATGAGTCAGCACAGTCCTGTCACGAAGCCGGGCTGTCATCCATACCGTAAGCATTCAGCCTCCGGTAAACCGCCCTGGCCAGCACAGCAGCAGCGGCCGCCTTAACGATGTCAAGCGCTATGAAAGGGGTAAAACCAATAGCCAGCACCTGCGCCACCGAAACGGCTTTACCCAGGTAAAAATTCAAGATGGCGTAGAGATAAGGCAACCCGATCACATAATAAACCACCACGCCGGCAAGCATGGAAAGAAAATATCGCACCAACCCTCCCTGCTCCCGGTTTTTTAGCAGGACCCCTATTACGTAAGCGCTCCCGACAAACCCGATCAGAAAGCCGAATGTCGGTTGGAGCACATAGGACGGCCCGCCGAAAGGAGGATTGGCAAATACAGGTATGCCAATCAGGCCCAGCAAAATATAAACTATAATGCTCAAAGCTCCCAGGCGGGCACCCAGCAGACCTCCTGCCAGCATAACCACAAAGGGCAAAAGGCTGAAAGGAACAATAGAACCGGCATACCGGACTAAAACAGCAGCGACCACCGCCAGAGCGGAAAAAACCGCCGTCATGGTAATATCACGGGCAGAAAACTTCGACATGATTCCAGACCTCCCTGATTAATTATTTACATCATTATCCCTGCCATGCGTGAACCAATCCAATCAATATGGTTGACATTATAGGCAAAAAAACAACTACGTACGCAGTGAAACGTCCCCTGCCAGCAGCCGCTGGAGCTTACCGTCCGGGAGCCGGAGCAACAGTGCCCCCTCCTCGTCAACATCTTCGGCCCAGCCATCCCAGGTTTTATTCAAGGTATGGATGCGAACAGGACAGTTCAAAGAAACGGATAACTCCTTCCATTTCTTCAATACATTACCGAACCCCTGCTCAAGCCAAAGCCTGTACCAGTATTCAAACTCCGCCAGCAGGGATTGCAGCAACCCGACCCTGGCTATTTCAGCACCCGCTTCTATTTTCAATGATGTCGCGATATCACGCAGCTCTTGCGGGAAATCAGCAGGATCCTGGTTGACGTTTATTCCCGCCCCCATGACCAAATAGTTGATCTTATCCAGCTCAGCGCCCAGTTCAGTAAGTATGCCGCAAAATTTTTTGCCTTTCACCAGCAGGTCGTTCGGCCACTTTATGCCCACCGGTACCCCCGTTACCTTCCTGACCGCCAAAGCCAGGGCCACTGCAGTAACCATGGTAACCCGCGGTGCCTCGGCAGGGGTGACAGACGGATAAAGAACCAGCGAAAACCATATCCCTTTATACCTCGGGGAATACCATTCCCGGCTCAGCCGTCCCCGGCCGCCGGTCTGCTCCTCGGCAACCACCAGCGAGCCGTCAGGCACACCCTTTTGGGCCAGTTCTATGGCCACGTCATTCGTGGAAGAAACACTGCTGCAGTAATAAACGTGACGGCCTATAAATTCAGTGCCGAGCCCGTCGCGAATCTCCTCAGCATAGAGCCTGTCAGGAACACAAACCAGCAAATAACCCGCGCGCGGACGCGCTTCAATCTCATAACCGTCCTCCCGCAGGGCCTGTATATGCTTCCATACGGCAGTCCGGGTTACTTCAAGGCTCCTGCATATATCTTCCCCCGACACATATTCAGGCCGGTGCTCTTTTAAAAGCCGGAGAATAGACTCTTTCAAAAAAGACCCGCTCCTCTTGCTAAATTATAAAAGACTGCCGCTTAAACGTCAACTATTATTATTGCCAGGGTTAACTATTATATTTGCCTTTTCATCTTTGCTAGCTGGCCCTGCGTTTGATCTTTTCCAGATCCAGGCTGATATCAAGCGACTTAACCGAGTGGGTCAAAGCTCCAATCGAGATCAGATCGACCCCTGCTGCAGCGACCGCCTGAATGTTTTCCTCCGTTATGCCGCCTGAGGCTTCCACCAGGGCCCGGCCGGCCACAAGCGCCACCGCCTCCCGCATCAATTCAGGAGACATATTGTCCAGCATGATTATATCAGCCTTGACCTCCAGCGCCTCCCTCACCCCGGCCAGGTCTTCCACTTCCACCTCTATTTTAGCGGTAAAAGGGCTGCCCCGCCTGGCCGCTTCAACCGCCCCGGCAATTCCTCCAGCTATCTTAATATGGTTATCTTTAATCAGCACGGCGTCATACAGGCCGAAGCGGTGGTTGCGGCCGCCGCCCACCCATACAGCGTATTTTTCCAGCATCCTCAAACCAGGGGTGGTTTTCCTTGTGTCAACGATATGCGGCTTTTCACCGGGTACCAACTTCACCAACCGGGACGTCCGGGTAGCGATTCCCGACAGGCGCTGCAGGAAGTTCAAAGCTAGCCGCTCACCAGTCAAGATTGCCCGCGCGTTACCACGCACCTCCGCCAGCACCTGGCCCCGCTTAACCTGGTCACCGTCGCCGGCATGCACAACAAACTGGATTGCCGGGTCGAGACAGCGAAAAACCATCTCAGCTACCGGCATCCCTGCCAATACCCCGTCCTCCTTGGCCACAATATAGCCAGTAGAAACGGCATCGGCAGGAACGATGCTGTTTGTGGTCAAGTCACCAGTGCCGATATCTTCATTCAAGCAAACCTCAATCAGCTTCCGCAGTTCAATTGAATTAAAGTACAAACCCCTTTCCTCCATTCATCCAGCAGATTAAATATCATAGGTTTTCTTTAAAAAATTCACCGTAAATTCTTTCAACGACGTTTTTTGCAGGTCGAAGCCGGTCACCAGCGCCTGAGCATAGTCCCTGTCAAACACAAAAGCTCCCTCACCCACATCCCTGGTTATTCCTTTGCGAACACTCAGGTACCTGGCAAAACCTTCAACTAAATTCTCTTCCACCCATCCATCCCAGGTATAAGGAATATCCTCCTTAAACCTCGCCGTCAGTTTTTCGTCTTTTTTTAACTTCCTGGCCATATATTTGAAGGACCAGCTTCCGGTAAAAGTCCGGAAATAAGGTTTGCTAAATTCGTGGAAGATGGCCGTCCAAATCCTCTCCGGCGTCCTGTTCCACTGGATTGTCGTTATCGTGTCCTTATTCCGCGAAAAAACTGAAACTCCAATTATCCGCATGTTCATCAGCAATTCTATGGTATTCGGTTTTTTCTTAAGATGTATACCCGTTTCCTTCTCTATAAAGCTGACAATGTCAAATCCTTTTTCCACCCTGGATGCAGCTGCCTCAACCCTTCGCTGCAGCAGCGGCTTAATTTGTTCATAATGGGGCAACGCATAGTTCGCGCCGTACCAGGAATAAAAGTCTACCAGCACATCCCGGTTGGTTCTGAAAAACCGGTCTTCACGGATAAACTTAATAATCTCATCCAGCCCGGCCTCCTGCTTTCCATTCTGGATCAAACACTCAGTCATGGACTGCAAGTCGTAGTTCCTAAAGATTTCTTTCAACTGGTTCCGGCGGCGGTCATCCCACTTGCCGTAAGTGTCATACAACCAGTTATAGTGAGTGGCATAATCCATGTCCCGGTCGGCCTTCTCCCGCAAATCAGCCCACATTGCCTGATCTTTTACGTTAGCCCGGTAAATTTCCTCTGAGGATTCAAACAAAAAAACACAAAAATCCTCCACTTTTATTACCAGGGGCCCGCTTGAAGAACCACCGGCATTCTGCCACGGTAACCAACCGGAAGACCAAAATATTGCTAATACTGCCAATAAACACAAACAAAGTACCACGATCTTAAAAATTTTATTTCTCAAACCGCCAATCCACTCCCAGAAAGGGCAAAAATTTATTTATACTGTGACGCAAGTATACTGCTTGCAGTTTAACATTGTCAACATCTCCCTTCTCAAAAAGTATTTCGTTGATTTAAGATCTCCACTGTGGAAAAACATAGTTTTGCTCACCGACCAGGGCAAAGCTCACATGGAAAAGGTTATGGCCGAACATCAAGAAATACTCCTGAACATTCTGAAGAAACTCGACAGGAAGGAAGTGGAGGAATTGACAGCGGACTTGAGAAGAGCGGTAGAAATAATTGAACGCCTGTGATTGGATCCTTTGGCGTTTCAATTCCTGATAGGCAGGCTAAAATCGAGTAGGGTAATGCTGCAGAAATTTACTGCAGCATTATCCCTCGTACGTACGGGCCTCGTATACGACTCCTGATAAACCTCGGTCACTTCTCATGGTTAGGTGACAGGGTTTCTTTCAACCCATCGGCCTGGCAGACATGCCGGGCGAACGAAAAGGCCGGGTTAAAATACCCGGCCAGTGGCCTCCCTCTGGTTTTTGATTTACTATGCCCCGCTGCCCTGCTCCCGGCGTATGGCTTCCGCAATCCACGACCGGATCAGGGTCTGGTAGGGGATGTCCTTCCTCCTGGCTATCTCTTTTGCCGCTTCTATTTGGGACACCCGCAGGCGCAGGGTCACCTGTTTGGTCTGTGTCCGCTCACGGATTTTTGCGGCCAGTTCAGGGGCAAGCTCCATTTCAACGGGTTCATCACTTTCAATATAGTCCAGGGAATTGTGCGCATCCCAGAATTCGGCCTCTTCTTTTTCGCTTTTAAACTCCGGAAGGGTTTTCGCCATTGTCAATTTCGCCTCCTTTGCAGGTAGTACCGACGCTCCCACCTGTTCATGTCCCTGGCGGTGACAACGCGGATAACACCGCCGGGCTTGATTTGGAAAATCACCGTTAGGTAACGGCCTCCCTCCGTCTGTCCGTAGGCGGCGAACCTTCCACCCCGGACCCTGCGGACCACCGGGCGGTCGAAAAAGACTCCTTCAACCTCTTCAGGAGTAAGCCCGTGTCTTTCTTCGATGTGCCCGGCATTCCACCTATCCCACTCAAACCGGCTTATTTTCACCAACAACACCCAATTCCATTTTAAGTCCGCGTATTGCTATTGTCAATACAATGACTTGTACACTTGTTAAAAAATTCTCTCGCACGCGGAAAAGTTTCAAATTTTGTCCGCCCAATTCGCGCACCTGCCGCTGCCGTCATCTTCAGCCGAAGCCAGCGGGCATTTCTCCGGGTCGTACCCGCACTTCGGGCCGTCCAGCCAGCCCCGTCAGGCACCGGGGCGAACCTTTTCTTCCGGCAGCCGGTTCCGGATAATCCGCACAGCGGCCCGGTAGATTTCTTCGTACAGGTCGCCATTATTCTCCATGAGAAATTTTTCGGCGTGTTCTATATTCCAGCCGAGCCGGAGTCCCCGGACGTCGTCGGGGCCGATATTTAATTCAAGTCTGCCATTTCCAAACCTCCCCTGTATACTTAAGAAAAATAAACTGCAGGGGAGAGAAAGGGAGTGATTGCCATCAACATTTACGAACAAATCAGGTATCTTTTTGCCGTAAAAAAGCTTTCCCAGAGGAGAATAGCAAAAGAACTGGGCATATCGCGAAACACTGTAAAGC
>Ga0067045_1004444_pt1 | contig 11980 bp, 9 predicted proteins | sample TerdegcTABiofilm_FD_59184 | JGI IMG/M metagenome (GOLD analysis project Ga0067045, IMG submission 59184) | Combined Assembly of (Gp0054472, Gp0054536) Wastewater bioreactor microbial communities from Singapore -Terephthalate degrading...
TGGCGGCGCTCCCTATGGCCGAGACGATGGACACCGGAGTAGATATCACCAGGGCGCAGGGGCAAGCCACCAGCAGCATGGCCATAGCCTGATAAAACCATTTATTAAACGGCTGTCCGGAAGCCAGCGGCGGAACAATGGCGACCAATGCAGCGCCCATTACGACCAAGGGCGTGTAGTATTTGGCAAATTTATCCACGAACTGCTGCGACGGGGCACGCTGGCCCTGGGCCTCTTCCACCATGTCGATGATCCTGGAAAGAGTGTTGTCCTTGGCCAGTTTGGTAACCATAATCTCCAGGGAGCCATGTTCGTTGATGGTACCGGCGTAGACTTCATCTCCAACGCTTTTTTTCACCGGCAACGACTCTCCGGTAATAGGAGCCTGGTTGACCGAGGAAAAACCTTGTACCACTTTACCGTCCATGGGGATTCTCTCCCCCGGCCGGCAGATGATGATATCATCTATGCCAATTTTCTCGACGGGCAGGGTCACTTCCACCCCGTTGCGGCTAACCAAAGCTTCGTTGGGTGTCAGCTCCATTAAGGCCCGGATCGAGTTTCTGGTCTTATCAAGGGTGTAGCCTTGCAGGGTATTTCCCAACGAAAACAGGAAAACAACGCTCGCGGCTTCCTCAAATTCACCTATTGCCGCGGCGCCGACGACGGCAATAGTCATTAACACGTTCATGTCAAGCTCACGCGCGTTTATGAGTACGGAGATGCCGTTTTTTGCCATCAGGAAGCCGCCCAGGATAATCCCGGCAAGGAACAAGGTATTAGTAAGCATAAGGGGCGCGTCAAGTCTCTCGCTAATGACGCCAAAGATTAGCATTACAAATGAAATAACAGTCGGGATGGCATATTGATTGGTCTTCCAGAATGAAACCGGTTCCGGCTGCTTGTCATGACCTTCATCAATTCTACCGGAGTACCCCATCTTCTCTATCGTGGTCAAAATTTCAGGAATAGGCCCCTGGTGAACAACGATCATCTTCGAAGCCCCAAAATTGACCCGCGCCTGCGCTACTCCCGGCACCTTGGCAATACGCTTTTCCAATTTGGCCGCGCAGTCGGCGCAGTCCATTCCGCCAATGCGAATAGTTGTGGTTTTGCTCCCACTTGCAGCCCCGGTTCCCGCTTCTTCCTCAGCTTCATACCCCAACGCCTTGACCTTTTCGATGACCTTTTGGACCCCAGTCTGCGTTGAGTCGTACTCAACACTAAGCTTTCCCAAAGGGAATGCTATGCTGGCCGCGGCCACGCCGGGCATCCGTTTTACGGCTTTCTCAACCTTGGCCGCGCAGTCCGGACAATCCATCCCCGTCACGGCTATTCGGCTGGAAACAACGGAATTGCTTAATTCAGCCGTTTCTCCCATGATTAATTGCTCCTCATAATTTATCGCTATGGGAATAGGTGTCCTATTCCGTGACATGCTCAAGTCCCTGCGCAAACAATCCCCGGACGTGGCTGTCGGCCAGGGAATACCACAGGATTCTGCCTTCCCGCCGGAACTTGATCAGACGCATAGTCCGGAGAACCCTGAGCTGATGAGATACCGCTGACTCAGAAACGCCAATTACAAGCGCAATATCGCAAACACATAGCTCTCTGGTCATTAGGGCAAACAAGATCTTCACTCTAGTCGGATCTCCCAATGCCTTGAACAATTCGGCCAGTGAACCGGCTACATCCTCGCCCAACATTGCCTTTTGCACTTCTTCAACCGCCTCTTCATGTATACAAGTGATCCCGCACCGATCCAGTTCCAGCGCCATTTAAGTCCCCCCTATCCCGATTGGTTTTAGATTATACTATATATGATCATCTGTTCATATATTATATGATAATTATTCCTATGGAATAAGTCAAGATATTTTTTCGAGGATTGGAGGGCAATGGGAGGGCAATGTGGGCAATGGGGGCAATGGGGACGGTGGGCAATGGGTGGGCAATGGGGACGGTTCTTGGGTGGGCAATGGGGACGGTTCTTGGGTGGGCAATGGGGACGGTTCTTGTTGCTCTTCTCTTCTATTACGATTTGATAATTACAGCTCTATTTATCCCTGTCACTCGCGAAATTTGTAAAACAGAAATCCCTTCTATTTCCTTTGCTTTTCTTAAAATTTTATTTCTTATAACTGTATCTAAATTCTTTATGCCAGAAATGTCTTCTAATTTTCCTATTTCCTTTATGATATTCCGAACTTTTTCGTCTGTCAGTCTTATACGCTCATCAATTTCCAAGCATTCATCTTTATTAGGTTCATTCATGAAATCTATATATTTCTTAATTGCTAAATCCCTGTCATTGCTTAACATATTCAGAAAAAAACCCTTGTCTAATATACCTTCTCCTTTTATGTAACAATTATAACTGGACCATTTATATTCATTCATTTTAGATATTCCTGCTTTAACCGGATTTTGATGAATATATCTTATTGCAATATTAAAATATGCATCATTTTCTATAACTTCGCTTTTATATCTGTCCTGAAATAAATGACCGTTCCTTCCGTACTTCCAATTAAAATAATAAGCATAACTTGTGCCTATCCTTTTCATTATTTTTGATAATTCTATTTTGTTTTCTTTAACAAGCAAATGGACATGATTATTCATCAAGCAGTACGCATATAGCTTGAAATCCGTTTCTTTCTTATATCTTGCTATTGTATCTACGAATCTCTCCCTATCTTCATCATCTTCAAATATATTTTGTCTGTTTATCCCTCTGATCATAATATGATATATACCAGTACTGCTTTTTTCCCTTGCTGCTCTCGGCATTTAAATCACCCCAGGTTAATTTTACCTTAGCCTGGGGTGACTGTCAACGAGAACCGTCCCCAATGACAGTCCCCTGTCAACGAGAACCGTCCCCAATGACAGTCCCCAATGACACCCCGAGAACCGTCCCCAATGACACCCAATGACACCTCCCCAATGACGCCTTACCTGCCGGCGACAATAGCGCTGAACAAGTCCTCGAGCAGATGCAAGCCACCGCTGTAGCCGGTGTAGCCACGGTCAAGCACCGCCCGGTTGGCTACCGGGAAACTGACGCTCAGGTGAAGCGCCCCCAGGGACTGGGCCAGTTCCCGGTCGAGGGAACTCCCCACCACAAAGGCCGGGCTGAAGGCATTGTAATACTTCTGACTCCTGTTGCGCGGCCAGTACCGGTTGAAATGCCCCAATATTTCACTGGTATCGGTCTCAAACACCAATGCCGGCTGCAGGCCCGATTTCAGGCCGGACAGCCTGTGCGCCAACTGAGGCTGCTGCTCTTCCCCGAGCTGGTCGGTGCACACCACGAACTCCGGCAGCCAGCCCACGTCGTCAGACAGGAATTTGGCCACGGACACACTATAATTAGCGTCGCCCACAACCACGGCGTAACGCTGCAGGTCCAAGTCGTTATAGCAGTCAATAAGCGTTTCCAGGTAATGATAGTAAAGTTTATTTTCCCGCTCTATTAATTCTTCAACCGGGAAAATGTCCAGAGACAGGGCCGTTCCTACCTGGCGCAGGAAGTCGTCTGTCGCCGCGGGTCCGACCGGCGGCGGAACAATGATATATGGTATGCCATGCACCTCTTCACAAGTCCTGGCCGCTTCCACGCCGTATACATCCGACACGATAATGTTGAGCGCGGCGCCGCCCGCCTGCTTAATCCCCGCCAGGGTATCACCGGCGGTAAAAAACGTATTCACCTCAAGGCCCAGCTTCTCCAGCAGCGAGCGCAAGCCCGCGAGGTTGCCCCGCCAGAAGACATCCATAAAGGGCGCGATTCCCCACAGGTTTACCTTGCCTTTTATTTTTTCAACGCCACGCCGCACATAATTCCGGAAAAGGGACTGCAATACCAGGTCGTAACCGTGGTAGGAATTGCCGTTGAAGCCCCCGGTTTCGGCAAATATTATATCGACGCCTTCATCCCGGAATTCGCTTACCACCGCCCGGACATCGTCGCCAATAACCTCGGTGACACAGCCGGTAAGGACAAAATATAATTCTCCCGCGACCACTTCCAAAGTGTTGCGGATTTGTTCGCGCAGCCGCTCGCTGCCGCCGAAGACCACTTCTCTTTCCTGAACATTGGAACTGGGCACGCTCAGCCCGCCGCAATAACCGCCCACCTGCAGGCCGCTGCCGCCGTTTTGAGCCCAGGTGATATTGCCCGCGCAGCCTGACGCGGCGTGCAAAACCGGCACCGTCTCCGGCAAAGCGGTCGCCGCCGCCATCGCCCCGCCCAGCGCGCAAAGGTAGCGGGGCCTTTCGATAAATTTACTCAACACCCTCGCCCCCCATGGTTTTGATATATTTAAACGGATCGGCGTCATACCACCGGTCGGTGTAAGGCAACGGCACGTACCTGCTCAGCCTTTTGTTGAACAGCGGATTTTTCAATTGCCGGTAAAGCCGGCGGGCCAGCTCATAAACGCCCTGGTAGCCGATGTAGCTGAGGCCGGTGTTGTAAATGACATGGGTGGCAATCCCCAGCTTCGACGCCGTCGCATTGCCGCACCAGTGCCCGAGAAACAGGTCGGGCTTGGTTCGTTTAAGCATATTGACCTCTTCAAAAGGCTGGGCGTTGGCGATATTGAAAACAAAGTCCCGGTTCCCGGCCGCCAGTTTTGCGTACTCCACTTCGGCGTATTCGTCGTGGTGAAAAGAACGTATGCCGGCAACCTCAAATCCTAATTCACTCAATAGCTGGCCATTGGCCAGCGCCCGGATTTCCCCGGCGCTGACAAACACTTTTTTCCCTTTAAAGAGCGGCTTGAACTCTGCCAGGGCGTTTTGCAGCTCCCGCACCTCTTCCGCGATCAGCTTCTCCGCCTGTTCCTCCAGGCCGAAGAAAGCCGCCACATCGCGAATCCAGAGATTCGTATTGTCAATACCGATAGGCATGTGCCGGATGATATAAGGTATCCCGTATTTTTCCTCGAGGTGCTTCAGGAAATAGTCGTCGTGCGTTGGGCACGTGCTGATCGAAACCGCCGCCCGGGTGACTTTATACATCTCTTCCGGATGGGCGAACACCGGGAAAACGTTCACCTCCAGCCCCAGGGAACGCAGCAGGCGGCTTAATTCAAGCTCATCAACCCGGCCCATGGACGAAACGTTCATTAAGTTAACGGTCCGGCTGAGCATATGCTTCTCCTTCAATTCCGCAAACTCGTCCTGGAGAACCTGCTCATACTCCCCGGGTTCATCCAGCAGGTTGCGCCCGATGGCATGGTACACGGCATCGTAAGCGGTAGCCCAGATCTTGGTCTTGAAACCCTCGCAGTGCACCGGCAGTATTTTTGCGCTGACCTGGGGCTGCAGCCGGGCGGCCACCCCGTCGATATCGTCGCCGATAATGCCGGGCACACAGCCGGCCGCCACGATTATCGAGGAAGGGCGATAGCGCCGGTCCGCTTCCCGGATCGCTTCTTCCAGCTTCACTTCCCCGCCGCTGATCACATCCGTCTCATTGAGGGCGGTGGACAGCCAGAGAGCGTCCTTCACCTCACCCCGGCGCAGGTTGCTGCCCGCCCGCACATTGGCGTTCTGGGAATGGGAGCACGCGCCGCAGCCGATCGCTCCGTGCAGCAGGACCACACTGTCCGGCAGGCTGTTCAACATGGCCAGCCCCGGCAATAACAGGCAGATGGACCCCTGGGTGAAACCACGCTCCCGGTCGTCCAGGCAGCAGCCCCTGGTTTTATCAGCCAGGCCGCACAAGGTACCGCCGAACGCGATACGGGCCTGCAGCCGGTCTTCCCGCTTGGGCGGTTCTTTTTGGTCAAAATAGCTCAATTCCAACACCTCGCTGTCGAATGCGGCGCCTGCCCCGCCCTCATGCCCGCAACAGCCTGGAGGCAGGCAGCCGTATCCTTAAGAATGTTTACAACTCCCAGTTTAAACCGGTCTCAATCATGGCCCGGGCATTTTCCATGGGCACGCCGGTGGAAATGTCGCAGCCCGGCATCAGGATAAACCGACTGTCCCGGCCCGCTTTTTCGATACACTCGCGGGAAACAGCCGCGACCTTTTCCGGGGCGGCGTTTTCCAGCACATCCACCGGATTCACATTGCCGGCGAAAGCCAGCCTGTCGCCCACCGCTTCTTTCACCCGGGCTAAATCCACCTTGTAGTCAACGGAGAGAACGTCCGCTCCGCTGCCCGGAATCAGGTCAAGCCGGTTGGTGATATTGCCGCAGATATGAAGCAGATTCAACGCTCCGGCTTCTTTTGTCCGGCCGATAAATTTTTTCAAATGAGGCAAAGTAAATTCCTCAAAATGCGGACGGGATATCAAATCACCGGAAGCCGTGGGTTCGGCGACCGACAGAATCCGCGCCCCTGCTTTGACGAAACCTACATAATAACGAAAAGCAGCTTCAGCGGCAAACTCCAATACGGCATGCACCGCCGCCTGGTCCGTGTAAAGGCCGCGCATCATTTTTTCCACTCCATAAAACTGCGCCGCCAGGCTGAACGGCCCCCAGCCGCTGCCGCCAATCAGGGTATGATCGCCAATGGACCGGTCAAGCAAAGCCGTGGTTTCCAGCAGGTTCCCAACCCCTTCGTCTTCCCCCAGCCGGTCGAGGTTGATTTTGTCAACATCAGCGGCCTCTTTCAGCAATGGTTCCAAGACGTCAGGCGTGCCTCTGGGCCGGAACTTGATTTTGCCCCCCAGGGCGCGCACCGGCAGGTTGTTATATCCGGAACCGGCCCAGACGATGTCGGACCGGGCCTGTTCATTGGTCTCTATGATTAATTGCGCCGCCAGCTCCGGTTTACCCAGAATTTCTTCCAAAGTGTAGCCTTTATTGTTAAAGGTCCAGGCTCCCCCCGAAAAAATTGCCGCCGGAAGCCTTGGCGGCTTCTCATGATTGATTGATCTTAATACGACCTCCTTTGCGTTCATTCAGCACAACACCTCAAAAATTTAATTTTTTGATACTTGCGTCCGCTACTGACGCCCCGTCAAATTCCTCCGGAGTTGCCGGGCGGGGCCGGCAGAATCCCGCCGCCCTTGTCCTTTTAAAACGTCAGGTAAGATAGCAGTTCATCGCGTTTACTCAACACCGGGGAGCTTGAGGAATAATTTGTTGACCAACTCGTCTACATTTGTGGATTGCTCCAGAATGCCGATGTCTTTCATCCCTTTGCTCGCCAACTGCAGGGCTTCCCGGCCGGCTTCCACGGAAGGAACGTAGTTGTAGTTAGCCAGTGTCTTGGCGTTAACGTCAACGTCACCCGGCACGTATTTCTTTTCGGCTATCAGCTTGGCCGCTTCCTGCGGGTTCGCCGCCACCCACTTGGCGCCTTTCAAAAAGCCCCTGGTAATCGCCGCGGCGGTGGCCGGATCTTCTTTGGCCAACTTGCCTGTCACCACGACCAGGCAGCAGTATTCGCTGTCATACGGTTCGCTGACAGCCATGTTCATATAGGATCTGGCGATTCCCTTGTCAATAATCATCTGGGCGATTGGGTCAGGCAAAGAGATGATGTCCACTTCACCTTTGGTCATGGCCTGCTCCAGTTCCGGCGCCGGAAAGACCTTCCAGGCCACGTCATTTTTAAAATCAACCCCGCCGTCCGACAGCATGCGGGAAACCATGTTCATCGGTCCTCCGCCCATGCCCGTGACGCCGATTGTCTTGCCTTTGAAGTCTTGAATCGTCTTAATGTTCGAATTGGCGGGAACGAGCACCTGCAGGCAGCCGGTATGGATACCGGCGGTGAATTTTACATCCAAACCCTGTTCGGCCGGTTTAATCCATTGCATCAACACGCCGTCGGTAGCGTCAATTTTATTGGTGGCCAGAGAATCTTTGAGCACTCCCGGCTCACCCTTGATCAGCTCGACGTCAAGACCTTCCTCCTTGAAGTAGCCGTTCTCGTAAGCCGCGAATAGCGGCGCCTCGCAGGTCGTGCCGAAGTTGCCGATGGTAACTTTTTTCAACTGCCCGCCGGCGGGAGCGGATGTGGTTGGCGTATCTTTCTGGCCGCAGCCGGCAAGAAAGACAACAGCGGCGGTAAAAATACTAATCAGGCATAGCGCGGTAATTTTAGTCAAATTTTTCAATTTCTCCACCTCCATGGAATGAACTTAACCATAAGAATAAGTAAGTTTAATTTTGCAGACTTTTTTGTCATCCAGCGCAGTTCATGCTCGCCTGATTCATCCCCCCTCGCGCGGCATTACCAGCCAGTTATTTCACAAAACGGCTAAAGTTATAAATAATAGCTTAGAGACAGTTCTTTGGCAAAATGAAGAACTTCCAGAATCCTGGAACGGAGGCGGAAAAAGTCCGGATGGTTCCTGCTTCTCGGCCGTCCGATCGGGACTTCGATTATTTCCTGAATTTTACCGGGTCGTGGGGTCATGACGATAATGCGGTCGCTCAGGTAAATCGCCTCATCAATATCATGAGTGACAAAAATCTCCGTGGTGCCGCGGTCCTGCCAGACGCGCAGGATTTCGTCCTGCAGCTGCATCCTGGTGAAAGCATCCAAAGCTCCCAAGGGCTCGTCAAGAAGAAGTACTTTGGGGTGGTTGACCAACGCCCGGGCCAAAGCCGCCCGCTGGGCCATCCCGCCGGACAGCTGGTGCGGAAAGGAATCGCCAAACCCCGCTAATCCAACTAATTCTATATATTCATCAACTTTATCCCATTGCTGTTTGGCTGCTCCCCGGGCCGCCAGGCCCGCGGCGATGTTTTTGCGGACAGTCAGCCAGGGAAAAAGGGTGGGGTCCTGGAAAACCAGCCCCCGCAAATAGTGCGGGCCGGCGATAACTTCATTATCTAATCTGATAGCCCCTTCCGTAGCCGTTTCCAACCCGGCAACCAGCCTGAGCAGCGTTGATTTGCCGCAACCGCTGGGGCCGACCAGCGACACAAACTCCCCCGGCCGGATAGCCAGATTGACGGAGGACAGAGCTTCCACCTCGCGTCCTTCCGGATCAACAAATATCTTTCTGACCTGCTCAAAGACGATGGCTCCCGCCCGGGGTAAGGCATTTTCAGCCGTTACCATTTAATCAGCCCCCTCTGCCAGACCAGCACCTTGTCCCGGATGCTGAACAGCAAGGTGATGAGCCCGGAAAAGATCACCGCCATGACAAATAGCGCCGCGTAAACTTTAGCATATTCGGCCCACCCCTGCGCCCATTGGATATACCAGCCCAGGCCGGCTTTGACTCCCAGCAGTTCTCCCACCACCAGGGTGACGAAAGCCGTACCCATGCCCATAAACAGCCCCACGAAAATCGAAGGCAAAGCCGCCGGCACGGCTACCCGGGTAATCAAATAATATTCGCCGCCGCCCAGAGTCCGGGCAACTTCGTAAAAGGCTTTATTGACATTGGCAATGCCCGACCAGGTCATCACCGTAATGGGAAACCACGAGGCCAGGGCAATGAGAAAAATGCTGGCGGCAAAGCTGGTGGGGAAAACAGCCATGGCGACAGGTATCCATGCCGTGGCCGGAATGGGGCCGATAAACCGGAGCACCGGATTTAACCAGTAGTTAAACCCCGCATACCATCCCATCAGCGTCCCGCACGGCAGCCCCACAAGCAAACCGATGAGATAACCGATACCCAATAGCCGCAAAGAATACAGAACACTGATCCACAAAGTCTGCCAGTCGGTTGCCAGAGCGGCAAAAACTTTAGCCGGCGGCGGGAAATAAGGAAGCGGCAGCAAGTTTGACTTCAGGGTGCTCAGCTCCCAGATCAGCAAGATGATCAGTCCCGCTGAGATTAACGGCACTTTATGAACCAGCCCGGACCTGATGTTGCTGATGAAATAAGAAATGACCAAAAAAATCAGATATAATCCCAACAAAGTTATCAGCAACCAGTTAAAGTACTTGCCGCCGGTTAAGATCTGCCTGTCGGCGATGAACAGATGAACCGCCCCGAATAGCCCCCACAACAGCACCGGTAATAAGAGTTTGAATATTAACATTAGGGTGAAATCCTTTTTAACGCCATGTTCTTCGCTTTTCAGCTCACCCAGTTCGATCTGCAATTCAGCCTTTTTCCGGCTTGTCAATTCTGAAGCAGACATTGACCCACTCACCCCTTCTTTGACCTGGCCCTTTTGCCTTAAATGCTGGCCGCCCTGCCCCGGACTTCGCCTTTTTCCAGAGCCAGGATTTGATCGGCCCATCCGGCACCCCAATCTCTTAATTCCTGTATGCCAAGGGGTGAAGGTGTTTTTGACTCGGCATGCGCGGCGATTTTTTCGGCTAAGCGCGTGTAGATTTTGGCCTGCTCCGATTCAGGAGCCGCTTCAATAGTAGTTTTACCCTGCAGTTCACTCTGCGTGACAGTAACCGAACGGGGAACATATGCGATAACCTGGGTGCTGGTTTGTTTCGCAAAGTCATCTATTATTTCTTTAGCGAACGGAGCGTTAATGGAGTTGGCAATGATCCCGCCAAGCAGGGCGCCGCCCGAATTGGAATATTTCTGGATGCCCTTAAACAGGTTGTTCGCCGCGTAAATCGCCATGAAGTCGGCCGACGAAACGGTAAAAACGTGTTCGGCGATGCCCTCCCGGATAGGAACGGCAAAACCGCCGCAAACCACGTCTCCCAGCACGTCGTAAATGATTATGTCTAGCTCCAGTTCTTCAAACACTTTCAGTTTTTTCAGCAACTGCACGGCAGTGATGATCCCCCGCCCGGCGCAGCCCACACCGGGAGCCGGGCCGCCTGATTCCACGCAGTAGACGCCGCCGACTCCCGCAAAGATAACTTCTTCGGCTTTAACCGCGTTTTTTTCCCGCAGGGTATCCAAGACCGTGGGAATGTACTTGCCGCCGCGCAGCGTATTGGTGGAATCACTCTTTGGATCGCAGCCAAACTGCATTACTTTGTAGCCCGCCTTGGCCAACGCGGCGCTGATGTTGGAAGTGGTTGTTGATTTGCCGATCCCTCCTTTTCCGTAAATTGCAATCTGCTTGATCTGCTTTGCCATCTTAGTCACTCCCGTCATTAAAATAAAAAAGCCAAGGCGTTGCCCCAAGCGGGACACTTCCTTAGCCTCCAGTTTTCTGGTCAACTAACTCAAATTATCTAATTTTTTATAATATATTATTATTATATATTTTTAATTATTATTAAATCGATATACAATATAATATTAATTGTTGCTATTATAATTTAAGACAAATCATGTGTCAATACGTCATGGTAAAAGTATCATAAAAAAATTGCCGCCACGCTTTGGACCTGATCATACCATTCGGCCAGATCGTAAGAAGGCAAAAAGAACTGGATCCTTCACGAGACACTATTGTCGTATGCAAAGTCGGTTCGCGAAGCGCCATGGCCATCCGGGCGCTTCGCGATGCGGGTTACCCCGGCCGCCTGCTTAACTTGAAAGACGGGATGAATGCCTGGGCTAATGACGTAGATCATAACCTAGCAAAATACTAAAACTTATAGAGTATAGCAAAGTCTAGAAATTATAAAAATTGACAAGACCGTTGACCATTGATCCTCTAAAATGGCTTATAACGGTCTTTCTTTTATGCGTTTTAAAAACAAATAGTATAAGTTTATTAAATGAAGGAAAGTATAATTCTGCAATATAAGGAAAGTGGAAGTGCTTTAAATAAAGGAGGTGTTTATTATGGAAGAACAGGAAAACAAAGTCCCTGCGCTAGGCGCGCATGAGGCGTATCAACTTGCCAAGGTAACGAAAACAGCGCCGCAATTCGATTCGATTACGCCAAGATGGTTAGCCAAGTTATTGGAATGGAAGCCTCTGGAAGCAGGAATTTTCAGATTGAACAAAGTTAAAGAAGGAGAAACTCCTCTCGATGTTCTCTGCATTCAGCAAGACGATGCAAGAATACCGGAAGGTTTTGTCAATTACGAGTCAGACCCTCGGGAATACATATTAACCTCAATATCTACGGTAGTCAATGTGCATACCCGCATATCCGACATATACAGT
>Ga0067045_1031566_pt1 | contig 11979 bp, 11 predicted proteins | sample TerdegcTABiofilm_FD_59184 | JGI IMG/M metagenome (GOLD analysis project Ga0067045, IMG submission 59184) | Combined Assembly of (Gp0054472, Gp0054536) Wastewater bioreactor microbial communities from Singapore -Terephthalate degrading...
GCTTGGCACCAATGGCATGGCGGGTCTGGAAATGCGAGGCCAGCCCGAACGCGGCCGTGTAGGCGACGACCGCCAGCGCCGTCATCGCCTGCGCCAGCACCGACACCGGCTGCACGTTGAAGCCAGCGCCCAACCCCGCACCAAGAAGGCCCAGGGAGAAGCCAACGGCGCCACCCACGCCCAGGCGGGGTCCACCGATGCTCAGGTTGGCGGCGTTGATGGCGGTGAACGACACCACACCGATCCACAGATCGAGCCCGGTCAGCAAGGTGAACACGCCCATCAGGAAGCTGTCCACCAGCAGGTTGCGCTGCTCGGCGGCCTTGCTGTCTCGCGAGCGGCTCGCGATCGCATACGCCAGGTGCGGCCACAGCAGAGCGATGGCGCAGATCAAGGCCAGGACGCTGGTGGAAATGGGCCGCAATTGCAAGATCGACAGCGCCACGGCGGCACAAAAAGCGTGCCCACCAATGCGAAGACCGTAGTCCAGGCGCACGGTGGGGTGCACGCGTGGCGTCGGCCCCGGAAGCGGAAGATCTTGCGAGACGGTGCTCAAGGCGATGCCCTGCGATTCATGAGGCGAAGCCCTCCCTGGTGCCCTGATGCAGCACAGGGGCGGTGCGCATTGTAATACGTATTATGTTTATGTTTCAACCAGATAGTTGGCAGGTGCAGTGCGGCCCGCAGGTTGAAAAAACGGATCCGATGACTACAGGGGTTCGACCCGGGCGGCCTTGGCCAAAGTCTGCAACTTCACGGCGTCTGCCGCGTAGAACCGGGCGGCCTCTTGCAATGACATCCTGGATGGCACACGCCCACCGACGGCCTGGATGGCCTGGATCACGTCGGCACTGCCGAGCGCGTCCGTGACGACCTGATGCAAGCGCGCGCTGGTGCCCTCATCCATCGCGGCGGACACGAGCACGCCGACCCAGATGCTCGGGTGACCCACCGCAGGCGCCAGGCGGCTTTCGCCGAAGGTCGCGGCGGCAGGAAAACGCGCCAGCCGCTGCGCAGACGACACGCCCAAAACCTTCATCCGACCGCTGGCCACCAGACTGCCCAGCAGCGCGTCCACAGGCAGCATCGTGAAATCAATGGCACCGCTGCGAAGATCGGCCAGCATGGGCATGCCGCCGCGGTACGGAACGTGCGTGGCACGGATGCCCACGGTGGACAGCAGCATTTCCGTCACGAGGTGGAACAACGAGCCCTGCCCCGTGCTGCCGTAGCTCAGCGGTCGCTCGCCACCCTGGCGCGCCAGGGCCACGAGTTCGTCCAGGTTGTTGGCCGGCAGGTCGGTGCGCGCATACAGGGCCAAGGGCGAATCATTGACCAGGCCCAGCAAGCGGAAGTCCGTGGGCTTGTACCGCACCGCGCGCAAAGTGAGCGGTGCCAACACGGTTTCGGAAGGCGATCCCACGAGGAGCGTCGAGCCATCGGGCGCGGCCGCCAGCAAGCGACTGGCGGCGATGGAGCCGCTGGCCCCGGTGACGTTCTCCACCACGGCGACACGCCCAAGACCCTGGCCCAGCGCTGGCGCAATCGCGCGCGCGAAGGCATCCGTCACGCCACCAGCGGGTTGCGCCACCAGAACCGTGACCTGGTCGGTGCGCGCCAGGGCACCCATGTGCGGCACCGCAGCGAGCGAGGCTGCCCCCATGCCCGACAGAGCGAATGCGCGGCGCGAGAGGTTCATGGTGGAATGGCGTGCAAAATGCCAGCACGCATTATGGATGGCAGCCCGACATGAAGAAGCCCAAGAATGGCGCGCCAAGGCCGGCGCCCGAGGTGGCCCTGAAACGACCGACGCAACGCGACATTGCCCTGGCCACGGGTCTGTCTCAAACCTCCGTGTCCCTCGTGCTCAACGGCGTGGAGCCGTCCACGGTGTCCGCGCAAGCGCGCGAGCGCATCCAGCAAGCCGCCAGGCAACTCGGCTACGTCCCCAACCGCATGGCCCGCAACCTGCAGTCCGCGCGCACGCAAACGCTGGCCTGCATCGTTCCCGACATCACGAACCCGACCTACCCGGCCCTCATACGCGGCTTCCAGTCCGCCGCCGATGCGGCGGGATACGACACCATGATCTTCGACACCGACGGCACACCGGAGCGCGAGCACCGGGCGCTGCAGTGGCTGTCGCAAGGGCATGTGGACGGCGTGATGGCCGTGTTCTTCCACGTTCAGGAAGCCGAGCTGCTGAAGGCGGTGCGGGGACGCGTTGCCGTGGTTCAGATCGAAAGCCAGGCGCACAAGCCATCGGACGCCATCGACAAGATCTACATCGACAACGCGGCGGCGGCCCAAGCCATGACGCAGGCGCTGATCGCCAAAGGCCACCAACGCATCGCCTTGCTGACCGCCCCGATCGGCCCGGGCGCCGAGCGCGAACGCGGCTTTCGAGCCGCCATGCGGCAAGCGGGGCTGATGGCCCGCACCATTGCCGCCGACGATTTCACCCAGGCCGCCGGCGCGCGCGCCATGGCGGCCGAACTGGCGGGCGACTTCCGTTGCAGCGCCGTCTTCGCCGCCAACGACCTGCTGGCCATCGGCGTCATGTCAGCGCTGCGCGCCGCGGGTCGGCGCATTCCCGACGACGTGGCCGTGGTGGGCTTCGATGACATTCCTTCTGCCCAGTTGCTGCACCCCCCATTGACCACGGTGCGCCGATCGGAGCTGTCCATCGGCCGCTTTGCGGCCAGCTTGCTCATTGCCCGGTTGAACGGCCCGGAGGCGAACCAGCCGGGCCGCGGCTTTGAGTTGCCTTTTGAGCTGGTGCTGCGGGATTCAGCCTGACCCCCGCCCTGCCCGTCTCATTCAAACGATGGGTGCTCGGCATCCCCGAAACCAGACGACTCCAGCCCGAACGAGAAGACCGCGCCGCGCCCGGCACCGCTGAGCAAACGGATATCGCTGCCGTGAAGCTGGAGGATGCGCCGCACGATGACAAGTCCCAGCCCACCACCCCGCGCACCGCTGGAAGCAAAGGCCGGCCGCGTGAAAATCACCGGCTGCAGTTCCTGGGGAATGCCAGGGCCGGTGTCGCTCACGTCCACTCGAACGCCTGCACCGTCGGGCATCAGGCGCACGATGATCTCCCCACCTTCAGGCGTGTGGCGGATGGCGTTGTCGAGCAGATTGGTGAGCACCCGTTCGATCATGCCCAGGTCGGCGTTGACCACCGGCAAGCCGGGAGCGATGTCCGGCACCAACCGCTGACGGCGCGCCTCGGCCGCCAGCTCGAACTTCTGGAACACGTCCTGCACCAGGTCCGCCAGGGCAAAGCGCTCTTTTTCGGGCTTCACCACGCCGTACTCCAGCCGGGCGAGTTCAAAGAGTTCCTGCGCCAGGCGACCGACCTTGCGGCTCTGGCCCAGCGCGATCTCCAGGTAGCGGCGGCGATCGGCGGCCGCCAGCGAGTCGGCCTTCATCTGCAGCGTTTCCAGGTAGCCATGCAGTGAGGTCAGCGGCGTGCGCAGGTCGTGCGAGATGTTGGCGAAGAGTTCGCGCCTCTGCTGATCCTGCAGCGTCAACTCGCGCCACTGCTCGGCAATGCGTTGCGTCATCTGGCGGAAGCTCTGTGCCAGCGTGCCGATCTCGCCGCTGCCACCGCTGGCCAGTCGATCGAGCGCGGGAGCAGCCTGCTGCAGCGAGGCCACACCGCCGCGCTCGTGCTGTTGCACGGCGCTGGTCAGCTCCCGCAGTGGCCGGGTGATCAGGCGAAACGCGGCGATGCCCGCCAGTGCACCGAGCAGGACAACCAGCCCCATCGACCACAGCAAGGTGCGCAACACGCTGCTGGCGGTGGCGTTGGCGACCAGCGCCTCCCGGGCCTCGCCGGACAGCACGACATAGACATAGCCTGCATCGCGCCCGTTCATTTTCATGGGCGCAGCACTGAACACTTTGCGCTCGCCCTCGCCACGCGGATCGTCGCCCAGGATGGGCAGGGGCGTGCCGGCCAGCAACAGCCGCACGGGCGCCAGATCGACCCGGTCGCGCTTCAGGTGCCCGGGCGGTGCCGCCTGCGCCACGATGCGCCCCTCGGCGCTGAGCAGGTACACCTCCACGCTCGGGTTGACGGCCATCAGCTGGTCAAACAGCGCCTTGACGGCGGCCTCGTTGAGACCATCGCTTCGCATCAGCTCCGCATTGCCGGCGATGTGCGCGGCCAGGCCGCTGGACAATCGCTGGGTCACCTCCTGCTCATAGCGTCCGCTGGCGGCCATCTGCAACCAGACCGACACCCCGCAGCAGGTCAGCAGCAATGCCACGAACACGGCGGACAACCGCCGCGACAGGGTCCAGCGCAAGGGCCACTTCATGGGCTGACCTCTTCGGTGCCTGAGCCGGCCAGCTTGTAACCACGGCCCCACACGGTCAGGATGCGGCGTGGCGCAGCCGGGTCGGCCTCGACCTTCATGCGCAACCGGTTGATGTGGGTGTTGACGGTGTGCTCGTATCCATCGTGCTGGTAGCCCCAGACCTGGTTGAGCAGGTCCAGCCGGGAGAACACCCGGTCCGGATGGCGCGCGAAAAAGTACAGCAGATCGAATTCACGCGGCGTGAGCTCGATCGGCTGGCCGTTGAGCTCCACCTCACGCGCTACCGGGTCGATGCCCAGGTTGCCAATGTCGAGCCGGCCCGAATCGATGCGGGCGTTGCGAGCCATCGCCTCCGTGCGCCGCAGCAGCGCCCGCACGCGTGCCACGAGTTCAAGCACCGAAAAGGGCTTGGCGAGGTAGTCGTCCGCCCCCAGTTCCAGACCCAGGATGCGGTGCATCTCGCTGGATCGCGCACTGGTGATGATGATGGGCGTGTAGCGCGTCATGGCCCGCGCACGGCGGCAGATCTCAAGGCCGTCGACGCCGGGCAGCATCAGATCCAGGATCAGCGCATCCCAGCTGCCGCGCTCGAGTTCGCGCACGCCGGCGTCGCCGTCCGCCGCGTGGGTGACGGCGTAGCCCTCGTCGTGCAGGTGCATGCGCAGCAGCTCGGCGATGTGGGCATCGTCCTCGACGATCAGCACGCGTTTGGAGGTTTCCATGGATCAGGCATTGTCTCGCCATCCGCTGGCGGGAGTTATCACGATTAATTGAACATTTCGTGAGGATTCGGGGAGCGGGGGCGCCCAACAATCCGCCCCATGCACAGCCCATCCGCCACCGCTGCAGCCTCGGCCACCCCATCTGCCGACCGTCAACCGGTCCATCCGGGGTGGCTGCGCGCCTGCCACTGGATCAATGCCCTGGCGGTGTTGGTGCTGGTGACCAGCGGCTGGCGCATCTACAACGCCTCGCCCTTCTTTCCGTTCGAGATTCCGAACGGCATCACGCTGGGCGGCTGGCTGGGTGGCGCGATCCAATGGCATTTCGCGGCCATGTGGCTGCTGGTGGCCAACGGCCTGGTGTACCTCGCGCTCAACATCGTGAGCGGCCGGCTGTTCCGCAAGTTCTTTCCGCTGTCGGCCTCAGGGCTCTGGCATGACGCGATGGCCGCGCTGCAAGGGAAGCTCTCCCACGCCGACCCACGCCAATACAACCACGTGCAGCGCCTGGCCTACCTGTTCGTGATGCTCGACACCCTGCTGCTGGTGCTCTCGGGCCTGGTCCTGTGGAAGTCGGTGCAGTTCCCGGTGTTGCGCGAACTGCTGGGCGGCTACGAATTTTCCCGCCGCATCCATTTCGTGGCCATGGCCGCGCTGGTGGCTTTCGTGGGGGTGCACCTGGTGATGGTCGCCCTGGTGCCCCGAACGCTGATTTCCATGCTGAGCGGCCGAGCCGGACAGAAACCATGAACCCACTCCAACGCCCTACCCTGCAGACCGTCGACGCCGAAGCGGCGCTCGCCGAGGCCCGGCGGCTGATCGGCCGCAAGATCGCGCAACCGGCGCGCCGCGCCTTCCTCACACGTTCGCTGACCCTGGGCGGGCTGTCGCTGCTCACGGGCTGTGGCGTCAGCGACCACGAGGGCGTGGAAGCGGCACTCGGCGCCATCTCGCGCTTCAACGACAAGGTGCAAGGGTTCATCTTCGATCCAGCACAGCTGGCGCCGACCTACCCGGCATCGATGATCACGCAGCCCTTCCCGTTCAACGCCTACTACGGCGAGGACGAGGTGCGCGAAGTCGATGAGGCCAGCTACCGACTCGAAGTCACCGGCCTGGTGGCGGACAAGCGCCGCTGGACATTGCCCGAACTGCGCGCCATGGAGCAGCACGACCAGATCACGCGCCACATCTGCGTGGAAGGTTGGAGCGCCATCGGCCATTGGGGCGGCGTGCGCTTTGCCGACTTCCTGCGGCGCGTGGGCGCCGACACCAGCGCGAAGTACGTCGGCTTCAAATGCGCGGACGACTACTTCACCAGCATCGACATGCCCACCGCACTGCATCCGCAGACGCTGCTCGCGCTGACCTACGCCGGACAGCCACTGCCACCCAAGTACGGCTTCCCGATGAAGCTGCGCATGCCGACCAAGCTCGGCTACAAGAACCCGAAACACATCCAGGCGATCTTCGTGACCAACACGAACCCTGGCGGCTACTGGGAAGACCAGGGCTACAACTGGTTCGGTGGCAGTTGAGCGGCCGCCAGGCCCTCAGCGCCGCTGGAACGTGAGGCCGGCTTCATTTTGGAACCGCGCCATTTTTCTCTCCCATCCCCCTCATCAAGGAAACCGACATGAACAAGCTCTCCACCACCCTGCTGGCCACCTTCATCGCCCTGGGCTCGTTCTCGGCCTTCGCCGCCGACGAAATGAAAAAGGACGGCATGGCCAAGGACTCGATGTCCAAGGACGCCATGAAAAAGGACGACATGATGAAGAAGGACGGCATGAAGAAGGACACCATGGGCAAGGACGCCATGAAGAAAGACGAGATGATGAAAAAGGACGAGATGAAGAAGTAAGCCCCGCAGATGGCCGCCCGGCGGGCACTCCAGACACACGTCGGCCGGCGGCGCATCATTCGTCGATGCCAGAAAGGACTTGAAACGCCATGAGCACCCCCATCGAACCCCGCCGCGCCGGCCTCTCCCGCCGGGTGGCGCTCTCTGCCCTGGCCCTGCTGGGCGGCGTAGCCGCCTGGAAAGCGCTGCCCGCCCTCGCGGCCGAAGAAGCCGTCGTCATCCCACCGCCGATGGACGACCGCCCGCCCAGCGCTCAGGCTGCTGCATCGGACACAGCGGTGCTGGCCGGCGGCTGTTTCTGGGGGGTGCAGGGCGTGTTCCAGCACCTCAAGGGCGTGACCAACGCGGTGTCGGGTTATGCCGGCGGCGAAGCGGCTACCGCCCGTTACCAGGCCATCGGCAGCGGCCGCACCGGCCACGCGGAGGCCGTGCGCATCAGCTTCGATCCCCGACAGATCAGCTTTGGTCAGATCCTGCAGGTCTACTTTTCCGTGGCCCACAACCCCACCGAACTCAACCGCCAGGGGCCGGACAGCGGAACGCAATACCGATCCACCGTGTTTGCCCAGAACCCCGAGCAGGCACGGATCGCGCGGGCTTACATCGAGCAGCTCGACAAGGCGCGCGTCTTTGGCCAGCGCATCGCGACCACCATCGAGATCCAGAAAACGTTCTACGACGCCGAGGCCTACCACCAGGACTACATGACGCTGCACCCCAGGCAGCCCTACATCGTCATCAACGACCTGCCCAAGGTGGAAAACCTCAAACGGGTGTTTCCGGAGCGCTACCGGGCCACGCCGGTGCTGGTGGGCTCGAGTCGTTGACGTCAGTCATGAAGATAAAAAATACCATATAAAACAAAGGTTTTCATGATATTTTTAATGTTTTGAATCAAGTTATTGAGGCTTGATTCACTCCCACTCGATTGTCAATAGGTCTTGAAAACCTTTGCAGGACAAGGCTTCCAGAAATACGCGAGGTGGTTGCTACCGACAACGATACCGACAAGATCACGGTGCCATTGGAGGTGGCCGACTGGGATCTATCCGGCTCGCCCAGGATTGGCCTGGCGACGTACACGGAGGGAGTGCGCGCCCTACCCGGCTAAGGAACGCTTACGGTGCAGCCTACCCACCGAAGATCGGCACAACCATCGCTAACCGGCCCCTCAGCGAGTGCCGGCGATGACCTTCAGGGCCGCCTCTGCCGCTACTCCAGAAATCCGCCCCCGCAGCACGCCATCCTACAGCGCGGCCGCGATCTCAGCTTGGCTCAAGGGCTTCTTTGGAAGGGGCACACCCACCGCCGCCCAAGACTTCGCCAGTTGGGCCGACGCGACCGGCTTGGGCGCTTTCCGCGTCTCGGGACCCGCTACCCCACGCCCTTCGCCCGATCGCGGCGCCTGCGAGGCATCGGCGAGCCGCATGGCCGATTTGGATCGAGCGCGACTGGCGACAATGCGCAGCATCCTGAAAAGAACCGCATCGCTCTGATGCTGCGTACCATGGTTGGCGTCGACGGCCATGGCATTCGCAAGGAACTCGGCAAAAGTGGACATGCTCACTCCTCCAGGCCCAGTGCTCGCAACCCTGCTGCTGCAGTGGTGCCGCTCAAACGGCCCGAGACCACCAATGCCGCTCAGTTAAGACTGAGCGGCATTTTTCTTGATGGGGTACTGAGTGTTGGTCATGCGCACTTCGCGTGTGTAGCGCCGCTGGGATCTGCGAGGCGGTAAAACGAAACGGCGGATGTTGTTCCTCATGGCGTTGAGCTTTGCGTGGATGAATCTAGGTGTGCGGCAGTTGGCGCTCCACAGCCACTCATCAACGATGTTGCGCAAGGCGGTGATGAAGCTGATGCGACAGGGCTCGACTTTGGCCTCGTCTGCGATACGGGTGATCTCCAATCGGATCACGTTGTACATCAGCAACTTGGCCCACAATTCTTGCTTGACGCCCTCGGGCTGCTGGCTGCGCAGTGTCATGGACTGGCGCAGCATGTCGGTCTTGATCTCGCCGTAGGCCAGCTCGATCTCCCAGCGCTCGTGATAGAGCGCAAACACGTCGTCGGCCTTGTAGCGCAAGGGATCGGCCAAGGATGTGAACAAGGTTCGCGATTTGCCGTCGATCTCGCGCGTGATGGCGCGAACCTCCCACATGAGCGGCAGGCTGGGGTCTTTCTTGCGCGCCTGGGGCGAAACTTTCATGCGCAAGTTCACATCGCCCGGGCCGTGTGTTTGCACCACTTCGCCTTTGAGGCTTCTGCCTGCATCACGCCCACGCTCTTCAGGGCAGGAACACGGCGAAGGCCTGACTGGTCAGGTCGTACCAACTCTTGCCGGAATAAGCTCGATGATGTAGCTGAGTTTGGCGGCCTCGGCCGCCGGGAAGCTGAAGCCAGCAGTTCACAGGCTGCGGCGCCGACTCAAGGCTTCAGCCCCTCAAGAATCAAGCGGCGCAATGAAGGAGCGACGAGATAGGAACCCTGGATGCTCAGATGACCATAGTCCCGATACAGGATGTGACCATCCCTTGCGCCGAAACACTCATACGCATCGCAGAACACTGACGTGGGATCGAACACGACCAGCTCGGGAAATGCTCTGGCCAGCTCATCGACCCAGCGCTTGTATTCGCGGTATTCGGATTCCACGCCTTCCAAGGCCCGAACACATGACGTTCGACTGTCCGAAAGTTTGAACGGTCGAAGCGTGTTCAGGCAGGACTTCGGGTCGTATCCCAGAATCGGATTCGGCAACACGTAGATGACGTGCTTGCCAGCCGCCTTCAGCTTCTTCAAGGTACTGAATGCCGCGTCGTGAAAGATCCGATGCCCGTCCGACCGATCGAGGTCATTGATATCCCAGATCTTGAACTCGGCCCCGGGGTTCGTCAGCACTGGCAGCGACAGAGATGAAAGTAGCACGACCTTTACCTCCGATTGGCGGATGGCGTAGTCCAGTGCTTGATTGGTCATCAGGTAGTTGTTCAGCCTGACGTTGTCGTTCACCTCCGTGGTGCGAACGTCGTAGAACGGTGCGGCTGCACTGGCCGAAAGCACCAGCGTATTGAAGTCATCGTACCGAGCCAGTCCAGGGAACAGACTCAGGCTCATGCTGTCGCCAATCAATAGCACATTGGGCGAACCTTCTTTCTGAAGGTAGCAGAAGTTGTCGTCCCGCTGTTTCGACGTGATGGCCGTCCTTTCGGGGAAGCGGTCACGACACAGCGCGATCTGCGCCTCACTGCCAACGGGAATTTCCCAACCCAGTTGACTGGAACTGTGGAGAACCTTTTTTGCCGCGTGCGATTGCACGCCGGTGAAAAACCCATAGGCCGCAAGCCCACCGACGAAGGCCATGAGACTCGCGAGCACCAGCACCTTCAGTCGGCTGCGGCCGCCTAGGCGTATCGGCCGTTCAATGTATCGATAGGTAAGCCAAGCCAGCACAAACGAGAGCGCCACTGCGGCGATGCGGATCTCGCGACTGGGCACGTCCGATTCGACGATGCGGGCAAAGGACAGCAGTGGCCAATGCCACAGGTAGAGAGGAAAGCTGATCTGGCCCAACCAAACCATCAGCTTGCTGGAAAGGATGGTTCGATTGATCCAGGCCTTGGTACCGGCTTGAATAATTAGCACCGCGCCCAGCACGGGAACGATGGCCAATTTGCCGGGGAAGCTGTGGCCTTTGTTGATCTGCCAAAAACCCCAGGTCAACAAGAGGCAACCCAGCAAGGACAGCGCATTCGACAAGGTGCAGCCCTGCGCATGCGCGCCGTCCCGGTAGACTAGGCACGCCAGTCGTCGGTCAATTGACTGCCAGAGTTCGGTATGAGCCTGATTTTTGTTCAGGGCGAACCAAGCCAGCACGCTGCCGCACAACAATTCCCAGAACCGCGTCAGCGGAGAGTAGAACGTGGCGACAGCATCCTGCCGGATCCCTTTGAGATTTAGCGCCAGCGACACCAACGCGATCAGAACAACGAGGGTGAGCAGGTTGAACCCGCGCTTCCAGGCCAACCACAGCAGCAGCGGCCACGCCATGTAGAACTGCTCTTCGACACCGAGGCTCCACAGGTGCAGGAGAGGCTTGGTGTTCGCAGAGTTGTCGAAATACCCCGCCTCACTCCACAGTACGAAATTCGAGACGAAACCCGCGCCGGCGGCAATGTGCTTGCCCAATTGCCGGTATTCGTCTGCCATGAGCGCGAACCAGCCAAAGACAAAGCATGCGGCCAGCACGAGCAGTAGTGCCGGGAAGATCCGCTTGATTCGCCGCGCATAGAACTCGGCAAAGCTAAACGTCCCCTTTTCCAGGTTCTCGAAAATGATCAGCGAAATCAAGTACCCTGAAATGACAAAAAATACATCGACGCCAATGAATCCGCCCGTCAACCAGGCCGGGAAGGCGTGAACAGCCACCACCGAAGCCACGGCAACGGCCCTCAAACCATCAATATCCGGGCGGTATTTCGGGTGCGACAAGTGAGGAAGTGTTGTTGTCATCGGGGCAGGTTCACCAACGTGGAGAAGTCGTTGAGCCCGTGCTCATTCAAGCGCAGGGGCTTTCACTCCCCCACTCGATTGTCAATAGGCGGGACATTTTCCCTGTGGCACAGGGCTTCTAGCAGGCGTGTTTTCGTCGATACCGTCATACGTTTGCGGCGATCTCGATCAGGCTGCTGATGGATGGGTTTCATCTATGCGCGTGTGCCCTGAGGGGGCTTGCAGCCTACGATGTCAGAAAGCGATCTTCGTGGACGATCGCGAACTGGTGACGAAGTATATATAGGGGGAGGATGTAGGACGATTTCGGTGCTTGCTCCATCCCCGGCGGTAAGCCACCCTGTGGGGAGGTCGGTCTGCACCTGCTGGCATGAACAGAGGCCATTGCGCAATGACCGCGGCCGTACGCGCGCGCGCAAGGCTTCAAAACTCTGTCCCCCGGAGAACGACGCCGACCAAGGGACAGCGGCGCGATGGAGCGTCAGCACGTTGAGAAATTCATTTCCGAAATGGCGGGTGTCGGCGTGCATCGGCCCCTCGTCCTGGCACCGTC
>Ga0067045_1004208_pt1 | contig 11975 bp, 10 predicted proteins | sample TerdegcTABiofilm_FD_59184 | JGI IMG/M metagenome (GOLD analysis project Ga0067045, IMG submission 59184) | Combined Assembly of (Gp0054472, Gp0054536) Wastewater bioreactor microbial communities from Singapore -Terephthalate degrading...
TTTAAACACCTTTACTATCGTCATCAGGATTATTTTCATATCATTAATAAAGTTAATTTTTTGGATATATTCCAAATCAAGCGCCAACTTATCTTCCCATGAAATACAATTCCGCCCTTTAACCTGCGCCAACCCGGTTAATCCCGGCATAACCAGTTGTCTGCCGCGTTGTTCTTTATCCATAAAAACTAAGTCTTTAACCAATTGCGGTCGAGGTCCTACAATACTCATATCACCCTTTACGATATTCCATAATTCAGGAAGCTCGTCCAAACTTGTTGAGCGCAAAAATTTGCCGAATTTAGTTAGCCTATCACTATCTGGCAGCAGTTCTCCGTTTTCATCACGTTCATCTGTCATTGTTCTAAATTTATACATCGTAAATATTCTTTCATTCTTACCGGGGCGCTTCTGTTTGAATATCACCGGACTGCCTAGTTTTATTCTCACTGACAAGGCAACAATAGCCAATACAGGTGACAAAACAACCAATGTAATAAGTGATAAGATTAAGTCAAAGATTCGTTTAAAATAGTTGTTATACATAAACTTGATCCTCTTGCAATTCTGTTTTCCCAAATAATTGACGAATCACTCCAACAACCAACCTGATATCTTCTAACATCATTTTTGTGTCACTTGGTAGGCATACACCTCTATTGAAGATATCTTCCGCCACATTTGTACCACCTTCGATGCTGCTAAAGAATGGCTTGTCAGCAAATACTGGTTGTAGATGCATTGGCTTCCAAATAGGTCTGCTTTCTATATTTTCTTTAGCAAGAGCATTGATAATATCCATTGGCTTAATGCTGCAAGATTTATCTAAAGTGAAACACGAAATCCAATAATTTGGTGAACCATATTCACAGATTGGCATCATTTCTATCTCAGGTATATCATCAAACAATCTTTTATACATCTCATATATAAACCTCTTTTTAGCGATTCTCTCATCAAGAACCTTCAACTGTCCTCTTCCTATACCGGCACAGATATTTGACATCCGGTAGTTATATCCGATTTCAGTATGTTGGTACCATGGTGCGGTATCACGAGCCTGAGTAGCCCAAAATCTAACTTTTTTAACTATGTTCTCATTTTTGCAAACAAGCATACCCCCACCGGAAGTAGTAATAATCTTGTTTCCATTGAATGAAAATATCCCTATATCTCCAAGCGCTCCTGTTTGAATGCCCTTATACGTCGCGCCAAGACTTTCAGCTGCATCTTCAATTATAGGAGTATTATGGCGTCCGGTTATTTCTCTTATCGCATCGAAATCGGCAGACTGACCATATAAATTAACAACAATTACTGCCTTGGGATTCGGGTTACTTTTCATAAGCCTTCTTGAGAGCCTCTGACGACATATTCCAGCTTTGATATTCGCTGTCTATAAATACCGGGGTTGCTTTCTCATAAAGGACCGGATTGACACTACCTGAGAATGTAAGGGAAGAACAAAAAACAATATCGCCTTCACCAATTCCCAATGATTTTAAAGCTAAATGTATTGCAGAAGTTCCTGACGATAAAGCTGCGGCATGGTCAATCCCCACGTAATTCGCCAGTTCTTTCTCAAATAAATCCACATTAGGCCCCAAAGGAGCAACCCAGTTTGTTTCAAAAGCTTCATTTATGTATTGCTTTTCATATCCTTGTTCACTCACATGCGGGCTCGAAAGAAAAATTCTGTCCCTCAATCTATGCCACCTCAACATTCATTTGTGTTGGCATGGCGTTGTTCCTGCTCACTCCGATACTCCACGTAAGATGCGCAGAACGGCTCGCTTCGGACCGGACTAGCGGCACTGCAAAGGCGGCTTCGCCGCTGGTTTCGCGCCGCAGTCCGGTTACCCTCTCTTCGCCGACTGCTGTTACCGGCGCTCCGCAAGTCGTTCGCTATGAACAACACCATGCCTTCCTTGGCCAGGTTTACTAAAAGGATATAACGAAAGTTTTACCCCGCCTGTTCCCGTCTGTGCCGCTTGAAGCTTGGTATAATAGTACTCAAAGAGTCAAAGATATCCTCAGCGGCACACTGCAAACCCCTGTGAAAAAGGTTTACCAGCTCGGCTTCCAGGGCCGCAACCTCCACCAGGGTAGGTCTGGCCACATAAATCCGCTTGTGCTTTGTAGCTTGTGCACCCTCTTCCGCCGTCAATAGTTCTTCAAAGAGCTTTTCCCCCGGCCTGATACCGGTAAATTTAATTTTAATATCCTTATCCGGCTCCAGCCCGGACAGTTCGATCATGTCTTTCGCCAGGTCTACAATCTTTACCGGCTCACCCATGTCGAGAATGAAAACTTCCCCACCCTTGGCCATAGCCCCGGCCTGGATAACCAACTGCACCGCCTCGGGAATAGTCATAAAATAGCGCTTCATCTCCGGGTGTGTGACGGTAACCGGTCCTCCATCCGCAATTTGCTTCTGAAACACAGGCACCACACTTCCGTTGCTCCCCAGCACATTTCCGAATCGAACGGCGGTAAATATGGTGTCGCTGTTTAGGTTTTCCTGGTGGATAATCAACTCGGCCATCCGCTTGGTGGCGCCCATGACACTGGAAGGGTTGACCGCCTTATCGGTAGAGATCATCACAAAGATTTTCGTCCCCGTCCGGCTGGCTGCCAAGGCAACATTACGGGTGCCGAAAATATTTGTCTTAACAGCTTCAGCCGGATGCAGCTCCATTAAAGGAACGTGTTTGTGGGCTGCGGCGTGAAAGACAACTGTTGGCCTGTGTTTTTCAAATATGGAATAGATCCTGGACTTATCCCTGATATCCGCGATCTCAATTGACAAGGGGATGCCGTAACTGTTCTCCATTTCCAGCCAGATTCTATGGATGCTGTTTTCACCGTGGCCCAAAAGTATCAGCTTGCCCGGGCCGAAGGAAGCTACCTGCCGGCTCAGTTCGGAACCGATGGAACCTCCCGCGCCGGTGATTAGTACTGTCTCTCCTCTGAGGTATCCGGCAACTTCCGCCAGGCCGACCTGAACCGGCTCCCTTCGCAACAGGTCCTCCAACTGCACTGGCCGCAGGCTGTTTACCGAAACCTGACCCTCGATGATTTGGTAAACGCCAGGCAGAATCTTCATCTCAGCCCCCGTACCCCGGCAAATCTCCACAATCTCCCGGATTACCGAAGCGCTCACTGAAGGCATAGCTATTATTAACAATTCAATTTCATGTTTTTTTACAATATCCGGAATCTGTTCCCGACTGCCCAGTACCGGCAGTCCTAGTACGGTTAAATTTTGTTTATTGCTGTCATCATCAATAAATCCGACCGGCAGGATATTGCTATTATGCGTTTTTATTTCTCTTGCCACCATCACTCCAGCGTCGCCCGCGCCGATAATTAAGGTGCGCCGGCTGGGCTTGATGCCGTTGGTCTTCTTGCGCTCTACAAACATACGCCAGGCCACCCTGGCCCCTCCCACCAGCAGGATGGCATAGGTCCAGTGCGAAACGACGATAAGCCGCGGGATCGGTGAGTAAAGGAAATAGGTCGCGATTACGGTAGCCATACTACTCAAAGTTACCGCCTGGAGGATAGTCACCAGTTCTCCAAGGCTGGCATAGGCCCAGACCCGGTTATAAAGCTTAAAGATATAAAACACTGGTATAAACGTTGCTGTGACGACAGGAGCCAGATTCAGAAACAACCAGAATTGATGCAACGTTGTCTCATTGCTGCTGAATAAAACAGGCACCATTCGATAATCCAGAGTTTGAGATAGCAACACTGTTTCATAGCCGTTGCCGGACCGCAAGAAAACCGCTATGGCCAGAGCCAAGTTCACCAGCAGGGCATCGCAGAATAGAAGGATAATCGTTCTCAAACGGCTTTTCATATTGGAACACCTTGCCTAAAGCTCAACGGATATAATTGCGTGAAGTCATATAAGTCAGAAGTCAGGAGTCAGAATAATTTTACTGAATTCTGACTACTGACTCCTGACTTCTGATGTCTTAGTGATGTTATTCATATACTCCAGCATGAAAGCCATTCCCACCGAAGCCATAAGACCCAGGATAAAGGCCCCGGTCATGATTTGCAGTTTCTTGGGCATCACTGAAAAAGGCGTCATGGCGGGGGAGACCAAAACCAGGTTCCCCAGATCTACGTTACGGGCAATCTGGGTCTTTGTAATTCCCTCGGACAGGAGGGTGATGACATTGTTCAGGCGATTCTTCTCAGTTGGTTCACTTATATTTGCCAGTTCGTTCTTGATTACTCGCATCTGGTCTTGCAGAAACTCGACGGATTGATCCATTAATTCCTGATTCTTTTCAGTCATCATGGCCATGAATTCCTGGTTTAGGGTGTTGGCTATTCTGACCGCTAAATCAGGGTCGCTGTTGTTGACGGTTACTTCGATCAGGTAGGAATCCTTGGCCACCGTGGCGTTGATCTGGCTCGCCAGAGCGCGGGACGTGTAGCCCATTTCATCCAGATGCAGTTTTTTAATGACTCTCTGCATCAGAATCTCGCTTTTGATCATCCCGACGTAGGTGTTCATGGTCAAAACGGGAGTACGGTGGGCGGAGTTGAGGATAGAATTCAGGTCGTCCTTCTGGGTAGTTGTCTGGGACTTATTCACCGTTTCAGTCGCCTGAGTCACCAGCAAAAGGGCCTTGGCCCTGTAGAAGGGTTTTAGTATATAATAGCAATAAGCGCCGCTGGCAATGACCGTAAGCAGCGTAACCAGTGTGATCAGCACAAAGCGTTTTTTCAGAACTTTAATTATGAACCTCAAGTCTACGACCTGTTCGTCCATCTCGCACCAAATATTCGAATTGCTCAACCTGCTACCTCCTTTTGAGATAAACAATACTTCAATCTGTATAGGGAAATATTACCAGATGTTTACAGTAAAGAACATTACCTAAAAGTATGAAAATAGGAATGAAAATCAGCATGACTAATTGAAACTTTAGTATAATTTTCCATCATACTGAATAACAATGGCAAAATAAAAGAGACCAGACTTAAAGCCGGTCTCTTATACTGCTAGTGACCTTTGGGCATAAATAAGCGAATGAGATCGAACAATTATAGGGCCGAACATGAGCCGCGTTATATGCCCAAAGGTCGCCGAAGGCGAATTTGTTCTTAAAGAGGTTCTTTCACGTGACGGGACAGTGCAAAATTGACAGAGCTAGAAGTATTCATCCAATCTGCGGTAGAATTTTTTTCTCTGTTCAGTGATTCCATTCTCTTTTTCATCTAGCTCATTTTTTTTATTGTCAACCAGGGAGACTTTAAAATCCAAGTTATAGTTGCCGGTATATTTTCCGTTATCAGGCAGTTTCAATATAATCGTATTTTGTTTGTTTTCCTCAGGGTATCCTATTGCCGGGCCCTCAGGCTTTTTATCGAATTTTGCTTTCTGTGGCAACTTATTTTGTGGCAACTTAAAAGATAAGCCCAGGGTCACAGCGAATAAAATAACCGAAAATAAAACAAGTCCTATACTGATCAGATCCACCAAGAACCCCCCCGTACCTTATTTTCTCAAGACTTTAGATTGCGCCGCTTGAGTTAATATCCCTTTCTTCGCTCATCTCTACTAGATTTCGAATTACACCTTTGTTTTGCATTCCAAAGAAAACCAACTGGGTTCTGGTGCTCAGGCCCATCTTGCGCAAAATACTGCTAACATGACTTTTAACCGTGGGCTGGCTTATGTAAAGTTTCTCTCCTATTTCTTTATTCGAAAAACTTTGAATAACAAGGTTGTATATTTCCATCTCCCTGGCGGTTAACAGGTGCTTCCATTTTGCTTTACCGTTATCACCTTCATTACTTATGGACATCTTTTTATTATTATTATTATTAATGTGGTTGAACGTAGATTCTAAAATACTTTCCTTACTACTCAAAAAACACGGTAGGCATAATACTCCTGCCCGGCAGGTGAGATCTACAACTTTGGCCAGATCGCCCGGCAGCATTGTTTTCGTCAAGTAGCCGTCCGCGCCGGCGGCTATGACCCGGTGCGCCTCACTCAAGGTGTCGATAAACACAAATACCCTGGTATAAGGGCATACCTTCTTAAGATATTTTATCTTTCTATCAATCTTGTCGTTTGATCCGTCTTCATAAATTATGGCATCAGGTTGAATCGCTTGTGCCGTAGCTTCGGAATCAGCACTACAGTCCAGTTTACCCATAATATCAAAGTTGTTTTCTTTAGCAAAAATTGCTGACAAGCCCCGGCGAGTTCCTTGGTCTTCACACATTAACAACAGACGAATCTGATACATTTTCTTTCCACTCCTTTTGAAAAAATAAAAAATCATATCTTCATTGTTCTTATTGATGACTTGAGTTTTATATTTCTATATAGTAATAATAACATATGATGGTAATAAATCCCAGAAACAAAAACTCGAAAAATACTACTGAAAAATATAAATTACGACACACCACCGGATACGACTACCGGGAAACAGGTGTTTACATCAACAGAAACCGGGGAAAAGTAAAAGCCAGGAGCGGAAATCCCTGGCTAATTATTTATAGCTCTACACAATATGTTGCAAACAGCTATTAAAGCTGACAACCACTGATTTCTTTTAAAAGATGAATGTGCCCCGCCTTCTCAACAATGTGCTAATAAGAAGAATTAGTATCAGATCCCTGAAAAGCCTTCTTGAACCGAAACCAACTTGTTGTTCGGAAACATCTGTAAAGGTAAATTCAGGCGAAATCATGTTATAGATACTGTCAGCCATTTGATAGACAGCGCCCCTGCTAGGGTATGGATACATCTGGGGATTGGTAGGAACATCATAAATCTCGCAAGTCCTTAAAACGACTGGGTATATTTTTTGATAACATTCCGGGTACATTGCTGATAAATGCTCATAAGCATAAACCGGCGGCATATTTTGAGCTGCTACGTCAGCCATAGAGAACCCTCCCAATACTAGTTTAATATATAATATGTCTTATTTAGTATTTTGTGTTAACAGTGGATATAAAAAGGCCTCCCCATAAGGGAGGCACTAACTAAAAATATTATTCAGCTTATTTTTATTTAAACATTACTGTTTTATGTAAACTAAAGGTATAAAAGCGTTACATTTTTTCTTTCCGACATTATTTCGACACATTTGAGTTGTAAAATAATATGTAAAAGGAAAAAAATGATTTCTTTTGTATCATATGCCGCAATTATTAAGGAGCGGCCGGTGAACGAGAAGGGGTATTACCGAGTGTTGAGTTACCAAAACAACTATACTCCAAATACAGTACCGATGTTGACATACTGGACACGCCGTTACGTTTTGGTATTGCTGGGCTGCCTTTTGATCCTCGCGGTGGCCGCCGGAATCTGGATCCGGATCAATACATACGAACATCTCTATAACCTGCTTGAATTACGCGCCGAGCAACTGGTTGATTTGAACGGCCAGGCGCCGGAAGAGAGCGAGTTTTCTAATAGGCTGCAGCAAATGGAAGCAGGTCCGCCCGAACCTAGACAGCACATTCCGGATGTAGTAGAAACAGGTCCGCCCGGGCCCAGACCGCCCATTCCGGACGTGGTGCACACTGTGGATACAGCGGGAAACATTCAGGTCATAAAAAAAGACAAAAATATGGTTACCGATTCTTCAGTGTTGTTTGCTATTCCACCTTCACACCAGAAGGTCCTTGCCGGGAAAAATATCCGCGAGCAGGTTAAAGTCGACTCTCAAACCTGGCTGCGTGTCGGCGTGCCCGTTTACCTAAACGGAACAGTCTATAAGGCGCTCTATATCAGTATGCCTGTAAAGAACCAGATCCGGGGCCCTTATGGTTTGTTGGCCTTGCTTACCGGCATTATTACACTGGCGGGCTGGCTTGTGCTATACTTCCTTTCCCGGAGATTGACCAGTCCGCTCCGTGAAGTTGCCGCAGCCGCGCAGTCCATTGCCGAAGGCAAGTATGACCCTGTCCTGCCCCGGCAGGTGAAAGAGCGGGAACTGCAACAATTAATTGAATCATTTAGCCATATGGCGGCTCAATTAAAACAACTTGAACAACTTCGGTCCGACTTGCTGGCAGGTGTGTCCCATGAATTACGCACACCCATTACCTCAATCCGCGGTATGCTCCAGGCTGTACACAAAAAAATAGTGACCGGAGCGGAAGCGGAAGAGTTTGTGCGAATTTCATGGAATGAGGCTAAACGCTTACAGCAAATGGTTGAAGAGCTACTGGATTTTTCTTCATTTGAAGCGGGCGCCGCGCCCATCCGGGGGAACCCTGTTGATTTATCCAAACTGGTAGGTGAGGTAATTCGTCAACTGAGTGCGCTTCCTGAATTCTCTCAAATCCGGTTCAAACAAGTCCTGCCGAGTGAACCTGTCTGGATCAGCGGAGAAACAGGGAGACTACGGCAAATACTCTTTAATTTAATCGATAACAGCAAAAAAGCTTCCGCTACCCTAGTCAAAATAACTCTTCAAGTAAGTGACCATCAGATAACGATTGATATAGAGGACAACGGGAAAGGCATTGCCGCATCCGACCAACCCTTTATTTTTGAACGGTATTATCGCGGCAGCGCCCGGCAAATCAAAGGCCGCGGGCTGGGCCTCGGCTTAACCCTCAGCCGCCTGTTGGCCCGCGCCCATGGTGGAGATTTAGTCCTGCTGCAAACCAGCGCCGCCGGGACAACCTTTCGCCTTTGTCTAACACAAATTTAATTTTTATTGTCCTGAAATTTTCCCGACACAATTGGGTCGTAAAAATAACAGGTAAAAGATTCGCTTCGCTTAATATCCAATCTTGTTTAATTTATGTGGAGAGGTGACATATGCAAACGGTTCTGGTTGTAGAAGACGATCATTCAATTGCCCTGTTGCTCAAAGCTTACCTGGAGCATGAGGGTTTCCAGGTGCAGGTTGCCGCGGATGGTGAAGAAGCGTTATCCATGTTTCCCGAGGTTAATCCGGCACTAGTTCTGCTGGATTTGATGCTGCCCGGAAAAGACGGGTGGACAGTGCTGGGTGAAATTCGCCGGCAGAGCAGTTGTCCTGTAATCATGGTGACGGCGCGCGGCGCTGTCGAGGACCGTCTGCACGGCTTTAACCAGGGCGCCGATGATTACGTTCCGAAACCTTTTGATCCCGATGAAGTAGTAGCGCGGGTAAAAGCGGTACTACGGCGGCCTGCCCGTCTGGTTGAGCCTGAGCTTGTCCAGTTTGGAACCCTGGTTGTTAATTTTACCTCCCGTGTCGTTACTGTAAAAGGAAAAATAATTCCACTCGCGCCGCGTCACTGGGAACTGTTGACTTTTCTGGTTCGCCACCCAAACCAGGTATTTACCCGGGATCAGTTGCTGGATCATGTCTGGGGGATGGATTATGAAGGGGGAGACCGTGCAGTGGATGTGTCGATCAAACGTATAAGGCAGTCATTGCAGGATTGGCCGGCAAATGAAGGGGAGATTGTAACAATACGGGGAAAGGGGTATTTGCTGCGCGTTTAAATTTCACAATAAGTGACCGAGGAGGAAACCATCTTGAAAAACAAACTTAATTCTGCCGGAAATAAGCTGAGTAACCTTGCTGGAGTAATAAAAAGAAAAAAGCTGTTTTTTAGTATTATAATAATCGCGTCAGTCGCGCTGACAGGATATTTTGCCATGGGCAGCCGGGGGAAAGCATCGGCTAATTATCTAACCGATACCGTTAAAAAAAATACAGTGACCAGTACCATTTCGGCCAGCGGGACGATCGAACCGGTCACTACGGTTTCCCTGGGCTTTGAAAACTCTGAAGTAATTAAAAGTATTTACGTAAAAGTCGGTGACCATGTAACCACCGGCCAACTGCTGGCCGAACAGGTCACCGACAACTTGGAGGCAGATGTCATTCAGGCTTCAGCCAGCCTGAAGGGAGCCGTTGCCAAGCTGGAACTCCTGAAAAACGGTTCTACCCAAGAAGATCTGGAGCAAGCGGCGGCTAACGTGCAAATGGCTCAAGGGAGCTATGACCTGGCAAAATTCAACCTGGAGCGCTATCAGAAACTATACCAGGAAGGAGTGGTATCCAAAGCCGACTTTGACAACATCAATCTGGAATATATTAACGCGGAAGGCAAATTGAAACAGGCCGAGCAATCCTTAAAATCGTTGCAATCCGGCAATCGTATTGAGAATATCGAAGCAGCCGCCGCTGATGTGGAAAGCAGCAAAGCGAAATTAAAACTGGCTCAAAACAGCCTGTTGGGAGCCAAAATGTACTCTTCCATCGATGGTATTGTCAGCGAGATTAACGGCGCCGTCGGCCAGCGGGCCACAGCCAACAACAACAGCACCAGCGGGGGAGGGTTCATTACAATTATCTCAGAAGCGTTGCAATTAAAGGCCCAGGTTAACGAAGCCGACATCGGCAAAACTGTAGTCGGCCAGAAGGTTGAATTCACTGTCAACTCCTTTCCGAACAAAGTGTTTACCGGCAAAGTAAGCAGCATCGCCCCTCAGGCAAATACAGTTTCCAATGTCCAGCTTTATGATGTATACATACAACCGGACGAGAATTACAAAGAGTTAAAAGCAGGAATGCCTTCCAACGTTTCCATTATCGTCGAACGGTACGAAAATGCCCTGACTATTCCCAAAGGAGCCGTCACCTATGCCGCCAGTTACTTAAGTAAAACAAAGCAAACCGGCCCCTCAAACCCCGGAGGGAATGAAAACAGCGGCGAGAACCAGAGCCAAAACCGTCAAGATACCCCCGGCGGAAAAGAAGAAAAAAACAAAGCTGAGACCACAAGTTTAACAACTAGTTACCAGGAACAACAGACTATGGTTCTTGTTATGAACAACTCCGGCAGTCCCTCGCCGAGACGGGTCGTACTGGGGCTGTCGGACCTGAAAAATTACGCGGTTTTAAGTGGTTTGAATGAAGGCGAAACGGTGGTAATTGGGTCACTAGGTGAGTCCGCGACCACCACTACCAGCGCCAAGAGCAGTAACATGCCGATGATGGGGGGACCGCCGCCGGGGAGATAATGGATGCCTCGCAGGCGGGACGATAAACCATTCTTTTATTCTGACTCCTGACTCCTGAGTAGTTACAAAAAAACTATCTATGGGTGATGCCGAATGCAGGAAAAGACAGTGCTCAAGCTTGAAAATATCAGGAAAGTGTATGACATGGGGGAAACACAGGTTTACGCATTAAGAGGCATAGATTTGACCGTCACGCAAGGGGAAATGGTGGCGATTATGGGCTCCTCCGGTTCAGGTAAAAGCACCTTGTTAAATATTATCGGCTGTTTAGACAAACCAACGGAAGGCGCCTATTATCTCGACGGAGACAACGTCTCCGAATTGGACAAAAACCGGCTGGCAGCTGTACGTAATAAAAAAATCGGTTTTGTTTTCCAGGGTTTCAACCTCCTGGGGAGAATGACCGTACAGGCCAACGTTCAACTGCCGATGCTCTATGCCGGGGTTGAAAAGAAAGATATGTCGGCCAGGGCGAAAGAAGCCCTTAACTGGGTCGGCCTTTCAAAGTATCTCAGCCATTATCCCAACCAGATGTCGGGCGGCCAGCAGCAAAGAGTCGCCATCGCCCGCGCTCTGGTAAACAACCCCTCACTGCTCCTGGCGGACGAGCCGACAGGTGCCCTGGACTCAAAAACAAGTATAGAGATAGTATCAGTGATACAACAATTGAATAAGGAAAAAGGTATTACTGTGGTAATGGTTACCCATGAAAAAGATATCTCGCAATACTGTCGCCGTTTAGTTAATTTAAGGGACGGCCGTATCACGGATGACACCCCTGTATTGCACCAACGGAACGCCGCTGAAGATTTGGCGGCCATCCCGGCGGAAACGGAGGTCGGCGCGTGAATCTTGCAAACAACTTTGAAGTGGCGGTAAACGGTATCAAGGCAAACAAGCTAAGGTCTTCTCTGACGATGCTCGGCATCATTATCGGCGTTTCAGCTGTAAT
>Ga0067045_1006469_pt1 | contig 11975 bp, 14 predicted proteins | sample TerdegcTABiofilm_FD_59184 | JGI IMG/M metagenome (GOLD analysis project Ga0067045, IMG submission 59184) | Combined Assembly of (Gp0054472, Gp0054536) Wastewater bioreactor microbial communities from Singapore -Terephthalate degrading...
TTCGTGATGCGTCACCCGCTCACGATGATAGGCTCCGATGCCGTGGGTACCGGTCCCGAGGGACGAACCGGAGAAGATCGCGTGCATCCCCGATGCTATGGGACGTTTCCGCGTGTTTTGGGCCGCTATGTGCGCCAGAACGGTGTCCTGTCCGAGGCCGAGGCAGTGTGGAAAATGACAGGGCTTCCGGCCCAGCGGCTCGGACTGCCCGATCGCGGTGTGCTTGCGCCCGGAGCTTACGCCGACATAGTGGTGTACGACCCCGGGACCATCCAGGATGAGGCGACTTACGAGACCCCCCACCGGTACGCCTCGGGCATCGAGATGGTTATGGTGAACGGCCGGGTTGTGTGGAAGAGCGGCGCATGGACGGGCGCGTTGCCAGGCGCCGTTCTACGACGCGGTCACCCCTAGACAGGTCTCACCGTAGCGCCAAGGGCATCAGGGAACGGGAAGTCGGAACCCTGCCTCGCCCAGCGCAGCCCACAGGCCCTGAGCGTCGAAGCCCTCCTTCTTGTAGACCACCTTGCCCTCGCGGTCGAACACCACGTTCGTGGGGTAGGCCGTCACCTTGAACATGCCCACAAGATCTGTGGTTGTCTTGTTCATTCCCACGGAGAATGTGATGCCGTGCTGCTCCGCCCACTGCTTGATCGCCTCTTTGGTCTCGCCCGTACCATTCAGCGCAATCACTTCGAGGCCGCTATCTTTGAAGCGTTCGTGAGCCTGCTGCAGATAGGGCATCTCCTCATTGCAGTAGGGACAGGTCGTGAAGAAGAACGAGACGAGGACCACCTTGCCGCGCAAGCTGTCAAAGGCGATGGTGCGATCATCAATGGTCTGGATCGTAATAGGCGTGGGTGCGGCCGGCAAGACTACCGGCGGAAGGCTGGCGACCTTGCGCGCCTCTTCCGGGAGCTTGAGCGCGAAGCCGCTGGGAGACAGGCTCTTATCGAACTCCACGCGCGAGAACGTCTCGACTATTTCCGGCTTGTCGGCCCGATAGAGCGCGACGCGACGCAGAACATAGTCATCCGACGTCACATAGGCACGGGCGGTGTAGTCCGAGCTGTAGTCGAACTTCAGCACGTAGGCCAGCCGGTCGCCGAACGGCACCGGACCACTGAGTTCGGCCGACAAAAGCCGGCGTGCCAGAGGATGACGCGCGTCGCGCCACATGCCCTGCAGCAGGAGAGTCGTCAACTGGACCCCGGCCGCCGGCATGTCAATCCCCTTGAGGATGTCGTAGCCGACGATCTGCTGAGGAGCAGGCACCTGCGTGTAGGCCTTCCGTTGCGGTCGAAGCGCCGTAAGCGTTCGGCCGTCCGAAGCTACATCGGTGCCGACATCCGGTCCCTGCAACTCGAGGCGGTACAGGTTTGGGCGCTGGGCGGCAAGCGCGACCGTAGCGGTGACCTCTTTGTCGCCGATCTTGCGCGTCCAGGTTCCTTCGATGCGCACCGACTGACACGCTCGGTAGGTAGCTCCCAGGCGCATCAGCACTCTTGTCAGATCTGTCTGCTGTGCCGGTGAAGAACCCGGCAGGCAGAGAACGGCGGCAACGATGCCGACCAGCGGCGCAATCGGCTTCATGCTATGCCTCCATAGGCGCAGGCGCCCAGTGTTATCCTATACCGAGCCACTTGTTCATCAGGAACCATACGCGGTCAATGAGCAGAGCCATGCGGGCCATGACGGTTGAGCCGAAGATGGCGCCAAACGCGAACATGAGCATCAGGCGTCCGGTTCGGGCAGTCGTCATGAGCGCCTTGTTGCGGTGCTCAAACGAGAAGAAGAAGTAGGTCATGACCGACACGATGATCACGACGAACAGGATATTGTTGAGCGACTGACCGAGAGGCGTTACGAGCGATCCCGGCGGCAGCATGTCACGCGTCACCCAGAGCGCTTTGAACGAGCCGCGTATCTGCGGGATGTAGACGTTGGCGGTCGCCTGGAAGCTCTGGCCCGCCGCGAAACCGAGCAGCGCGCCGATCGAGATGCGGCTCATCCAGTTGTACTTGCGCGTGAAGATCGTGTAGAAGAGCGCGCCACCGAAAAGCGCGAACACCCAGGGCCAGCGCCCCTCGCTGGTCATCGGAACCCACCATTGGGGTCTGAGCGTTTCGGTCCAGACTGCCTTGATCGTGTAGCCGGCGGCAAGGCCGATGAAGAGGTGTTCAAACAGGCGATAGAGTCTGTTTTCGCGGTAGATCAGCGAGAAGAGGGCGAGCGTGCCGATCGCTCCAACCCAGACTCCGACCGGATGGGACCATTCCATCAGCCGTTCGCTCCCTTCTGATCACGCTTTTTCGCCGCGTACATTCCGTAGTTCCCCAGACCGATCAACACGAACAGGAGCACGAGCGACAGTGAGACCGGAGTGATCGCGCGCGTGGTGAAACCGCGAATGCCGAGCAGCCGCTCGTACTCTGCGGCGCCCTTGATGCCGAAGAGCATGCCCTTCATCTGGCCGGAGTCGAGATAGGTGTACAGCTCCGGCGCCATAACCGACGTCGGCGCATAGCAGAACGGAGCGTTCGTCGAACCAACTACCAGACCGAGCCAGGAGACGTAGTTGCCGGACGCAGAGACCTCCGCGATGACCCCAACGTCCTTGACGTTGTGGATGCCTTGCATAACAGGGTATTCGCTGAGCGGGCGCTTCTTGATGGAATCTGTCTTGATCGTCTCGTTGATATCTTTGACAAGCCCCTTCAGCGTTCCGGCGATGTCGGCTCGGAAACCCCAGTTGATCCAGTCCTTGCCGTACTCGTAGCTGTTCTCGCGAGCAAGCTCTTCGGCGAGTTCCTGAGCCAGAGTCGTGGATTGCGGGTCGCCGAAAGCGATCAAGGCGAATCGTAGCCGTTTGCGCATGAGGTGCTGGAGAATGACGCGTGTCTGCGGGCTATTCTCGCCTTGGGTGCTGGCGCTCCACAGGGTTGAAACGATCACGATCTTGCCTGGATCTGCATTCTCGATCGCCTCGTAGACGCCGCGAGCCTGCGGCCCCACGGCGAGCGGAAGCGGAATGGGCACCAGCAGTCCGACTACCACGATGATGAGCAGCACGGCGTAAAGAATGCGCCGGTCAATGGATTCGAGCCGTTGCAGCGGGTTACTCATCAGTTATCCGCCTTTGCCTCGAAGAATGCGCCCCGCTCGAGGGATAGCCACAGCCGCATCGCGATGGCGAGACCTCCGATGCCCAGGCCGAAACCGATCGCGCGAATGGCCGGCGCGTTGACGGTGATCAACAGCCAGTTGCTGATGTTGTCGAGCCGGAAGAGCGACGCGTACGAACCCTTCTCTGGCAGCCAGTGGGTGAGGTACTGCCCGATGGGTATCTGGCCGAGCATCACGATGAGTGCGGCGAACATGAGTAGGGTCGCCTCCGCCGATTTCACGCGGAACGCGCGGTAGGCGGCAGAGATGATGAAAAAGGCGAGCGTGGCGAACATGGCCGCGTCGAAGCTGTTCAGGACGTCACGGAACAGTGACCGGTAGAACCGTGTATCTTCGAACTCGAGTCCAGCCACCGCCATCACGACGATGCCAAGAAGCAGCACGACGCTGTTCTCCCAGCCTTCCCGCAGTTTGACCACCTTGGTGCCGTGGATCCTTACCAGGCTGAACACTCCCAGGCCAAGCGTGAAGGCTGCCAGGACGTTGATCACGTTACCCACTGTCGGGACGGCGAAAGTCAGGAAGTTCTCGTCGGTCTTGGGATCGACGGGCAGAAAGAACTCGGCGGCGTAGAACAGGCCTGCGAGAAAGGTGACTGCGGCGATGAGGAACTTACGGGCACGACCGGGCAACGCCTGAAGCGCGAAGAACACAACCACGCACCCCAGAGCTGCAAGGAGTATGGATATCCATATCCATGATCCCGATGCCTTAGGGAACGCTGAGCCGAGGAGCCGCTGCAGGTTCATCGAATGCATCGTCCTCCTATTTCAGTGTGAACCACTGGATGAATCCCCAATCTTTGCCGAGCTGGGGGATGGTCATCCCGACCACCCCGATCAGGATCACCAGCAGCACCAGAATCTTGCAGTAGTCCTGGCCGACCAGGCTGCCGAGCAGTGTCGGTTCTCTCGAGATGTACGCGCTGGCAGCGTAGTACTCGTCGCCGATGATCGTGTAGTCGCACGAGGCTATGAAGAACGGCAACTGAGTCGTCTGGACGGTGCCGGCCACCTGAATGGCGCCGACGCTCTGCCCGGCCTCGGCGAAGATGAGCGATTCGGCGAAGAAGTCCCCGAACAGGAAGCTTGTCGCGACCTTCTCGCGGAATATGGTTCCTGCCACGCCGGAGGCGAAAGCGAACTGCCGGTCTGACAGAAAGTAGACGGAGTTGCTGTCGTAGTCTTCAGGACGGCCCGCTGCGGCGTACGAGTCGCGTACCACCTCCTCGGCGACGGTATACAGCGCGGAGTCTGCCACAGGCATCATGATTCGATTGCCGAAGTTCGCGGCCGTCTTGATGATGTAGCTGAAGATAGTCAGGGCCTGAAGTCCAACGACTCCGAGGCCGCTGAGTCCCGGTACCATGAGAATGGGTCGGCCCATCTCTGTGGCCCGGCCGACCGCCTCGTCAATGGCGTTCAGGCCCGGAATGCGCCGGATGAAGTACTTGCGGCCTCGCTGAGCGGTGATGATCGTGAAGAGGACGATCGCCGCCAGCAAGGCGACAAGCAGCGCCGACTCCCAGCGGTCGCTGGCGTGGGTCACTTCGTATCCTCCCTATGCGTAACAGTGGATGCGCCGATGGGCTCGGCAACAGGTTCATCGGTGCTGAGATTGCCTTGCTTGCTCTTGCCGGCGTTCGTGTCTCTCGCGGCAGCCAGCTCCTCGATCCGCCGAATGAGCAGTTCAACGTTGTCGCGCGATTCGAGCAGATTGGCAGCGTTCCTGACGCGATCGAAGCCGACGATCGGCGCGATAAGCGGCGTCGTGACAATGAGCGTCTGACTCGCGAAGAACGAAAGCGGCTTGTGCATCTCTAGAAACAGAATGGCCGGTGTTTCAAGGCCGCGCCTGTGTATGTCCATCGCGATCTTCTCGATCATGGCATCGCGCTCATCGGCTGGCAGGGGTTCGCCAAAGTCAGCGGGCATCGTTGTCCCCATCGCATGGCGGCGCGCCAGGCCCGTCGGTACGAGACGCTGAGCAGCTCGCCAGACGCTGGATCACTGCCATGATGATCTCACGGCTCCCGCTCGAGCCGTCCGGGCCAAAGCGCAGCTCAACCCCCCGCAGAGCATCCAGCCGTGACGCCCGGCCAAAGGGCGAGAGCCTGACGCTGCCGGGCGCCTCGATAATGCGCCGGACGGAAGACCAGGGCAAAGACAAGCGGGCCAGGCCGTAGGAGCACATAGCCTGTTGGGAAGTCAGTCGGTAGCGGATGGGCAACAGGAACTCGGCCACCGCAGACAAGACCAGCCCTCCTCCGAGAATGGCGCCGACCCAGCTCTGAAACACCGTCCAACCCAGCGCGGCAGCGACCAGGGCGCCTGCGATGACGCCCCAGAGCTTACGGGGCTGGTTGGCGAGCAGGTGCACTGTCCATTCGACAATCACGGTACCCCTGTCCGACGTTGGATCGGTCTCCTCCGGGATGGTGGCGGGAAAAGTGATTCGCATGGAAAATGGCATGCTCGACAAATCGCGTTGGCGGCGGCATCGGCACGGTTGGGCGATTATAGAGTGGACATCCGACATATGTCAACGGTACGGCGAACGGTCGGAGACGTGACCCTGCGCACGTGATCGGTCCCAGCCATCTGGGTTGGCCGTCTGCGTGTCAGTGGGCCGGAACGAACCCGCCCGTCTGCTGCACCGATTGGAGCACGCTCTCGAAAATGCGGCGGCCATCCGCCGAGCCCAGAATGCTCTCGGAGGCTCGTTCCGGGTGCGGCATCATGCCGAGCACGTTGAACGTCGGGTTGCACACCCCGGCGATGTTCAGCATGCTTCCGTTCGGATTGGCGGCGAGGTCCGGGACGCCTGACTCATCGCAGTAGCGGAACACGATCTGGCGATTGGCCTGCAGAGCTGCCAGCGTGTCGGCGTCAGCCACGTAGCAGCCTTCACCATGGGCGATCGGTATGGTGAGGACCTGGCCCTCCGTCGTCGCGCATGTCCATGGCGTGTCGGCGTTGTCCACGCGGAGCTGAACCTGACGGCATCGGAACTTCAGGCCGACGTTGCGGATGAGAGCGCCGGGAAGAAGATGCGCCTCGCACAGCACCTGAAACCCGTTGCAGATCCCGATCACCAGACCGCCCCGCTCGGCGAACTCCTGCGTTGCCGACATCACGGGTGAAAAACGGGCAATGGCTCCTGTGCGGAGGTAATCGCCGTAGGAGAATCCGCCCGGCAGGATGATGCAGTCGTATCCCTTGACCGACGTCTCCTGGTGCCAGATGTAGTCTACCGGCTGCTTCAGCACATCGCGGACAACGAAGTACGCGTCCTGATCGCAGTTGGAGCCGGGAAAGCGAATGACGCCGAACTTCACTCGACAACCTCGAAGCGATAATCCTCGATCACAGGGTTGGCGAGAAGCCGATCGCACATCTCACGAACCTCTCGCTCGACGCGCGGAGTGTCGCCCTGCACTTCCATCTCTATGTACTTGCCCATGCGAACCTGCTTCACGTTGTCATAGCCAAGGGCGCCCAAGGCGTTTTCGATAACGCGCCCCTGGGCATCGAGGAGCGTCGGCTTAAGGGTAATGAAGACCTTCACCTGAGGCATGGGGCACTCCCTGTGTCGCGCTATGCTGCGGGCGAGTCGGCGACCCTCCGGTACGGACGATCGGCGCGGATCATCATCGCGGTCGCAACAACATCCATGATAGCACAGCCACTGCGAGGGCGACAATGATGGAGACCATCCATACGGACGACAGTCGGGGCTGGGAGTTGCCGGCCACAGACGTACTCCACGCCTGCGCAGCTCGCAGAGCGCGTTGGCTGCGCGATGTCCTGCTCCTGTCACTGCCGACATACCGGACGGCGCGGCCGATCCATCGAGCAACCGGTGGTATGAAGCCGGGCGCGAGTATCGCGCCGGCGATCACCAACAGGACAATCCACTGAGCCGGGGAAATCAGGTTGGCCAAGAGACAGGAGAGTCGTAACACGTCTAGTCGCCATCCCGGGGTATGGCGGAGTCGGCCTGTGCAACGAGGCGGGCACGAGCCTCCTCAGGAAGGATGTCATCCAACTCAACGAGCTTCGTCCGCGATGAGTGCCCGGACCGGATCCGAAGCTTGGTGCGCGGCAGTCCGAGCGCCCGTGCCAGGACCCTGAGCACGGCGTCATTGGCTGCTCCGTCCACTGGGGCGGAGCGGACCGTCACGATTACCTGGCCCGTCTCGTCTACCGTGGCTCTGTCGGCATGTGAGCGCGGACGCACTCGTATCGTAAGGTAGCGCTCAGTCATTTCAGTCGGCGAGCATCAAGGCAAGGTACACGAAGACCAGCGTGTTGTTGACAGCATGGGCGATGATGGCAGGCCAGAGCGAGCCGGTTACACGGTAGAGAACGGCGAACCCCGCCCCCAGAGCGAAAATGCTCAGAAACCCCATGGGCAACTGGGGATGCAAGATAGCGAAGACCGCTGAACTTATCAGAATAGCCCATATGGTGCCGAGCTGCGCCTGCAGCGCCCGCATCAGTATGCCGCGAAACGCAACCTCTTCGACGATCGGAGCGAGGACAGCCCCGGCGATGAGCAGGATGAAGCGTGACAGGACAGATGAGCCCGACGCGAACTCCTCGATCGCCGGGTTCACCCGACTGGCTGACGGCTCAAAGAGCTGACTCGAGATAATCAGAGTGATAGCCAGCAAGGGCAGGAGCGACGCATGCCCCAGCAAGCCCGCCGCCAGGTCTCGTGCGGGACGCAACCGTACGAGTCCGATGCCTGCTCTGCCCGGCGAGACGATGAACCCTGTGGCCCTGAGCACAAGCAGCGGCGGCACGAGGGATAGCGCGACTGCAACGGCGGTTACGGCAGAACGAAGTCCGCCGTCTGAAGCGAGCCGTTCGAGCGCCGCCTGGGGAAGCAGACCCGGAAGCATGCGCACCAGCACCATGCCGGCGAAGTAAGCTGAGGCGGCCAGCGTCAGGCTGCGCGCTTGGTCGGCTGACAGCGGATCGAACGACGACAAGTGGAGGCCAATGGCGCTCCGGCCCAGAACGAGCCTGCCAAACAGCAGGGTGAACCAGATGCCGAGGCCCCCGAGTCCCACAAGCACCACGATGAGTGCGGCGATGGTAAGGCGGTCGGTCGAACGCAGGGCCAGATCCCGATAGCGCTCGCCAACACGCTCACTGCCGCTGTTCTCATAGAGGGCGGCAAGGGCGGCGTAACGAAACCAACCCAGATCGAGGGACTCGACGAATGTGCGTGCCTCGTTAACCACCGTGTCGCGGCGCCGACTGTCATATGGCCAGCGGTAACGGGGCTTCTCCAGAACGACTCGCCAGAGCGCAAGCTCACGGTCGACTTCGGCGAGCGGTCGCGGGGGACTGGCGGTCCGCAATGCCAGGAGAGCGCTGCGCCAGTCGCCGGCTTCCAGCATGAACCGGGTCAGCGCAAGACGCCGCCAGGCCTGGGGAGAGTTTGTCTCGCGTGCAAGGCGTGCCATGGTCATGGCTGCCTGACGCGTTGCAATCAGTTCGACTGCTCCGTAGGCGCGGCTCCGCGTGTAGGCCCAGTAAGCGGACCGAACCTCGGTCGTTCCTTCGATGAGAAGTCGCGTCTGTTCGCCCTCAGGATCGCGTGTCTGGTCGGCGCCGCCCATCAGGCCGATGGCAGTCAGCACGAAGGCCCAGAAAACGAGCATCAATGTGGGCATGGCCGGGAGCCTGGCCCGCGTACCGCTGGCGTGTGAGGTCGGTGGTCTGGCAGATGGCTCAGACGGCTCGGACGGCGCGCTGTCGTTCATGGCCATCACCGGCTCGGTTCGACCATCGGGCGCAGTCCGCCGCGACTCACATCCCATGCGCCACGCTCGCAAGAGCGTCGGCCACGAGCTGAAGCAACAGGATGGCGATAATCGGGCTGATGTCCAGACCCTGCAGCGAGCGCGGCGGGATGAGGCGGCGGATCGGAGCGAGAATCGGGTCGGTGATACGCCGCAGCAGGCGAACCCAAGGCTGATATGGGCTGGCACCGCGCATTCCGAGAAGCCAGGCCCACGAGACGGCGACGTCCACGAGCACTAGAAGGCTCAGCAGGTGGATGAGCGATGCAATGATGGCGAGCGGGTGGCCCGAAGCTGGCAGGATCATCAGGGTCTGGACCTACTTGCGCTCGTCAATGAGCCGCTGCACCCGATCACGGTTGACGCGAGCAGCCGCGCGCCCCGGGTTCTTCGGGTCGTTGGCGGCCCTGTTCCATGTCGCCAGGGCCTTGTCCAGCTGTCCGTTTCGTTCGTAGGCATGAGCAAGCGTATGGAACACGATCTTGGCGCAATCGGGTTTGGAGATCGCCGTTTCCAGCAGGGGCAGGCCGTTCTTCCAGTCCTTCTTGCGGGTAATCAGGTAGAAGCCCTTTTCGTTGTACAAGGCATAGCTGTTGGGATTCGCTGCGATGCCCTGATCGTACAGCGCGACTGCCTCGTCGTCGCGGTCCATGCTCCACAAGAGCCAACCGGCGTTGACGTAGGGCTCGATAAAGGTGGGACGAGCCGCGATAACCATCCTGTTCATGTTGATCAGGTGCTTGTACTCGCCCTTATGCCAGTGACGATCCGAAACGATGTACAACTGCCGCACGCAGTCATCCACGACACTCTCAACGAGGTCGGCATCAGAGACGCCTTTGGCGGGCGTCGGCGTTCCCAGCAAGCACAGTGCGGCAAGCGCTGTTGCAACCGACTCGATCATCTCCCATACCCCCTCCGGGTATCAGCCCCGGCGCAACCCCCACACTCCATGTGGCCTACGACGCCGTCTCCGGCGCGGCCAGCATCTCTTCGACGATGCGACGCGTCTCCTGCGGATTGGCCTTTCCCCGCGACAGCCGCATCACCTGTCCTATGACGTACGTGGTCTTCTTGGTGTCGCCGTTCCGAAGCGCATCCCAGACGTCGGGTTCTGCTGCGCGGACTTCCTCAACCAGCGTTCGAATGGCTTGCGGGTCGGATATCTGACCGCCCATCTCCTGTGCGATGTCGGTTGCGGCGGCTCCCGTCTCGAACATGCGCTCGAAGATCGCCTTAGCCATCTTGCCGCTGATCTGGCCGGAGTCCACCAGTCGTACCAGGCTGGCCAGGTTTTCTGGCGTAACTTTGGACTGCTCCAGTCCCATCTGGGTGACGTTCAGCAGGCGTGCGAAGTCACCCATGAGCCACGAAGCGATCTGCTCCGGAGCGTTGTGGAAGCGCACCGCCTGATCGAAATACGCTGCGTGGAATGGGGTCTGCGTGAGCCAGGCCGCCTCTTTCTCCGAGATGCCGTGGGCCGCGATGAGCCGCCTGCGAGCCTGATCCGGCAACTCCGGCATCGTGGACCGGATGCTCTCCACCCATGCATCGTCGAGGCGCAGCGGCACAAGATCGGGATCAGGGAAGTAGCGATACTCCTGCTCCTCCTCCTTGGATCGCTGGACCACGGTCTCCTGACGAGCTTCGTTCCAGCCGCGTGTCTCCTGGCGGACCTTTCCGCCGCCGCGCAGCACGTCGATCTGGCGCTCTATTTCATGCGCTATGCCCCGTTCGACAGCTCGAAACGAGTTCAGGTTTTTGATCTCGGTCTTGGTGCCGAACTGATCAGAGCCGATCGGCCGGACCGACACATTCGGCTCGCATCGCAGGCTGCCTTCTTCCATGCGGCCATCCGACACGCCGATGTACATCAGGATCGCCCGGAGGCCGACGAGGTATGCCCGTGCCTCCTCTGCGGATCGCATGTCAGGCGGGAACTCGGTGACGATCTCCATCAGGGGCACCCCCGAGCGGTTATAGTCAACCGCGCTGTCCCCTGAGGGAAGGTGCATGAGCTTGCCCGTGTCTTCCTCGAGATGAACCCGCCGGATGCGGACGCGCCGAACTCCTGCGGAAGTCTCAATGTCGAGCCAGCCTCCGACGCCGATGGGCTGGTCGTACTGGCTGATCTGGTAGCCCTTTGGGAGATCAGGATAGAAGTAGTTCTTGCGATCGAAGCGGGCCACGGCATTGATGGAGCAGTTGAGGGCCAGGGCCGTTCGGATCACATGCTCGACGGCGCGCCGATTGGCGACCGGCAGCGCGCCGGGCATGCCCACGCACACGGGGCAGCATCGTGTGTTGGGCTCGCCGCCGAACGCGTTCCTGCAGGAGCAGAACATCTTGCTTTCGGTCAGCAGCTCGGCGTGGACCTCCATGCCGATGGCAGCTTCATACTCTGACGTCACAGCATCACCTCAGAGTGGCGGCCGACGCCGCGACCACTCGGTTGCTTGTTCATAGGTGTAGGCGATTCGGAACAGCGTCTCCTCGCTGAAGAGCGGGCCAATGATCTGTAGCCCGATGGGTAGGCCGTCGTGGAAACCGCATGGCACCGATATGGCGGGCAGACCGGCCATGTTCGCCGGGATGGTGCAGGTGTCGGCGAGTTTCATCGCCACGGGATCCTCAGTGCGCTCGCCGAGACGAAACGCGACAGTGGGCGAGGTTGGCGTAACGAGCGCGTCGAAGCGCTCGAATGCCCCGTCAAACTCGCGGCGGATCACCGTTCGCACCTGCTGGGCTCGCCGGTAGTAGGCGTCGTAATAGCCTTCGGACAGCGCATAGGTGCCGATCATGATGCGCTGCTTCACTTCACGCCCAAATCCCTCTGCTCGGCTTCGCTCCATCATGCCGGCGTGCCCCGACGAGGATGTGGCCCTATGGCCGTACCGAACCCCGTCGTAGCGAGCAAGGTTGCTGCTGGCTTCCGAGGGCGCAATGACATAGTAGGCCGCGAGGGCATAGTCGG
>Ga0067045_1031570_pt1 | contig 11968 bp, 11 predicted proteins | sample TerdegcTABiofilm_FD_59184 | JGI IMG/M metagenome (GOLD analysis project Ga0067045, IMG submission 59184) | Combined Assembly of (Gp0054472, Gp0054536) Wastewater bioreactor microbial communities from Singapore -Terephthalate degrading...
AGGTTAGACTACATCGACGAAGACCGAAGGGCTTCGTCGCCGCGAGCCGGACGAATGTCCGGCTCGCGCGACTCCGTGGTTAATTCCTGCAGATGTATTCCGAGGAGTACGACATCCTGAGCGCTTCCCTGTATCGGCCCGTGACGGTCGGATCCGCGGTTCTGCCCGGCAACCTCTTCCTGGCCCCCGTGGCGGGGTACTCCGACGCCGCCTTCCGGTCGGTCTGCGCCGAGAACGGCTGCGATCTGGCCTACACCGAGATGGTCAGCTCGGAAGCCTTGATCCGGGGGCACCGGGCCACAAGGACCCTGCTCCAACGGGGCGAATCCGAGAAACTCTACGCCGTCCAGATCTTCGGATCGGACCCTCGCTCCATGGCCCGGGCCGCGGAGCTCCTTGAACCGTACCGCCCCGCCCTTGTGGACATCAACTGCGGATGCCCGGTGCCCAAGATCGTCCGGGCGGGGGCGGGGTCCGCTCTGCTCCGCGATCCCGCCCTTCTTGGCGAGATCGTCCGGGCAGTCCGGGAATCCGCGCCGGCGCCGGTGACGGTCAAGATCCGTCTGGGATGGGACGAGGGGAGCGTGAACTATCTTGAAACCGCGGCGGCCGCCGTGGAGGCCGGGGCTTCGGCGGTGACCTTGCACGCCCGAACCCGGGCCCAAGGCTACTCGGGTACGGCGGACTGGCCCGCGCTGGCCCGGCTCAAGGCCTCCGTGTCGGTTCCTGTATTCGGAAGCGGGGACGTGTTCCGGCCCCGGGACGCCCGGCGCATGATCGAAGAAACCGGGGTGGACGGGGTCATGATCGCCCGGGGAGCCATGGGGAATCCTTTCATCTTCCGACAGGCCCGGGCCGTATTGGAAGGCCGGGAGCCCCGGGACCCGACCCCCGGCGAGAGGGCCGCAGTCGCTCGCCGTCACCTGGCCTTGGCCGTAGGGTACCTCGGGGAGCGGACCGCCTGCGTGGAGTTCCGCAAGCAGATGTGCGCCTACACCAAGGGCGTCCGGGGCGGCGCGGAACTGCGGGCCGCGGCGGTCAAGTGTTCCAACCAGGAGGAGTACGAGGGCGTCTTCCGACTCTGGGATTCCCTGTCCTAGCGGTCTGTCGGGCCTCCGTTCCCGAAGGCCGGACAACGCCTTCAAGCGTCAAGAACCGGCGGTCTGCCGCTTCCACTGATCCATACGCCTGCGCAGGTCCGTTTTCGGATCGAAGTCGGGGGGGACGTTTCCGGCCGCGTTGATGAGGAACGGTTTAAGGACCCGTCCGGCAAGGTCGATCCAGTCCGGGGGGAGGGCCGGGGGAGCCTCGATGTACTCCGGAGGCGGAAGGTGGCCGAGGAGAGAAGGGTAGAATCCCGGCAGGACTTTTTCGTTTACCGATCGTATCGAGGAAAATCCACCGGCTATGCCGAAGATCGTCTCGCTGGTGCGCAGGGCCCGGGTCTTCTCCAGGAGGTACCGTTGGGTCTCCTCCCGGAAGAACCATTTTAGGAAGGATTCCGCGGCGGCCCGTCCCTTTCCGCGTCTCAGGATGCCCGCGTACACGGCTTCCTCCAGGACGGGGATCGCGGTGCCCCGGGCGATCCACCGGTAATCCAGGGCGGCCCTGCGTTCCTCGGAGAGGAGGAAGAACTGGGACGAGTCCATGTACGCGAAGGCGATGCGGCCCTCCTGGACCGAGAGATTGCGGGGCAGGTAGAGGTACTTGAATTGGAAGTCGTCCTCGTCCGCGGCGGAGCGGTTAACCTCCGAGGACCAGGCCCTCACTTGCTCCAGGGCCGTGGTCAGTCCCTCGTCGTTCCAGGAGAGGGGAGAGCCCTCCCGGAAGGCGGCTCCGGACATGCGGGCGAAGAGGAGGAGGAAGTCCGGGTCCCAGCGAGGGGAAAAGCCCATTCGGGAGAACGCGGATCCCGAGATCTTGTTCCGGGCGGCGGCTTCGGCGCGCATCTCGTCCAGGGAGATGACGAAGTTGTCCTTGGCGGGAGAGGAGTCTCCACGTTTCCACGCCGCCAAGGGCATGTTGAAGGAAACGGGCAGAAGGAGCTGGCGCCCGTCGAACTCCCCGCGCTGGAGCAGACCCTGGTAAACGCCGGAGGGGTTCACGATAAGCTCCCGGAATAGGTAGTCCAGGTTCACGAAGAGGGAACGCGCCTGGTCGTTGACCAGGAACCGGCCGACCGCCAGGGCGGGCGGGTCGTCGGTCTCCCGGGCCAGGGCCTTAGGCACGTTCTGACGGAACCGGAGCTCCAGGCGGTACCGGTCCTGGGAGGCGTTGAAGGTGTCCACATAGAAGGCGAACTCCGGGGAATCGGTCATGATCACCGCGGAGGTGGGTTCCCGGGAACAGGACGCGAGGGCCAGGATCGCGGCCGCGGCCAGAGGGGCTAGACGGGTCATGGGTACACGGTACCGGAAAGGAGCCGTCCGTTCAAGCCGAGCCGGGTCTGTCCTTTACCGGCTGACGGCCGCGCCGGAGACGAGAGGAGGGCGGACAGGGTAGAATGGGTCATGCCGATCCCCTCGGGACTGCCGTATCACGGACGCTGGAACCGCTACTCGGAATGGCTCCGCGGCCGGTACGGTGCAAGGGCGGCCCGGGTCCCCGTGGACGGGGGGTTCTCCTGCCCGAATCGCGGTCCCGACGGAACCGGGGGCTGTTCTTTCTGCGATTCCGCTGGGTCCCGGTCGCCGCTGCTCGGCTCCGCGGAAAGCATCGCGGAACAGGTCGACCGGGCTGCGGCCTTCCAACGGTCCCGATACGGGGCGGAGGCCCTGCTTCTCTATTTCCAGGCCTTCAGTTCCACCCACGCCCCGGCTTCCCGGCTTCGGGAGGTGTACGACGCGGCCTTGGCTCGGCTTCCCTTCCGGGGACTCATCGTCGCCACCCGGCCGGACTGCCTTGATTCCGGGAAGGTGGAGCTCCTTGCCTCGTACCGGGACCGGGGCCTGGACGTATGGGTCGAGCTGGGCCTGCAGAGTTCGAGGGACGCGACCCTGGCCCGAATCCGGAGGGGCCATAGCGCGGCGGATTTCTCGGCGGCCCGGTGCCTGCTCGGCCGGCGGGGAATCCCCGTCTCCGCCCACGTCATCTTCGGCCTTCCCGGGGAGACCGAGTCGGACATGCTGGGGACGGTCCGGTTCCTGGCGGAGCTGAAGGTCGAGGGGGTCAAGATCCACGACCTCCACATACCCTACGGCTGCAGCCTCTACCGGGAAGTCCTGGCGGGGGAGTTCGTCCTGGTCTCTCCCCGGCGGCACCTGGATCTCTGCATCCGAGCCCTGGAGCTTCTGCCCGCGGAAACCGTCATCCAACGCCTCACCACGGACACCCCCCCGGACCGCCGCGCGTTGCCCCGCCGGGGGATCGAGAAGGCGGGATTCCTGCGTAGCCTGGATCGGGAGCTCGAGGCCCGGGATACCTGGCAGGGACGCCTGTCCGGCCCACGTTAACCCGGAACGCATAGAAGTCCAATCTTGTAAGAAAAATCATTCCAAGGCCAAGTTCGCTCTTCACGGCCGCACACATTGCGGATATACTATGCCTCGCCATGCAAGTGAAGAACCCGGAGCTCTTCTCCCTCATCGAGACGATCTCCCAGCACTACCAGACGAACATAGCCAACCGGTTCACCCGGCGCGCCCTCTCCACCATGACCCTGGACGCGGGGTCCTGGGGCCAGATCGAGGAGCTCACGGAAAAGGTCGACAATTACCGGTACCAGGGCTATCACCTGGACGAGCTGTACACGTACATCCTGGCCTTGGCCCGCTTCATCTACCAGGCCCGGCGGCAGGTGGCTCCAAACCTCAAGTTCATGGCCACCTCCGGCCATGGCCAGGAAAGGATCACCGACGCGGACAGGGTCTTCCGGGACATGGCGGTCAACAACTTCGCCTCCAACCTGAAGATCCTCGCGGATTACCTGAACGACCTGTACCTCAAGGTCGTAGCCTTGGACAAGGAAGCCGCCGGGGCGAAACAGCCGGCATTCTCCCGTATCCCGGAACTCAAGGAGCTCGGCCGCTACCTGGTGGAATAGGGTGCCCGGGCGGCCTCTAGGGCCTCCTCATTGACAACGGACTCGGTTTTCCCCTAGTATAGGCTTCCGCGTCGATTGGAGCGGTGTCCGAGCGGTTTAAGGAGGCGGTCTTGAAAACCGCTGTACCGTAAGGTACCGGGGGTTCGAATCCCCCCTGCTCCGGTACGGCATTGTCAAGCCGATCTGTTCTTTGCTTTGGTAAAGGTTCCATGAGCCCGGATCGCGGGGGATTCGAAGCGAAACCCGCGCCGACCAAAGGGAGGGATAGGCGGCAGGATGCCGCCGGAAGCGGGTGGAGCCGGGTTCGAGGAGCGCGAGGGAAGCGCGCGACGAGAACCGAATCCCCCCTGCTCCGGGATTCGGGGACCTTGGAGAGGTGCGAGAGCGGCCGAATCGGGCTCCCTGCTAAGGAGTTGTACCCCTCAAGGGTACCGGGGGTTCGAATCCCCCCCTCTCCGTAAATCGCCTTTTCTCCAGTTAATCGGGGGATTCGAACCGAGCCCCCGCCGACCGGAGGGAGGCGAGGCGATCGGGAGATCGCCGCGAGGGGGCGAGACGGGTTCGAGGAGCTTCCAGGACGGAAGCGACGAGAACCGAATCCCCCCCTCTCCGGAAACGGCTTTTCTTCGGATGGTCGGGGGACGCGGACCGAGCCCCTCGCCGACCGGACTAAGGCATGTAGACGGCCGGGAAATCGGCCGCGTCGTGTGCACGAGCGAGGCTATAGCTCAGCTGGATAGAGCGCCAGATTGCGGATCTGAAGGTCGGAGGTTCGAATCCTCTTAGCCTCATCGCCGTGGAGAGATGCGAGAGCGGTTGAATCGGGCGGTCTCGAAAACCGTTGAACCCGTAAGGGTTCCGGGGGTTCGAATCCCCCTCTCTCCGGAGATTGTAGCTATCCGGAGAGGGACCCGCCGGTTCCTCTCCGGGTGCGTCGAAGTAAAAATGTAGTTCGAATTTGGAGAGATGACCGAGCGGCCGAAGGTGCGCGATTGGAAGTCGCGTGTATCCGTAAGGGTACCGAGGGTTCAAATCCCTCTCTCTCCGTACGAAATGGAAGGACGAGCTCCCGGCCCGACTTTCGGGGGCTGTCCAAAAAGCCCGGACGGCTTTGTGGTTTGTGGACAGCTGGTTCCCGTCCTGCAGTTTCAAGTGTTCTCTCCGAGAACGCTTGAAACTGCGAGGTTTGTCGCATGCGTACCGCATGCGACAAACCGGCTCTCGGTCGTTCGTAGCCAGGCCCCACGCTAACGGTCGCCGCCTAACCCCGCCAGGCCCGGAAGGGAGCAACGGTACGCGGTTGGGCGTTGTGCCGTGGTCAGCCTGGCTACCGACGTCCGAGGGCGTTTTTTTGATCGATCCGACAAGATGAACAAGATAAAATCCGGATTAATAAAATAAGGATTATGAAATAAAAAGAATCCCGATTCCATTTTTGACAATCTTGTTAATCTTTCATAATCTTGTCCATCCTGTTGGAACTATCAAGGAGCGTCCTTCCGAACGGCACCCTTTGCCGAAAGCGGCTGCCTCGTGGTATCCTTGACCCCATGGCATACGAGATAACCGCCGCCCGGAAGAGGCCCCGGGACTTCGAGGAGCTGGCGGGCCAGGACTTCGTCTCCACCACCCTCAAGGCCTCCCTGGACACCGGCCGGATCGCCCACGCCTACCTCTTTTCGGGCCCCCGGGGCTGCGGCAAGACCAGCACGGCCCGGATCCTGGCCAAGAGCCTCAACTGCGAGTCCGGGCCGACTTCAAAACCCTGCGGGACGTGCGCCTCCTGCCAGTCCATCCAGCGGGGAGCCGCCCTGGACGTGATCGAGATCGACGGAGCCTCCAACACCTCCGTGGACAACGTCCGGCAGATCAAGGACGAGGTCCTCTTCCCCCCCTCCTCGGGGCGCTACAAGATCTACATCATCGACGAAGTCCACATGCTCTCCAACTCGGCCTTCAACGCCCTCTTGAAGACCATCGAGGAGCCGCCTCCCTACATCGTCTTCATCTTCGCCACCACGGAGCTTCACAAGGTTCCGGCCACCATCAAGAGCCGGTGCCAGCAGTTCAACTTCCGCCTGATCCCCCTGGACATCATCCGGGACCGCCTTCGCCAGGCCGCCTCGGAGCTCGCCGTGGAGGCGGACGAGGAAGCCCTCCTGTGGATCGCCAAGGAAGCCACGGGTTCCCTCCGGGACGCGTACACTCTTTTCGACCAGGCCGTCTCCTTCTCGGAGGGCCGGATCACCTACGAGAAAGTCCGGGACAAGCTGGGCCTCGTGGGGGTAGACCGGATGAACGAGCTCTTCGAGCGCTGCGTCCGGGGAGAGCGGGCGGAGGCCCTGGACTGGGTGGAGGATATCCTGTCCCGGGGGGTGTCCCCGGAGCAGTGCGTGGCGGACGCGGCCGAGTACCTCCGGTCCCTGCTCCTCATCAAGAGCGGGGTTTCCCGGGAGTCCGTCTTGGGCGACTCGCCTTCCCGGTATTCCCGGGAAGTCCTGGATGCCCTGAGCGTCCAACGGATCGAGCGAGCCCTGGCGGAGATCTTGGACCTGCACCGGGACCTGCGCTACACCGTGGATCCCCGGCTGGAGCTGGAACTGGCAGCGGCCCGGCTATGCTCAATCCGGGACTGGATCTCCCCCTCCGAGGCGGCCCGGGCCGTGGAGGACCTACGGGCCTGGACCCTGTCCGCGGAGGCCGCGTCGGCTCCTTCCCCGGCCGCGGGCGCGGCCCGGGCCGGCCGTCCGGAGCAGCCGGGGACCGGTAGGGACTCGGAGCAAAAAAAAAACCGTGATCCGGACCTGAGTTCCGGACGGCTCCGGGATTCCCGGGAGACCGAAGCGCCGGCGGGTACTGCAGGAACCCCGGAGCGAGGGGTCGCCGGAACCGGCCAGGACCCCAGGCCCGCCGCCCCGGCATCCGGCTCTTCCGCGGGGGCCGATCTCGATCCACGGACTCTTCGGGATGCCGTCCTGACCCGGTTGGCCAAGTCCCACGTGGTCCTGGCCAGCGCCCTGGACAAGTCCCTGACCTGGACCTTGACGGACAACCGCCTCGAGATCCTTTTCCGGTCCGGATACGAGGAGGCCATGGCCCGCCGGGACCTGGCCGTTCTGGTCAAGGCGGCGGGCGACGCCGCGGGGAGGGCCTTGAAGGTGGAGTTCCGGGTGGAAGAGGCCCCTCGGAATCCTCCTCCGGCGGCCCGGGATCCCTCGGATTCCGGACTGCCGGAGGAGACTCCCGCACCCGCGGATTCGGACGCGGTGGAGATCGTGGAGCGCGTATTCCGGGGCAAGCGGGTGGAGAGTTCCTCCGGATCGCCCCGTTCGGGAGAGGCCGATGGATATTTCTGATTTGCTCAAGATGCTCGGGGATCCCCGGGCCCTTCAGGAGCGCGTACGGGAAGCCCAGGAACGGGTGGCCCGCGCCGCCGCGACCGGTTCCGCGGGGGGCGGCATGGTCCGGATCACCCTGAACGGATCCTTCGAGATGACCGGGATCGAGATAGCTCCGGAGGCCTTGGATCCTCCGGATCCAGGCCTGATCGGGGACCTGGTGCGGGCGGCCCATAACGACGCCTCGGCCCGGCTTCGGGAGACCCTGCAGAAGGAGCTGGCCGGCGCGGCCGGGGGCCTTCCCATCCCGCCGGACCTCTTCGGGGGCGGAGCGCCTCGGTGAAGGCCCTGGAGGACCTCATCGGCCTTTTGTCCCGATTGCCCGGGATAGGCCGGAAGAGCGCGTCCCGCATCGCCTTCCATCTCCTCAAGGCCGACGAGTCCTTTGCCCGGACCCTGGCGGAGCGGATCCTGAGGCTTCGAGCCTCCGTGCGGTTCTGCTCGGTCTGCGGAGCCTATGCCGAGACGGATCCCTGTCCCATCTGTTCCTCTCCGGCCCGGGACCGGTCCATCTTGTGCGTGGTGGAGCAGCCCCAGGATGTCCTGACCGTGGAAGCTTCCCGGGAATACCGGGGTCTCTATCACGTACTCGGGGGTCTGCTCTCGCCCTTGGACGGAGTGGGGCCCGAATCCCTGCGGATCGACCGTCTTTCCGAGCGCATCCGGGGCGGGGGGGTACGGGAGGTCGTCCTGGCGACCAACCCGACCGTGGAGGGGGACACCACGGCCCTGTATATCCGGAAGGTGCTGGAGAACGCCGGGGTTTCGGTAACCCGGCTCGCCACAGGCATACCCGTGGGAGGCGATCTGGAATACGCGGACAAGCTGACCTTGGCCCGATCCTTCCGCGGCCGCGTCCGATTCTAGGGGGGCGCCGATCGCCTCGAAGCCCGCCGGATCATCCCCGTCCGTCCGCGCCGGAAGTCCCGGAGCCCGGGAGTCGGCGGCCTACGCCCTCCTCCGGCCGTACCATAGGGCGATGATCCCGTCCAGTTCGGGCACCGAGAAGCCCAGGTCCTCGACCCGGGACCGCGTATCCGACCTCTCCCAATCCATGTAGGGGTTCGAGTAATTCCGTTCCAGGAAGTCCCGAATGAGGTCCTCCGCCCGGCCCAGGGGATCCTCGAACACGTCCTTCGGCTTTATGCGCCGCCCGGAGAGCCAGTCCCGGATGGCCGGCCCGACCCGGGCCAGGAACTCCTCCCGGTAGACGTCGTACCGCCTTCCGGAAAGAGCCTTGATGCGGTCCGAGACGCTGCCCCGGGGGGCGGGCGGGGATGCTTGGGCGGGGCCGCCCGGACTTCCCCCGGAGGCGGACCGCCTGAGGGGAGGCTTCGACGGGGAGCTCTTCGGCCTCCGGGCCCGAGGTTCCGGAACGCCGGTGCCCCGATCGGAATCCCGGCCCGCCTCCCGGGCGCCGCCGGGCCGGGAGGATCTCCGTTCCGGGGCGGCCTTGCCGGAGACCGCCGGCGTTCCGATCCGCCGGCCCGAAGGTCTTCCGGCCCGGGAGGGATCGGCTTTCACAAGCTTCGTACCACTAAGGGAGGGTTCCCGCCGTTCCTTGAGGGCCTTCCAGGCCCTCTGCATGTACAAGTCCCCCTGGGTCGTGTACGAGTACCCCGGGGACAGGGCGGCGCAGACCCGGGAGAGGATTTCCTCGTCCGCGGTCCCCGTGGCCCGGCCTTCCCGGATGATCCTAAGGATTCGGTGATGGGGGGTGCCGTGCTTCCTGGAGTACAGCAGGACCCGGCGCTCGAAGGCCGGATCCTTCGAGGAATCCCAGTACTTGAAGCAGAAGGCTACGGCCCGGTCCTCCCGCCGTACGATATTCGAGGGAATTTCTATCCCTTCGATCTCCCGAGCGCTCAGGCGGACCCGGGAAAGGTCGGGTGAATCGGAACATTCCCCGTCGAAATATCGGGCGGCAAGGGTCCGGACTCGTTGTATCTCCCGGGCCTTGTACTTTAACAGCCCCGCCAACACGCAAAGCTCGCCCAGACGGGCCAGGGCCGCATCCCGCCCCGCCGGGAGGAGCCGGACCACGGATTCCAGGGCGCTCAGGAATCCGCTCGCATCCCGGGTCGATATCCGGGAAACCGGTTCGCATAGGGAGTCCAAGGTTTCCCGGATTCGCGCGGAGGCCGAGCGGAAGAGGTCCCAAAGGAGCTCGTCGTGGAAGGCGGAAAAGCGGGGATCCGAGCGGCGGAAGAGGTTGAACAGTTCGGATCGTTTCCCGTCGTCGGGATACCGGGACTTCAGTACCCGGTTGAAGAGGGCCAGGGCCTCGGCGGTTCGGCCTTCCGCCCGAAGCCGGAAATACAGGCCGACCTCGGGGTCCTGCCCGACGCCGAGGCCCGGAAAGATCTTCCGGAGTACCGCGTCCCTCGCCGCCCTGTCCGCCCGTTCCATGACGAGGGATTATAGGGGAGGCCGCCCGACCGATCAAGCCGGGGGCGGTCGTGCAAAAAGGCCGCCCCGGGTCGGGGCGGCCTTCGGTTTCACTTCCCGGGGTCCGAGTCCTACTGGAGGAGCTGGAGGACCTGCTGGGTTTTTTGATTGGCCTGGGCGAGCATCGCGTTTCCGGCCTGGGCGAGGATGCGGTTCTTGGTGTAGTCCACCATCTCGTTGGCCATGTCGGCGTCCCGGATCCGGCTCTCGGCGGCCTGGAGATTCTCGGCGCCGATGTCGATCCCGCGGATCGCGTGCTCCATGCGGTTCTGGTAGGCTCCCAGATCCGCCCGCTGCTTGTTGACGACCTTGAGGGCCGCGTCCAGGGTTCCGATGGCGCGGTTGGAGTCGTCCGGGGTGGCGATGGACAGGATGCTCTCGTCCCCGACGTTGCGAACGCCGAGTCCCTTCGCGGTCATCGTGCCGATGTAGGCGCGCTCCCGCTGATCCATGTTGGCGCCGATGTGGAACCACATGGATCCGGTGACGATGTTCTCCCCGGTTTCCCGGGCGAAACGGCCCGTGAGCAGGTTCATGCCGTTGAACTGGGCATGGCTCGCGATGCGGTCGATCTCGTCGACCAGCTGCGAAACCTCGACCTGGATCTGCATGCGGTCTTCCGCGCTGTAGATCCCGTTCGACGCCTGAACGGCCAGTTCCCGCATCCGCTGGAGAATGTCCTGAGTCTCCTGGAGGAACCCCTCCGCGGTCTGGATGAAGGAGATGCCGTCCGCGGCGTTCTTGGACGCCCTCTGGAGTCCGCGAATCTGCGAGCGCATCTTCTCCGAAACCGCGAGTCCCGAAGCGTCGTCCCCGGCGCGGTTGATCCGCAGGCCGGACGCGAGCTTCTCCATCCCCTTGTCCACGTTCCCGTTCGTGACCCTGAGGGAGCGGTCGGCGAACATCGCACTGAGGTTGTGATTGATGATCATAACCCGTTTCTCCTTTCCTTAGGTGGCAACGGCCCGTCTTCGGGGCCGTTTCGGCTTCCTTGCCGGTATCGTGTCTGGTTCGACGTCGCTCCTCCGGGACCTACGGCCCCGACGAAGTGATACCGTGGGTCGCCGTTCGGCGAAAAACCGTACGGCGCCCTCTCTAGGTATCGGTATTCCTTAAACGGGCTTTAGGGTTTCCGCGAGCGAACCGTCGCGGCCGCCGAAGCGGCCGTGAATCGGAGCCGTCGCTTTACCCGGGGGCGGAGAAAATGCTATCCTCCCGCGGGGAGAAGCCATGACCGTCAGAAGGATAGCGGAACTGCTGGAAGCCCGGGTGCATACGGGCGAGGACGACCTGGACCTGGACGTGAGCGCCGCCTGCGGCGCGGACCTCATGAGCGACGTGATGGCCTTCGTAAAGGAGAAGGTCGTCCTCCTGACGGGCCTCGTGAACCCCCAAGCCATCCGGACCGCGGACTTGCTGGATATCCGCGTGATCGTTTTCGTGCGCGGCAAGACTCCTTCCCGGGACATGGTCGAGGCGGCCCGGGAATCGGGGATGATCCTCCTTTCCACGAACTACTCCATGTTCATAGCCTGCGGTCGCCTCTACGAGGCCGGCTTGCGGGCCGGCGGCACCCGGGAGATCCGCTAGGTTCGCCCCGTGGTCCTTACCTTTACCGTCCCCGGAGGGGACTTCAACCAGGCCGGCCGCGCCTCCGGGGAGGTCAAGAAGGTCCTCGCCCGGCTGGGCGTGGATCCCGGGCTGATCAAGCGGGTCGCCGTCGCGATGTACGAGGCGGAGATCAACATGGTCATCCACGCCGGGGGAGGCACGGCGATCGCGGACATCAGCCCGGAGCGGGTGATCCTTACCCTGGAGGATTCCGGGCCCGGCATTCCCGATCTGGACTTGGCCATGCAGGAAGGGTACTCGACGGCGCCGGAGTGGATCCGGGAGCTGGGGTTCGGCGCCGGGATGGGGCTTCCGAACATGAAGAGGAACAGCGACGAGCTTGCCATAGACTCCTCGCCGGGGAGAGGCACCCGGGTGACCATCATCCTGAAGCTCCGCGGACCCGGAGCCTCCGCCCCCGACTCGGACCCGGCCGCCCGGCCCGCCGCGTCGACCGATTCGGGAAGTA
>Ga0067045_1004355_pt1 | contig 11967 bp, 10 predicted proteins | sample TerdegcTABiofilm_FD_59184 | JGI IMG/M metagenome (GOLD analysis project Ga0067045, IMG submission 59184) | Combined Assembly of (Gp0054472, Gp0054536) Wastewater bioreactor microbial communities from Singapore -Terephthalate degrading...
TGAAAAAATGAGCTATTACACTACAACTTCTTGACAAAATCAAAAAGCCCAAAACCTGCTATTTCAGCGGGGCTGAGGGCTCTTTTTCATCTATTTTGCTGTCAAAGTCAGGATATATATCTAATTGTACTATTCAAGGCGCATTCCACGCAAATGAAAAAATTCTATTACCACCCCCAGAATATTCATCAGTCTTTCGAATATATATTACGGATATAGGAGGATATTAATTGGGGACATTCCGCGGCAAGGAATGTCAATTGGGGACATTCCTCCTACCCCAGGCTCAGACTTCGGAGAGGAGGTGTGTCCCCTGGCCTTAAATGTAGCGGTGTGTCCCCTGACCTTAATTTAAAGGAGGAAGCGCACATGAAAAGACTGATGGCAATTACTTTAGTTGTTGTTATGGTACTGGGGGTTACAGCGACGGGATATGCAGCGCCGAACTGGAAGACGAACGGGGGGCTGCCTCCGGGGATACAGAAGCAGCTGACCCTGGCATTTTTCACCAGCCTGAAGGATCTGGATGATGTGCCATGGGCAAAAAACGCGATGGAGAAAATGTCGGTAAAGGGCATTATAAAGGGGTATGAGGACCTGACCTTCAAGCCCAATCGTTCGGTAACAAAGCTCGAGGCCATAGTCCTGGCTCTCAGGATAATGGGCTGGGAAGATAAAGCCGTTAAGACAAATGTCCTGCCTGCAAAATATAAGGGCTCGAAGGTGGACCAGTGGGCTGTGGGTTACATCAAGGTGGCCTATGACAAAGGGATTTTAGATGAAGTGGATATTCTCGACTTCAATCCCAACGAAGCGGCCAAGAGGTGGGAGGTAGCAAAATATTTCGTGAGGGTCCTGGGGTATGAGGAAGAGGCCCAGGACCATATGAAAGACAGGCTTAAGTTCAAGGACTATCCCGCCATACCCGTAGGGGCCGTGGGCTACGTCTATGTTATAAACGACCTGGGGCTGATGGTGGGTAACGAGGACGGAACATTCAACCCCAACAAGGCGGTATCCAGGGCGGAGATGGCTGTGCTCATGGATAGGATAGACGGCAAGGTGGACAGCGATGTGGACGAGAACGAAGTGGAAGGAAAGATAGTGGACATCGACTATGACGACTACGAGCTTACCCTTGAGGTGGACGGAAAAGAGAAAGACTATAAAGCCCTGGAGGGCATTGCCGTATACTATAAGGGAAGCTATATTTCCTTTGACAAGCTGAAGGAAGGCAACATCGTCGAGGTGCTGCTGAACAGCCAGGGGAAAATAATGTTTATAGAACTGAAGGACAAGGCCGAGGATAAACTGATATCCGCCTACAGCGGAGAAGTAAAGGCGGTGGATGCCGGCGGCAGGGAGATAACCATAAAGAGCGGTACGGCAATATTCATATTCGTTGTCAAGTCCGACGCTGATATCGAGGTCAACGGTGAGGATGCGGACCTTGAGGATGTGCTTGAGGGCGACTATGTGAAGCTGAAGGTTGACGACAGGAACAGGGTCATCAAGATACAGGCGGAGGGCGAAAGAAAAGGCGATGATGCAGCAGCCGAGGAGGTAAGCGGGACCATATACGCAATAACCACCGGCAGTGTCAGGGGTATAACGATAAGGCTGGACAGCGGCCGTATCAAGACTTACAACATTACCAGCAATACCGAAATCTTCCTTGACGGTGAGGATGCCGCCCTTTCAGAGCTCGAAACCGGCATGAAGGTGGTACTGGAGGTTGAGGGAAATGACGCCCTTGTAGTCGAAGCCGAGACAGAGGCGTCCGGACAGGTTGAAGGCGTGATATACAGGGTGAATGACGACACGATAAGGGTTAAGGTAGGAAGTTCCTACAAAACTTACACGATTGATGACGACACCGTTATCCTTCTGGATGGAGAAGAATCGGATGTAGGTGACCTTATGGTCGATATGAATGTGAAGGTCAGGTATAGAGCGGAACTGGCGGTAAAGATAGAGGCCGAGAGCCTGGCAAGCGAGGCTGAAGGGGTAATAAGCGAGGTAGGCAGGAACAGCATAAAGGTCAAGGTCGGGAGCACCACAAAGACCTTAACTATAAACAGCGGCACCAAGGTGTATATCGATGGAAAAGCGGCAGCGGCCGGTGACCTTAAAGTGAATATGGAGGTCCGGGTCAAGTTCAGGGCAGAACTGGCGCTGGAAATAAGGGCCAGCAGCGTATATACGGAAGTTGAGGGCGTAATTACGGGTAAAAACGCCAGTGATTCGACCATAACAGTTAAGGTTGGAAGCAGAACCAGGACTTATGGAGTCGGCGGCGCAGAAATCTATGTAGAAGGAGTAAGGGCGAGGTTCAGCAGCCTGAAGCTGGGCATGGATGTAAAACTCGAAATAGCCAACGGGACCAGCGCAGTGAGGGTAGACGCCGAACTTGACAGCGTTGAGGGAGAGGTCGTGTCGGTGGACACCGATGATATGGAAATAACCCTTGAAGTGTATGGCAGCACGGAGGTTTATGGCCTGGACGATGGCGTTGAAGTGGAACTGGATGGCGAAGATGCGGAACTGGAGGACATTGAGACAGGGGACGATGTCGAGCTTCTGTTTGAAGACGGCGTCGTAGTAAAAATAAGGGGTTAAAAGGAGTTACGGCTGCGGTTAAGCTCCCGCTCTGCGCGGGAGCTTAACTTTTGGGACACGGGGACGGTTCTTTCTGTCCCAGAATTTTGGGACAGAAAGAACCGTCCCCCCTGTCCCAAAAGAATCGTCCCCCCTGTCCCCTTTTCCTGACTGAAACAGCTTCATCCCAGATGTGCGCCTGACAAACGCAAAGCCGGTCGAAGGGTAAACTTTCTGCGGGAAAATAGTAGTAAACCTGAATATTTGTAGAAGGAATTACCCGTTATGTAAAGAATATTTATAAGTGAAGCAAAAGAAGAATCTGTTGATGGGGAGGATGATGGATTTGCCCAGGATAAGATTAGTTAGAGTGTTATCTGCAGTTATGGCCGTACTGGTAATCGTAACCGCATTACCTTTGAGTGCAGGCGCTGTAAGGGTGTTTACGGATGTGGCCGAGACCGACTGGTTCAATTCCTACATATTGAAGGTGAAAGAAAATAGCTTGATGAGCGGCTATCCGGACGCTACTTTTAAACCCAATGTATCAATCAATAAGATCGAAGTCGTCGCAGCTTTATGCAAGCTTGTAGGCATTCAAACCAGTGACTCGTCGATTGTGGTCTACAAGGCAAAGTACAATTCGGTAATGCAGAGCAACAGGATTCCCGACGACTGGTCCAGGGATTACATAGCCTATGCGCTGGAGAAGGGAATTATACAGCAGGAGGAGCTTGCCACCTTTGTAAAGAGTGACGGTACCGTGAACAACGCGAAAAGGTACGAGGTTGCCATATTCCTCGTAAGGGCGTTGGGGCTTGAGCAGGAGGCCAAGTCCTACGGCAATATCATACTGGATTTTAAAGACAACGAGCTCATTTCTCAGGGAACGAGGGGATACATAAAAGTATTGAAGGACAGGAATATAATGAAGGGAGACGCTGAAGGCAAGTTTAACCCGAACAATGAGATAACCCGGGCGGAATTTGCCACCGTACTTGCCACCTCCCTGGATTATGCCGGGGGAACCACGACACCTGCCGCTACCACGATTGAAGGTATAATCGAGGAAGTGGTCAGGGGAACCGGCAGGACAATAATCAAGATTTCCATGTCCGATGGGGGTATAGACATCTATGATGTTGATACGGCAGCCACCGTTAAGATAGATGGGCTGACTTCAACCATTGCCAGCGTTGCCGCAGGGCAGCAGGGCAGCTTCGGCATAAAGGACAACAAGATAGTGTCCATAAACGTGTCCAGCAGCGCTGTAGTTGTTGAAGGCATTATCAGGAGCGTATATACCGGGACCGAATACGGAATCCTTACCGTGGAAAAGAGCAGCGGGGACAGGGTTACGTACAATGTACCCACAACGGCTGTAATAAAGCTTGACGGTGCAACGGTCACCCTGGACAGGCTGAGTTCCGGGGATAAGGTAAAGGTTACGGCCAGCGGCACATACGCCACCAAGGTGGAGGCCGAAACAAAGACCAGGACTGCCATGGGTATATTCAACGGCCTGAAGACCGATACGGGTCTGATACTGATACTGAAGAAGGGTACCCAGGAGATCGAGTATCCGGTGGATGATGATGCGACGGTCAAGAGGGACGGCAGGACAAAATCCCTCAGCGACCTCCGCAAGGGTGACGAGGTGGAAATTACCACCGAATACGGGATCGTTACCAATATTGTTGCAGAAAGCACCGACAGGGAAGTGGAAGGCACCATTTATTCCCTGCTCATTGCCCGCCCCCATCAGTTGACCATATTGACTAAAGACGGCAGTACCGAAACCTTTTTGGTTCCCGTCGACGTGGACATAGAGATAGACGGCAAGACCGCCAGCATATACGACCTCAGGCTGGATTACAAGGTTGATGTGGAAGTCGAAAGCGATGAAGTGGTGACCATAGAGGCAACCTCGGTCGTATCCCAGAACGAGGTTATAGGCACGGTCCAGTATGTGAATACCAGCGTCAATGTTATTACCTTGAAGGTTCTGGATGCGTCGACCGGCGCCTATATCGTGAAGCAGGTGAACGTAAACGACAATACCAGGATTATCAATAACAGCGGCACCAGGAGATATTTGAGGAATATAGAAGTGGGCGACAGGCTTGTTGTGGTCGGGCATTCGGAACTCGGGGTATTCATCGCGGATACCATTATGATTACCAACAGGTAAACATAAAAAAACAAACACCCTGCAGCCGCAGGGTGTTTTGATGGTGCCGGCTTTGGCAAGAATTAGCTTTGAAAGGATTGATTCCACGCGGAATTATGAGATTGGAGGGAACACAATGGATAAACTAATTATTACCGCTGCGATGGTAGGCGCCGAGGTGACAAAGGAGCACAACCCGGCGCTCCCCATAACAGCCGAAGAGATAGGAGAAGAGGCATACAGGTGTTATAGGGCCGGCGCTTCAATAATCCATCTTCATGTAAGGAAAGAGGACGGACGGCCGACCCAGGACCGGGAAGTCTTCAGCAGGGCCATCGAGGAGATCAGGAAGCGGTGCGATGTGATAGTGCAGATTTCAACCGGGGGAGCGGTGGGCATGTCCGCAGAGGAGAGGATGCAGCCCCTTGAACTGAAGCCCGAGATGGCTACCCTCACAACGGGGACGTGCAATTTCGGCAGCGAGATATTCACCAACCCCGAGGGCTATATTGAGAAGTTTGCCCTGAAGATGAAGGAGTATGGCATCAAACCGGAAATTGAAGTCTTTGAGCGGGGAATGATCAGCAACGCACTCACGCTGGTAAAGAAGGGATTGCTTTCTACGCCCCTTCACTTTGATTTTGTTATGGGGGTACCCGGCGCCATACCCGGAGAGGTCCGCGATCTTGTGTACCTTGTGGACAGCATTCCTGAGGGCAGCACATGGACTGTGGCCGGCATCGGGCGGACCGAGACGCCCCTGTCCCTTGCAGCCATTGCAATGGGCGGCAATGTGAGGGTAGGTTTCGAGGATAATATCTATTACAGCAAAGGAGTGCTGGCTGAGAGCAACGCCCAGCTTGTCGAGAGGATAGCGAGGATTTCAAGGGATGCCGGCAGGGAGGTGGCATCTCCCGACGAGGCGAGAAGGATACTGGGCATATAATGTGACAAGGGAATGGGACAAGGGGACAGGTGGGACAAGGGACCTGTCCCCTTGTCCCATATAAAAATCATGCCCCGCTGCCTAAATGCATGAGAAAGTCTTTTGGGTCGATGGCAGGTACCGGAGAATTATCAAAATCCTTTGTATTGCGGGTAACAATAAAATCGGCTTTTACTCTTTTAGCTATTGCCCCAACGAGAGCGTCTTCAAAATCGGTCACTTTGCTTGATAATGCAGCCATAACATCGGATGCAAGCACATCAGCAATACCGACAAGGCTTAGCAATTGAACGATGGCATCCTTAGATTTTACGGGATCCTTGTTTGCCCGATGCAGGATGTAATAAATGTCTGCGATACTGTTGGCGGTAACTAAAGCTCCGGCTTTTCCGAGGGCGGCCAGCTTTAACACATTATAAGACGCATCAAAAAAATCAGTGCGGTGCAATAAAACATCAAGAACGATATTGGTATCAATTAGTATCTTCATTGTTTAGATAACCGATCCTTTTTGGCGTCATCCAGTGTATAACCGTCGTCCTCAACGATGCCGACAAGACCGTTAAGCAGCTCGAGCTTATTTTCCTTTAAGTTCGTCAGCCTAACAACGGGTTTGTTGTTTTTAGTTATAATGATGTCTTGAGTTTCCGCCAATTGAAGGTATTTGCCGATATTTGTTTTTAATTCGGTGGCAGTAATAATCATGGTGAGAGCCTCCTTTTAGATTTTATTATGATTAGTGCACTAATATTATATTCAAATCGTTCGATTATGTCAACAAATATTGTGCCATAAATATTGTGCCATAACTATAGTGCGAAATAAATGGAAAGGGGTAGGGGCGGTAAAATCTCCAAACGGGACAAGGGGACAGGTCCCTTGTCCCACCCGCACCTCTGCTTTATATAGCAAAAATTGCATGGGAATTATGAAGTGGCGTCAAAAATATTAGGGATTTACGGAAGGATTTGAATACCCGATGACGAATATTATTATCAGGGAGGTGCGGAGAATGCTGATCAACAACAGTTCGGTCGTAGCTGTAAGATGCCCCTGGTGCGGCAGCATACAAATGAATAGTATTAGTCCTTTCCAGCTTTCCGGAGGCGGTGGGTTGACATTTAACTGCCAGTGCGGAGAAGAACTCTTCACGCTCAGAAAGACAGAAAGCGGCGGCTATCAGCTGAAGATTTCATGTATAGCCTGCGATTGTCAGCATATCTATAAATTAGGGTATAAAGACCTTTGGAAGACGGAAGTTTGTATTCTCAGCTGTCTCTACACCCGGATAGAAGTATGTTTTATAGGCAGACGCGAACCTGTGATTGAGGCTGTGGAGAGGTACGAAAGGGAACTCGATGATATAATAAACGAGCTGGGGATTGAGGAATTCCTGGATGATGATGACCTCTGGTTTGAGAGTTTCAGCCAGTTTATGGATACCATAGAGAAGGTTAATTTCAGCAAGGAATTGGGGAAGAATAAGGTTGACAGCCTTGCCGAGAGGCCTGAGCGAAGCAAATAATCAAAAGGGGACATCCCGCGGCAAGGAATACCTTAAAGCAGCGGTGTGTCCCCTTACCGAAGAAAGGGAGGAAGGCTATGAAACTCTACATAGACACTGCCAACCTGGATGAAATAATTCAGGCAAACTCTATGGGTGTAATAAGCGGCGTTACAACCAACCCTTCCCTTGTTGCGAAGGAGGGGGCGGATTTTAAGAAGCGTTTGCGGGATATAACCTCAATAGTTGATGGCCCTGTCAGCGCCGAGGTTATATCGCTGGACCCGGATGAGATGGTTAAGGAAGCCCAGGATCTGGCCTCAATCCATCCAAATGTGGTGATAAAGGTACCGCTGACGGTGGAAGGACTAAAGGCCACAAAGGTTCTGGCCGGGATGGGCATTAAGGTAAACTCCACCCTGGTGTTTTCCGCCAACCAGGCCCTGCTGGCTTCAAGGGCGGGAGCCGCCTACGTGAGCCCCTTTGTGGGCAGGATGGATGATGTTGGCAACAGCGGAATGCAGGTAGTCAGGGAGATTGCCGGGATTTTCGGGATCCACGGGATAGCGACCGAGATTATAGCTGCAAGTATCAGGCATCCTATGCACGTGACCGAGGCGGCGCTGGCGGGCGCGCACATTGCCACCGTACCGTTCAAGGTGCTGGAGGCAATGGTAAAGCATCCTATGACCGACCTGGGAATACAGAAATTTTTGGATGACTGGAACAGAATCAGTGGTCAGTGACTAATTACCTAGAAGGGGGAAGAATTGTGAATAGGGACCTTGCCTTGAATCTTGTGAGGGTAACCGAAGCCGCAGCCCTCAGGGCGGCAAAGTTTTTAGGGAGAGGCGACAAGAACGCGGCTGACCAGGCGGCGGTCGACGGAATGAGGCATATGTTCGATACGGTACATATAAACGGTGTTGTTGTTATCGGCGAAGGTGAGATGGATGAAGCGCCTATGCTGTATATAGGTGAGAAAATCGGATGTGAGGATAAGGATGCCCCGGAGGTGGATATCGCTGTTGACCCCCTCGACGGGACGAATCTTATCGCTAAGGGAAGGCCCAACGCCATATCGGTTGTTGCCATGGCGCCCAGGGGATGCCTGCTTCATGCTCCGGATATGTACATGGACAAGATAGCCGTTGGTCCGGCGGCCAAGGGCAAGGTGGACATCAACGCGCCCCTGGAGGAAAACTTGAAAAATGTGGCAAAGGCTCTGAACAAGGATATATCCGACCTGACCGTTACCATGCTGGACAGACCCAGGCATGAGGAGACGATAGGGAGGATAAGGCGATTGGGAGCCCGGATAAAGCTGTTCAGTGACGGCGACGTAGGAGCGGCTATTGCGGCGGGATTTGAGCATACCGGTGTTGATATACTGCTGGGTATTGGAGGGGCTCCGGAAGGGGTTATCGCCGCGGTTGCCATGAAATGCCTGGGAGGAGATTTCCAGGGAAGGCTGGTGCCGTACAGTGAAGAGGAGAGGGAAAGGTGCCGTAAGATGGGTATAGAGGATACGGATAAGGTCCTTTACCTGGACGACCTTGTAAAGGGCGACGAAGCCTTCTTCGCGGCGACAGGGGTTTCGGACGGCGAGCTTCTCAAGGGAGTGGTGACCTACGGCCATAACAGGTCCAGGACCCATTCCGTCATAATGAGGGCGGAGACCGGCACCATAAGATTCATTGAGGCGATTCACCAGCTTGACAGAAAACCCGGATACGCATTATAGAATATTTTCAAAATGGAGCTATAGAAAGCTCCGTTTTTGTTAACAATTATAATACCCCTTGAAAAGCTGTAAATTTCCAGTATAATAGGGATATGCTATAGTATTCATTTACTAGAAGGCAAACAATTAATTCATAATATATCCTTTTACGGAGGTGCTGTTTATTGAACCAAGCAGAGTTGGAGAATAAGACCATAGGAGAGTTGCGGGAGGTGGCCAGGGAACTGGGCGTTAAAAGTCCCACAACTTATAAGAAATCTCAACTAATAGAGCTTATTCTCGAGAAGCAAGTGGAAAAATTCAAGGACGACAAGATGAAGCAGATAGAGGTTCTAGCAGAACCGGACTCTGTAGCAGGTGTTTTGGAAGTCTTGCCTGACGGATATGGTTTCCTCCGCTCATCTAACTACCTACCAGGCCCGAACGATGTTTACGTTTCCCCTTCCCAGATAAGAAAATTCAACCTTAAAACCGGAGATTTAATAAGAGGAAAGACAAGAGCAGCAAAGGAAAGTGAAAAGTACCACGCTTTGCTGTTCGTTGAAGCAGTAAATAATGATAGACCGGAAGTGGCGGCCAAAAGGCCGGATTTTGACGATTTAACTCCTATATATCCAAATCGCAGGATTACCCTGGAGTACTCCCCCACAGACCTTTCAACCAGAATAATAGACCTCATTGCGCCTATCGGTATGGGGCAGAGGGGGCTTATAGTGGCGCCCCCCAAGGCCGGGAAGACTATACTTCTTCAAAAAATCGCCAACAACGTTACCAAGAACCACCCAAATATTGAAGTAATAGTGCTTCTTATAGACGAAAGGCCTGAGGAGGTAACGGACATGCAGAGGTCGATCAGGGGAGAGGTCATATATTCCACCTTTGATGAGCTGCCCGAGCACCACATACGGGTTGCGGAAATGGTGCTGGAAAGGGCCCAGCGCCTGGTTGAACAGAAGAAGGACGTAATAATACTGATGGACAGCATCACACGGCTGGCCCGGGCCTATAACCTGACTATTCCTCCCACCGGCAGGACCCTGTCGGGAGGCCTTGATCCGGGCGCTCTCCACAAGCCGAAGAGGTTCTTCGGGGCTGCCAGAAACATCGAGGAGGGGGGCAGCCTTACCATCCTTGCCACAGCCCTCATTGAAACCGGAAGCAGGATGGATGATGTGATATACGAGGAATTCAAGGGTACGGGAAACATGGAGCTTCATCTGGACAGGCGCCTGTCCGAGAGAAGGATATTCCCCGCAATCGACATGAACAGGTCCGGCACCAGGAGGGAAGAGCTGCTTTTAAGCCAGGACGAGCTGGAAGCGGTATGGCATATCAGAAAGGCGCTGAGCTCGGCTCAGACGGCGGAGATCACCGAGGCGCTCATAAACCGGCTGGTGATGACAAACACAAACCGGCAGTTTGTAGACATGATAAAAAAGATGAACCTTTAAATAAAAAAGCGCCGGAGGCGCTTTTTTACATTTCCTTTATTACCTCTCCCATGCGTCTTATCCCCTCGATTATCTTTTCGTCGGGCATATTGGAGAAGCTGAACCTGCAGGTGTTTTCCCCTCCCCCGTTCGGATAGAAGGGGTCACCGGGTACAAAGGCTACGTTTTTCTCAAGGGCTTTGAGCATGAGCTGGGTTGTATTCACGTTTTCCGGGAATTCAAGCCATACGAACAGCCCTCCCTCTGGAACGAAGATCTTTACATCCTCCGGGAAGTTCTCCTTCATCATTTGAACCATCAGGTCCCTTCTGTGCCTGTACACTTTCTTGATCTCCTCTATGCGGGCGTCGAAGTCGTAGGTTTCGATGTAGGTGTTTAGCTGCATCTGGGTCAGGGTGTTTACCTGAAGGTCGGAACCCTGTTTTATCAGGTTGTACTTCATGAGGATTTCCTCGTTTGCGCATACCCAGCCCATCCTCAGCCCCGGCGAAAACGTCTTGGAGAAAGTGCCGAGGAAAACAACCCTGCCTTCGGTGTCGAAGGATTTGACAGCCGGGGGTATCTCTCCTTCATACCTCAGTTCATAGTAGGGATTGTCCTCTATTATTATTGTGTCGTACCTATTGGCCATATCCACCAGTTCCTTCCTCCTGCCGACGGACCAGGTTTTTCCGGTGGGGTTTTGGAAGTCCGGGATAACGTATATGTATTTGACCCTGGGATTATCCATAAGGGCCTTTTCCAGGTCCTCCATAATCATGCCGCCGTCATCCATCGGGATGTCCGCGAACTTGCATTGATAAGCCTTGAATGCATTTATCGCCCCAAGATAGCTGGGCTTTTCACAGATAACGACATCCCCCGGATCAAGGAATACCTTTCCGCTGAAATCAAGCCCCTGCTGCGAGCCCGAGGTCAGCAGTATGTTGTTTTTGTCAATGCCTTCTATACCCAATCTGTTAAGCCTTTCCACTATTTTCTCCCTGAGGGGAGGATACCCGTCGGTTGGGGCGTACTGAAGCGCTTTTTGACCGGCGCTGTCTAAAACGCTCAGGGTGACTTCCTTCAATTCTTCTATCGGAAACAGTTCCGGCGCCGGCATTCCTCCCCCAAAGGAAATGACCTCCGGTTTTTCTGTCAGCTTCAGTATTTCCCGGATGGTAGAAGCCTTTACGGTATCCATTCTGCTTGCGAATTTGAAAGCCATTAGTCCACCTCCTGATAATGATTGCTTTGCTATAATAATACCATTAATTTTCCATTTATTATAGCACAGAATTGCCTTCCAACAAATAGGGCGCTGAGCTTTTAAAAAAATTTGTGGAATTTGTAGTGGTTCACAGGGGTGACCTGTGCAAGTTTGAAATGGAACTCAAAAACGGTTCAAAATAGTTGACAGGAATAAGGGAATTATAATAATGCATCCTTAAGCTCAGGACGCTGCAGGGCATTTTTAGATCAAACGGGAAATTAGATCAATGTTTTTTCCATTGCGGGGCAAATTTACTTATGTTATAATATTAAAGTTAATAGCAGGACAAAGGAAAGAGAGAG
>Ga0067045_1031571_pt1 | contig 11967 bp, 7 predicted proteins | sample TerdegcTABiofilm_FD_59184 | JGI IMG/M metagenome (GOLD analysis project Ga0067045, IMG submission 59184) | Combined Assembly of (Gp0054472, Gp0054536) Wastewater bioreactor microbial communities from Singapore -Terephthalate degrading...
CCCCTGGTGACATAAGCCCTCAGGGGCCTGACGCGCCATGGGCGCACCGGAGCCTGGATATCCCTCGTCTCACTTGCGTCGTGAGCAGAGCCCGACTCCGTTTCTCCGGGGCAGTTCCAGGATATGGATTCTTGGGAACCGCAAACAAGTACCATTGGACACCGGACTGATGCCTCCGAAAATCCCGGGGGTCTGGGGGCAGCGCCCCCAGGGACGCTTCAGCCGGATGAACCTTTTTTTTCCGTCCGCGCGACCCCGCATGCCGGACTCCGGGACTTGCGTGCCGGGGAGCAGGACGGATACAACGGTGAGTGCGGACATTCCGCCAAGACCAGGCCCCCTGCCCTGCCCCGTTCCGGAGGTGAGAACATGAGGAGTCGAGCTGTGGCCCGATCGTTCCTGCCACGATTTCCGAAGTCCGGCGGCTGCGGCGTCTTGGTCTTTTTTTTGCTGGGCCCCGGTTGGCTCTTGCCGAGGCAGGCCGCGGCGGAAGACTTGGCCGAGGAGTTGAAGCGGGTCCCCTTCAAGATCGTCTATGAGACGCACCGCGAAGGGAACTGGGACCTGTTCATGGTCCACGCCGACGGCAGCAATCCCGCCAATCTCACCCGCACGCCGAAGGTCAACGAGATGTATCCCCACGTCTCGCCCGACGGCACCAAGGTCTCCTTCGTGGTCGATGAGGAAGAGGCGGGGGCGAAGGTCCGCAACGTCTACGTGATGAACCTCGACGGCTCCGGGCGCAGGCTCGTGGCCAGGAATGCCCGGGAGCCGTTTTGGAGCCCGTCGGGCAAGGCCGTCGTGTATGCGAAGGGCGAGTCGGAGAAGTTCTCCCTGGTGGACTACTACACGAAAGGGATTTTTTCATTGGACCTGGCCGCGGGCACGGAGAAGGAACACCCGAACCACGAGCTTCACCATCTTTACAACATGTGCATCACGCCGGACGGCCGGTGGTACGTTTCGACCGTCCACGCCGGGATGGGTTTTGGACACGCGATCCTGGCGATCGAAGCGGACGGGACCCGGGTCGTCAATCTCAAGCTGCCCGGATGCCGGCCCGACGTGAGCCCCGACGGGAAGAAAGTGGCTTGGGGCGCCGACGATTTCACCCTGCGGGTCGGCGACCTCGATTTCACCGGGCCGGAGCCCAAGGTGACCCACCAGCACGACGCGATCAAGAGCCCCAAGCCAATGGAGACCTACCACGTCGACTGGTCGCCCGACGGCAAGTACCTCGCCTTCAGCCGGGGCCCGAAACGGAAGCACCTCGGGCCCGCCCCGGAAATGGTCGGCGCCGACGCCGACGACTGGAACCTCTGCGTGGCCGACGCGGCCGCCACAAACCGCTGGGTCGCCATCACCACCGACGGCAAGTCGAACAAAGAGCCCGATTGGGTGCCGATGCCCAAGGGGAAGCCATGACGGACAAGAACAGGCCAGGAGGACGGGTTTCCAACCCGTCCCGGATGTTCTGGAAGACTCCCCTACACGCAATCTGCCTCGCAGCCGGATTGGCGATGGCATTCTCATGTCGCCGCGTCGAGGAGCCGGCGCCCGTCGCGGAATCGGTCAAGACCGTCGCCACCAAGACCGGCGCGGAGATGGTGCGGATTCCCGCCGGCCGGTTCCGTATGGGCAGCGCCGCCGGGAAGCCCGACGAAGCCCCGGTCCACGAGGTCTCGCTGGGTGCCTTCCTCATGGACCGCACCGAGGTCACGCAGGAGCAGTACGGGAAACTCGTGGCCGCGAATCCGTCGCACTTCAAGGCCCCGGACCGGCCCGTGGAGCAGGTGAGTTGGGCCGATGCCGCCCTCTACTGCAACCATCGCTCGTGCGACGAAGGGCTGGAGCCCTGCTACGACGAGAAGACCGCCAAGTGCAACTTCGCCGCCAACGGATACCGCCTCCCCACCGAGGCCGAATGGGAATACGCCTGCCAGGCAGGCGGCAACGACGCCTACAGCTTCGGCGCCGACGAGCGGCAGCTCAAGCAGTTCGCCTGGTATGCGGAGAACGCCTCCAAGAAGACGCAGCCCGTGGCCCAGAAGAAGCCGAACGCATGGGGTTTGTTCGACATGCACGGCAACGTGGCCGAATGGTGCAACGACGTGTACGAGGCCGACACCTACCGGACGAGTCCGGCCGAGAATCCCACCGGCCCGGCCGATGGGGAGCGCTACGTGCTGCGCGGCGGCGCGTGGAACTCGACCGCCGAGTCCTGCCGCACCGCGGCCCGGATCGGCGAAGACCCCGGCTTCCAGGACGCCTGCTTCGCCCGCGACGCGATCGGCTTCCGCTGCGTGCGACGCGCCTTGAGTGAGTCTCCCAAAGACGGCGGGGTGGGTCGAGCGCAGCGAGCCCCACCGGCGTTGGCCATGGTCTTGGGTCATATCTTCCGCGTGCGCGGCGAGTGGAAGCCGCTTCTGGTGGGGCTCGCGGCGCTCGACCCACCCTACGGATTCTCCACGGGAGGAAAATCCACCGCGAAGACCGGGCTGGTCTACAGCGACGTCTACCTGCGTCACGACACCGGCCGAACGCACCCGGAACGCCCGCAACGACTCACGGCCATCGTCGAGCGGCTGGAGACGCAAGGGCTCTTGTCGCGTCTGGTGCGGATCGCGCCGGCGGCGAACGCGGAGCCGTGGCTCACCGCGGTCCACACGCCCGCCTACGTGGATCACGTGCGCGCGTCATGCCGCGACGGGGCTGCGACGCTCGATTCCCGCGACACGCCCCTATCGCGCGACTCCTACAACGCGGCGGTTGCGGCGGTCGGTGGCGTGCTCGCTGCGGTCGATGCGGTGATGGACGGGAAGGTCCGCAACGCCTTCTGTGCGATCCGGCCGCCGGGCCACCATGCGTTGAAGGACCGGGCCATGGGCTTCTGCCTCTTCAACAACGTGGCCGTTGCGGCCCGCTACGCGATGGCGAAGCACCACCTCAAGAAAGTGCTCATCGTCGATTGGGACGTCCACCACGGCAACGGCACCCAGGCGGCCTTCAACGACGATCCGAACGTCCTCTACTTCTCCGTCCACCAGCACCCGTTCTATCCCGGAACCGGCACCGCCGACGAAAAAGGCGAAGGGAAGGCGATCGGCACGAAGATCAACGTCCCCCTGCCTGCCGGCTCCGGGGACGAGGACTACCGGAAGGCCTTCCAGGAAACCCTCCGGCCCGCAGCACTCGCCTTTCAGCCAGAACTGGTGCTCGTTTCCGCCGGGTTCGACGCCTACGAGCACGACCTGCTGGGCGGAATGAAGGTCACTCCGCGCGGCTTCGAGGAACTGACCCGGATCGTCAAGGCGATCGCCGAGCAATGCTGCCGGGGCCGGCTCGTCTCGGCCCTGGAAGGCGGCTACCAACTCGACGGCCTGGCCGCCTGCGTCGAAGCCCATCTCCGCATCCTGAGCCAATAGCAACCTCCGATGTCGTACCAGACGTGGGTCTTCGCCCTCTTCTTCGCGGTCTTCTACCCGGTCTACCTGGCCGTGAAGGGGGGCCGGCTGCGGTTGCCCTGGCTGCTGGCCGGTTCCTACGTGTTTTATGGTTGGCTTCATCCGTCGTTTGCGATGTGGCTGTTCTACGCCACCGTGGTCGATTACGTGGCCGTGCGGGGCATGGCGAGGAGCCGGGCCAAGATGCCGTGGCTGCTGGTGAGCCTGGTGAACGACCTGGGCCTGCTGGCCTTCTTCAAGTACGGCGGCGCGGTGAATGCCCTGCTCGCCCGTCACGGGATTCCGTTCTCCCTGCCCGCCCCGGGCATATGGATCACCGACGTGACCAACTACGTCCTGGCACACCTCGGCATTCCGTACCACTACTCGCTGCCGGGCCTGGTGCTGCCGGTGGGGATGTCGTTCTACATTTTCCAATCGCTCACCTACAGCATCGGATTCTACCGCGGCGAGATGAAGCAGCCGGCGGGTTTTCTTCGCTACGCGGCGTTCGTGGCGATGTTTCCGCAGATCCTTTCGGGACCGATCGAGCGGGCCAAGAACCTCCTGCCGCAGCTCGAAAGGGTCCCCAGGATTTCCGCGCAGGACGTGGCCGACGGGCTGTCGCTTTTCGTCGTGGGGCTCTTCAAGAAAGTGGTGATCGCCGACTGGCTCGGGCTCTACGTGGACAAGATCTACCAGTCGCCCGGCCAGTTTCAGGCCCCTGCCCTGCTGGCCGCCACGCTGGCCTTCTCGTGGCAGATCTACTTCGACTTCAGCGGCTATACCGACATGGCCCGGGGCGTGGGCCGCGCCTTGGGGTTCCCGCTGATGCTCAACTTCAACAATCCCTATCTGGCCACGGGCCTGGGCGATTTTTGGCGGCGGTGGCACATCAGCCTCTCCACGTGGTTCCGCGATTACGTCTACATCCCGCTGGGCGGCAACCGCCGCGGCCCCGTGGCCACCTACCGCAACATGTTCCTCACCATGGTCATTTCCGGGATCTGGCACGGGGCCACGTGGAACTTCGCCCTCTGGGGAGCCCTGCACGGCCTCGGACGAATCTCCACGCGGCGGCTTGAGGAAGCCGAGTCGTACCGCCGCCTTCCCCGGGCGGTGAAGGTCCTTTGGGTCTTCCTGTTCGTGAGTTTCGCCTGGATCTTCTTCCGGGCCGCGACCCTGTCCGACGCCTGGCTCATCGTGAGCCGCATCGCGTGCTTCTCCTGGACCGATCCCGCTTGCCCGCTGCTGGTCGCCGCGATGGTCCTTGCGATATGGCTCTATCAGGCCGCGTACGAATCGCGGCTTCGGGCCGTGCTGAGCCTGGCCGTGGTGCGGATCGCCCTGGTCGTGGTCATGATCCTGGCCGTGGCGATCTTCGCCCAAGGGGGCTCGCACGATTTCATTTACTATCAGTTCTGACAAGGGACAAACGCCTGTGGAGTGCGGCGACCTGTCGCCGCTTTGGACTTGACCGGGTCACACGGCAAGCGGCTCAGGACACTTCCCGCAGAAGAAAAGAAAAAGAAAGCGGCGACGGGTCGCCGCACTCCAAGAGACAACCCCCATGTCCGACCCAACGAAATGCGACGCTGTCCCCTTCGGTTCCAACGCGATCCGGCTGTCGCCGCGGGAGTGGCTCGTGGCCGGGGCGATCGTGGCGATCCTCGGCGGACTGATCCCGGCCGGGTGGCAGCGGATCGAACCGCTCGCGGCCGGACCCGACGATCGTCTGCCCTATTCCCTTGGGGAAGACTACTGGGTCTTCGTCCGCGATTGCCGCCGGGCGTGCGCGGCGGAGAAGACCCTCGTGGTGGGCGACTCGGTGATCTGGGGGCACTACGTACCGACCGATCAGACCCTCTCCCATCACCTCAACGCGCTCTCCGGCACCGACGCGTTCGCCAACCTCGGCGTCGACGGCACCCATCCGGCTGCCCTGGCGGGCCTGGTCGAGTCCTACGGCCGCAGCATCGTCGGGCGCAACGTGATCCTCTTTTTCAATCCCTTGTGGATCAGCTCGGAACGCCACGATCTGAGCACCACGAAGGAGTTCTCGTTCCAACATCCGCGCCTGGTGCCGCAGTTCTCGCCGTGGATCCCGTGTTACCGGGAGTCGCTTGCGGGCCGGCTTGGGATCGTCGTGCAGCGGAACTGCGAATTCCTGGGCTGGACCAGCCATCTCCGCACGGCCTACTTCCAGAACAACGACATCCCGGCCTGGACCATGGCGCACCCCTATGCCGACCCGGTGCGGGCCGTGACCCTGACGCTCCCCTCGCCCGACGAGCCGCCTTCACCGCCTCCGGTGGCCGAGCCCTGGACCTCGCAGCGGATCGAGCGATACAATCCCCGCTGGGTTGACCTGGCGACGTCGCTCCAGTGGCAGTCGTTTCAGAGGACCGTGGCGACCTTGCGTGCGAGGCACAACCGGGTCTTCGTGCTCGCCGGGCCGTTCAATGAGCACATGCTCAAGGAGTCGAGCCTGAAAACGTATCGACAAATCAAGACCGAAATCGCCGCCTGGCTCGAAGCGGAGAGAGTCCCCCATTTCGTCCCCGACGCACTGCCGAGCGAGCTTTACGCCGACGCAAGCCATCCGCTCGGAGCGGGATACAAGGCCCTCGCGGGCCGGCTCCTCGCCGACCCGTCGTTTGTCGCGTTCCACAAGGGATCGGGAGACTAGCGCCATGAGATGCCTGCTCGCAGGGTTCCTTCTTCTGGTTGTCGGACCGGCATTCGCGGCACAGCCGGCCGAGCGTCCGAACGTGGTCCTCGCCATGGCCGACGACCAAGGCTGGGGCGACATGGCCTACGCCGGCCATCCTGTTCTGAAGACGCCCGTGTTCGACGAAATGGCCCGCACGGGACTGCGTTTCGATCGGTTCTACGCGGCGGCGCCCGTCTGCTCCCCGACGCGAGGCAGCGTGATGACCGGGCGCACGCCGAATCGCTTCGGCTGCTTCAAGTGGGGATACACGCTGCGTCCGGCGGAAGTCACCGTGGCCGAGGTGCTGCGCGACGCGGGCTACGCCACCGGACATTTCGGCAAGTGGCACCTCGGCCCGGTGCGTGCCGACAGCCCGGTCTCGCCCGGTCAAAGCGGCTTCGAGCAGTGGTTCTCCAGCCCGAACTTCTTCGACCTCGACCCGTGGATGTCGCAGAACGGCAAGGCGATCCACACGAAGGGCGAAGGTTCCGAGGTAATCGTCGACGCCGCCTTGGACTTCATCCGCAAGGCGGCCCGAGAGAACCGCCCGTTCCTGGCCGTGGTCTGGTTCGGTTCGCCCCACCTGCCGCACGCGGCCCTGGAGTCGGACCTGGCCGTCTACGCCGATCAGCCGAAGAAGCAGCAGGCCTTCTTGGCTGAAATCACGGCGATGGACCGGGCGATGGGGAAGCTTCGCAAGGGACTTCACGACGCGGGGATCGCCGAGAAGACGCTGCTCTGGTATTGCAGCGACAACGGCGCGATTCCGCAGGGCTCGACCGGCGGCCTGCGCGGCCGGAAAGGGCAGATCTGGGAGGGGGGCCTGCGCGTGCCCGCCCTGATCGAATGGCCGGCCAAGGTCCGCCAGCCGCGCATCACGGACCTTCCCTGCGGCACCGTCGATATCTACCCCACGCTCCTGGAACTCGCGGGGGCCCGGGCGACGAGGCAGCCGCCGTTGGACGGGGCGAGCCTCGTGCCGTTGCTGGAAGGCAAGATGGAGTCACGTCCCCGCCCCCTTGGGTTCTGGGACTACGCGATCGGCGGACTCCCGGTCCGAAGCACCGAACTCCTCGAAACGCTTGCCAAGGAGCAGGCGGCGGGCAAGGTGCGACCGGCCGAGGAGGCGGAGCCGATCCCCGCCGCGCAGTTGCGACGCGATTACTCCGACCGCTCCTTCCCGGGGCATTCCGCCTGGCTCGACGGCGACTGGAAGTTGCACCGTATGGAAACGAAGAACGGGCGCGTGACGTGGGAGTTGTACCATCTGGCGACCGATCGCACCGAGTCGAACGACCGGCTTTCCGCGGAGCCCGACCGGGCCGACCGCATGAAGGCCGCGTTGACCGGCTGGCTTCGCTCGGCCGTGGCAAGCCTGAACGGAGAAGACTACTCGGCATCGGCTCGATAAGGAACCAAGACCATGAAATCTCTCGCCTCCAGACGGCCCCTCGGCCGGCGAAACTCGCTCGGCCTTCTTCCGAATCCACTACGACGCGCCGTGATGGCCGCAGTGATTGCTGCCGCGGCGGCCGGGGCGACACCTGAGCCGACGCAGGCCGCAGACGCCGGCCCTGCCAAGCCGCTCACGTTGGAGCAACTCCGTAGCCAGCGCGTGCAACTGGCCCATCGGCAGCGGCGGCTGATCTTCAACAACGACGGGTGCGATTGTCTCTACTTCCCCAAGGATAAGCCGGCCACCGCCGAGAACCTCCTCGCCCTGCGGACCACGGACCTGGCCGGCACCCAGGTCGATTCGATCTTCTACTGCACGATCAGCTCGGGCTTCAGCTTCTTCACGCACCGCACGCGGGCGGGGACCGTGCTCACGCGGGCTCCCTCCGATGCCGGAATCCAGCCCAGCACGCGGAACATCGCGCAGGAGTTGATCGACCAGGGAACCGACTGCCTCCAGGTCATGGTCGATTTCGCCCGGAAGCACCATAAGGAGATCTTCTGGTCGATGCGGATGAACGACACGCACGACGTGGAACACCGACCCGACAAGCCGTACTTCCTCTTCCCGCCGCTGAAATCCGACCATCCCGACTGGCTGGTGGGAGATCCGGTGCGGCGCACGCGGTGCGGGCGGTGGAGTTCCGTGGACTACGCCCGGCCGGAGATCCGGGACCTGGCCTTCCGCTTCCTCGAAGAAGTCTGCCGCAACTACGACGTCGACGGCGTGGAACTCGATTTCTTCCGCCATCTCTGCTACTTCAAGGAGGTGGCCTCCGGCGGCAAGGCCAACCAGGACGAGTGCGACAAGATGACCGACCTGCTGCGGCGCGTCCGTCGCATGAGCGAGGAGAGGGGCCTGGCGCGGGGACGGCCGATCCTCATCGCCGTGCGCGTGCCCGACAGCGTGGAGTATTGCCGCGACATGGGCTTCGACCTGCCCCGATGGCTGGAAGAAGGGCTGGTGGACCTCCTGGTCACCACGTGCTATTTCCAGCTCAATCCCTGGCCGTACAGCGTTGCCCTTGGGCACAAGCACGGCGTGCCGGTCTACCCGAGCCTGAGCGACTCGCGTGTCCGGGGCCAAAGCCGATTCTCCCGGGGTTCGGTCGAGTGCTATCGCGGGCGCGCGGCCAACGCCTGGCTTGCGGGCATGGACGGGATGTACCTGTTCAACTTCTTCGACGTCTCCAGCAGCCGCTCGCCCGTGCTGCGCGAGATCGGCGGCCCTCGGGAGTTGCGGGCCAAGAACAAGCTCTACTTCGCCACCGTGCGCGACGGGAACCCCAACGCCTTCCTGGCCGGCGGAGACCGCTACCGCACCCTGCCCATCCTCACGCCGACCCGGCCCAAGACGATCGCCCGCGGCAAGCCGATGAAGTTGAACCTGACGATCGGCGAGGACCTCGCCGCGGCCCGCCAGGCCGGCCTCGACCCGCAGTTGCAGTGCCACGTGCAACTCGCCTTGCTCCAAGGTCCGGGCCAAGTCCTCGTGAAATTCAACGGGCAGGTTCTGACCGGCGGCACGCTCTCCAAGGGCTGGCTGGATCTTCCGCTACCGCCCCAGTGCGTCCGGCGTGGAGACAACGAGGTCGAAATTGCCTTGAGCGACCAGCCGCCAGATCGCGCCCTATCGTGTGCCGACCTGGTCGTCAGCGAAACCTACCCCAAAGGCCAGTGATAGCACCAACTCCCCTCTCCCGTTCGACGGGAGAGGGGCAGGGGGGGAGGGCATTGGGCAACGAGATCGCGGCTTCACGCCGCAGAAACCTCCGCTCCCGCTCCCGCGCAGAGATAAGAGGCACCGTTGCGCCGGTCAGGCCGTGCCTCTGGCCGCCCAGCAGTGGCAATCAACCATCCGTGGAAGCCATCGGTTCGATTTTGAGTCTCTCTTGGATATACGGGATCGGGTCCTTGAGCACGTCGTCGTATTCAGCTCGGTGGATCCGCTTGGACTCGAAGTCGATCTTCACATCCTCGACGAACTTCTCAAAGTCAGGGTTCTGATCGCAGAGCTTGTTGATCGTCTCCCAATCCAGCGCCCCCTTTCTCTGCGCCGGGAAGAGGACCGAGGAGGAGTCGATGTCCGCCAGGTCAAGGTGGATGATGCCTATGCCGAACGAGGCGGCAAGCCTCTCGATCTCGGCCAAGAAGTCATCATCCTGGAGAACCTCCGCGGCAACGAGGTATCCCTCGTGTGCCCAAGAGGAATTGGAGACGGCCTGGAAGAAGGACTCCCGGTAGTTCGCCTTGCTCAGTGCCCTCTTGATCTCGAACGAGAAGAGGCGAATGGAGTTATTGTCCGAGAGACGATTGAACTCGATCACTTCCGGACGCCAGTCTTCGATGGGAAGATAGAACCCAACCATGTCCGGATAGACCCATTCATTATACCCCGGCTTGAGCGCCTTCTCGTGCCGGATTGTCTTCGTATAGATGGATCGGCCACGGTTGAAGGAAGGATTTGAGTAGGCGAAATAGGCGAGCAACGGATGGAGGTCTTTCTCCTTGTACTTTGGCGCAATTGCAGCCCTCTTCGCCTCGCCTCTCTGAATCTCCTTCTCCAGATTGCTGGAAATCTCCGACTCACGATCCTTGAGAAAGAACCTCGCCGGTCTCTTGCCAACCTTAACGACTCTTGACTCTGGATTGTCGCGAACCTCGACGTACAGTTGGGCTCCCAGGCTCTGCCAAGGTGTCTTCCCTGAAGTCTTCATCCGAGCCGAGAGGCCCGATCTCTTGGCCTCCTCCCAAATCTCCTGATACGTAAGAGGCTGCTTCGTGGCCTTCAGCACTTCAATTGCCAGATCAAGAAATGAGTAGGCCATGCTCTGTTTCCTCGTGACGCCATTCCGGTGCCGGTGCGCGAAGCCAAGCCGGTCGCCAACCGGCAATTGTACTCCTTACGCGGAACAGAACCAGAAGGCTGGCGAGCGAAAGGTCTGCCCCGGAGACTTTCGATTTGGGTGCCGGCTCTGTTCAAGACATCGATTCCGCCCCTTCAGGGCGGCCGAGCGTGTGATGGACTCTTTCCCCAGGGCGTTGCCCTGGGCTTTCTTATCTTGCCCCTTCGGGGCTGGGAACGGTCGGCTCTTCACCGGCCCAACCCGAGAATTTCCGGTTCATCCGGAATTTCCGGGAAACGCCCGATCGCACGGGATCGCAGGGAAAGTACCGGTGCCTCGACTCTGTTCGCTTTCTGCACGGCCGCGGGACAGAGAAGAGGCACCGGTACTTCTTCACGCCTGTGAGGCCCCGGAATTCTCGGATGAACCAAATCTCCCAATCGCCCCTCTAATCCCCAATCCCCAGTCTCCGACCTCCAATCTCCAACCTCCGCCCCCAGTCCCTAGCCCCCCTTCTTCACGAATTGATCGGCGTTCTCCTTGGTGATCAGCTCGACGCGGACGACCACGTCCTTGTCGACCGGCTTGCCTTCGAGGTGCTCGTAGGCTTTTTGGGCGGCGATGCGGCCGATTTCCTTGGGGAATTGGGCGGAGCTGGAGAGCAGCTTGCCGGCCTTGATCACGGACAGGGCCTCTTGGGAGCCGTCGACCGTGACGATCGTCACGCCCTGGAGCTTGCCGGCCGATTCCAGGGCCGAGACGCAGCCCAGGGCGCTCGGGTCGTTGATCGGGAAGACGGCGTTCAGATCGGGGTAGCGGCCGACCAGGTCGCGCATGACGGGCCGGGCCCCTTCGGTCGTGCCCTTGCCCTCCTGGGTGTCGAGGATCTTCATGTCGGGATACTTGGCGATCTCCTCGGTGAACCCCTGGACGCGGTCGAGGCACGCCTTGTTCACTGAGTGATGCAGAATCACAATCTTTGCCGGACGGCAGACCTTGGCCAAGGCCTGGGCTGCCAGGCGGCCTGCCTTCACGTTGTCGCTCGCCACGGTGCAGAGCACGAGGTCCTGGTCCTTGGCTGGGGCGTCGACCACGATGCAGGGGATCTTCTTATCGCGGGCCTGGAGGAGACTGCCGCGGATGCCTTCCCAATTCACCGGATTGATGAAGATCGCCGACGCGCCCTGCAGGATCAGGTCCGAAATGTCGTTCTTCTGCTTGAGGCTGTTGAACTGGGCGTCGAGCGTCACCAGCCGATCGCCGTGGGCCTTGACCACCTCTTCGATGCCTTCGTTCAGGTCGACGAAGAAGGGGTTGTTCATCGTTTGGAAGGTCACGCCGAACAGCCGGCCGCTGCCGGACTGCGGGCCAGACGCGGCCGGCCCTCCTTCCGGCTTGGGGCAGCCTGCGGTGAAGACCAGCAGCGCGGTCGCGGATAGCGCAAACCCCATCCATCTCAGAGCGTGTCCTGAGAATCTCCCCTCTCCCTTTGGGAGAGGGGCCGGGGGTG